>Ga0214472_10000973_pt1 | contig 33584 bp, 31 predicted proteins | sample RVTome_6_FD_207662 | JGI IMG/M metagenome (GOLD analysis project Ga0214472, IMG submission 207662) | Soil microbial communities from uranium-contaminated site in the Upper Colorado River Basin, Wyoming, United States - RVT140D175 | ecosystem: Environmental > Terrestrial > Soil > Contaminated >...
GCAACAAAACCGCAAGCGCCATCAAGGTCACGCCGCCGAGCTTGCTGGGAAACGCTCGCAGGATTGCATAGAACGGCGTGAAGTACCACACCGGCGCGATATGCTCCGGCGTCTGCAGCGTGTTGGCGGGCTCGAAGTTCGCGTGCTCCAGGAAATAGCCGCCGAGCTCGGGGGCGAAGAACATCACCGCGGAAAACAGAATCAAGAACACGATGATGATCACGAGGTCCTTGCTGGTGTGATAAGGATGAAACGCGACGCCGTCGATCGGCTTGCCGCTCGCATCCTTGTGCTCCTTGATCTCGATACCGTCGGGGTTGTTCGAGCCCACCTCGTGCAAGGCCATGATATGCACCACCACGAGCAACAGCAGCATGATGGGCACCGCGATCACGTGGAATGCGAAGAATCGATTCAGCGTGATATCGGAGATATAGAAATCACCGCGAAGCCATTCGGCCAAGCCTTCGCCTATGACGGGAAGCGCGCCGAACAAGGAAACGATGACCTGCGCGCCCCAGTAGGACATGTTGCCCCAGGGCAGCAAGTACCCGAAGAAGCCCTCGGCCATCATGCACAAGTAGATCGCCATGCCGATCAGCCAGACAAGCTCCCTGGGTTTTTTGTAGGACCCGTAGAGCATCGCGCGAAACATGTGCAGATAGACGACGATGAAGAAAGCCGAAGCTCCGGTGGAATGCAAATAGCGAATCAGCCATCCCCAAGCCACGTCGCGCATGATGTACTCGACGGAGGCGAAGGCCTCCTCCGAGGACGGCTTGTAGCTCATGGTCAAGAAGATGCCGGTTGCGAACTGCAGCACCAGCACCACCATCGCGAGCACGCCGAAGCCGTACCAGAAATTGAAGTTCTTGGAGGCGTAGTACTCGGTTGCGTGTTCCTTGATGAGCTTGGTCATCGGGAAGCGCGCGTCGATCCAAGCGCCCAGGGCGCTCAAATTCCGATTCATGCGGCCGAGGACGTCGGATGCGCTCGTCGCCATTTACGCGGTTCCCGTCTCGGAGCCGATGAGCAGCAGATCCTCGGTCAGGTAAGTGTGCGGCGGCACGGTCAAATTGGTCGGCGCAGGTACGCCGCGAAACACGCGTCCGGCGAGATCGAACTTGGAGCCGTGACAGGGGCAGTAGAAGCCGCCGGGCCAATCGGCTCCGAGATCCGCGGGCGCAACCTCGAAGCGCGGGATGGGCGCGCAGCTCAAGTGCGTGCACACGCCTTCGACGACGAGAATCTCGGGCTTTCGGCTGCGATACCCGTTGCTCGCGTAGCCCGGCTGTATCGACTCCGTCGACTCGGGATCGGCCAGAATCGCCGTGGCCTCGTTCAATCGCTCCAGCATCCCGGGAGTTCTGCGCACGATCATGATGACGCGCCCGCGGTACTCCACCTTGATCATCGAGCCGGGCTCGACCCGGCCGATGTCCACCTCGACCGGGGCGCCGAGGGCGCGGGCCCGGGCGCTAGGCTCGAAGGATGCGACGAAGGGCACCGCGGCTGCGACGATCCCGACACCTCCCGTTATGACAGTTGCTGCCGTGAGGAAATGGCGCCTGGCTAGATCCGCGTTGTCACTCATTAAGCACTCCCTGGCCCACTGGCGCTGGTTTCAGCCGGCCTGCTTCTTGACTTATTCCGTATGGTTGCTTGAGTTCAATGCCTAGGCGCTCGAGGGCCCGAACGGGCTCCGCCCCGCTCGCGCCGTGCCACGCAGGGCAGAAGCGATCCCTCGATAAACCGCAGGATTATACACAGCGCTCGAACGCGTTGACCACCGGACAGGGTTTGCCTCCGCTGGGGTAAACTAGCGCCATGGCGCCCGCCCTCAAGGTTCTCGCGTTCATCGGCCAGTCCGTGGTTCTCGGCCTGGCGCTCGCCTTCGTCGTATTGCTCTACAAGCCGAACATTCTGCAACAACGTGCCGGGGGCGTTGTGACGGAGCCCGAAAGCTACGCGGCCGCGGTCGCCGCGAGCGCGCCGGCCGTCGCGAATATCTACACCGCCCGCATACCCGGTCAACGCAGCGGCTTCGGCGGGCAGGCGACGAGCGCCTCGGCGGGCCGGGGCTTGGGGTCGGGCGTAGTGATCAGCGCCGACGGTTATCTCGTCACCAACTGGCATGTGATCCGCGACGCCGACGAGATCCGGGTGCAACTTGCCGACGGGCGCGTCGCGCGGCCGGAATTTGTCGGCGCCGATCCTGACACCGAGCTTGCGCTACTGCGAATCGAGCTGCCGGAACTGCCGGTCATTCCGCTCGGCAGATCCGACACGCTTGCGGTCGGCGACGTCGTGCTTGCCATCGGCAATTCCTTCGGACTGAGTCAGACAGTGACGCAGGGCATCATCAGCGCGACCGGCCGCGGGCTCGGCGTGACGACTTTCGAGAACTTCATCCAGACCGATGCGGCGATCAACGTCGGCAATTCCGGCGGCGCACTGGTCAACGCGCGCGGTGAGCTCGTCGGCATCAATACCGCCGTGCTCGGCGCGCCGCTTCGAGAGCAAGTCGTGCCGGCGGGTATCGGGTTTGCGATTCCCGTCAACCTCGTCCGTGGCGTCATGGAGGATCTCATCGCGCACGGACGTGTGATCCGTGGCTGGCTCGGCGTGCGCACACGCTACCTGCCGACTCTGAATCCGGAGACTTTAGGCATCGACGGCCCGGGAATGGAGCTTCTTTCCGTCGGCGGCCCCGCGAGCGCGGCCGGGCTGATCGCGGGCGACGTCGTCACGCATATCAACGACGAGCGCATGTTGAGCCGGCAGCAGATGATGAACCTCATTGCCGCCGAGTCCCCTGGGAGCTCGATCCGGATTCGAGGCATCAGGCCCGGAGTGGGCGCCTTCGAGACGGAGGCGATCTTGAGCGAACGGCCGCCTTCGAGCGAGCTGGGCAGCTAGCCGCGCGGGCTACCCCGGCAGGCGCCTGATGTCGGCGCCGAGCTGCGACAGCTTCTCCTCGATGCATTCGTAACCGCGATCGATGTGGTAAATGCGGTCGACGACCGTGGTGCCACGGGCAGCGAGGCCCGCCAGGACCAGCGACGCCGAAGCCCTGAGATCTGTGGCCATGACAGGCGCCCCGGTCAGCTGCTTTACCCCCCGCGTGATCGCCGTGTTGCCTTGGATGACGAGATCGGCGCCCATGCGCTGCAGCTCTTGGGCGTGCATGAAGCGGTTCTCGAACACCGTCTCGGTGATCGCGCCCGCGCCGTCGGCGATCGCGTTCAGGGCGCAGAACTGGGCCTGCATGTCGGTCGGGAATGCCGGATAAGGCGAGGTGCGCAGATCGACGGCGCGGGGCCTGCGGCCCGCCATATCGAGCTCAACCCAATCGGTGCCGATGCGGATTTCAGCGCCCGCCTCGCGAAGCTTGGCGAGCACCGCGTCGAGATGCTCGGGGCAGGTGTGATTGATCTTGACTCGACCGCCGGTGATCGCTCCAGCGACCAGGTAGGTGCCGCTTTCGATGCGGTCCGGCAGCACGCGGTAAGCCGTGCCTGTGAGCTCGTCGACGCCCTGGATGTGAATCGTGTCGCTGCCGGCTCCCTCGATCCGCGCGCCCATTTGCTCGAGAAAATTCGCAAGGTCGACGACCTCGGGTTCTCTCGCGGCGTTCTCGATGATGGTTTCGCCGCGAGCCAGAGTCGCCGCCATCATGAGATTCTCGGTGCCGGTCACCGACACCGTGTCGAGCACCAGGCGAGCGCCCCGGAGCCGCTTCGCGCGCGCGCGGATGTAGCCGTTGTCGATCGCGATCTCGGCCCCCATCGCCTGGAGTCCCGAGACGTGCAGATTCACCGGCCGCGCGCCGATCGCGCAGCCGCCCGGCAACGATACGTCCGCCTGCCCGAAACGCGCGAGCAGCGGGCCGAGCACCAGGATCGAGGCACGCATCGTCTTGACGAGCTCGTACGGTGCGACGAACTCCGAGATGCCGCCGGTGTTGACCTCCAGACGCACGCCGTCGTGGAAAATGATCTCGACGCCCATGCGTCGCAACAGCTTGACGGTCGTCGTCACGTCGTTGAGGTGGGGGATCCTCGTCAGGATCACCGGCCCGTCGGCAAGCAGTGCCGCCGCCAATATCGGCAAGGTGGCGTTCTTCGCGCCGGAAATCGACACCTCACCGTCGAGACGGCGGCCGCCGCGAATCTCTAGCTTATCCAAGCAGAACCGATCTCAGTTGCCGCATCGCCGCCGCGCTAGGCCTGCGCGGAACGCCATTCCTCGGGCGTATAGGTCTTCAACGCCAGGGCGTGAATCTCCTGCCCGACCCGCGCGCCGAGCGTGTCGTAGACCATTCGGTGCCTGCCAATGGTCCGCTGACCATCGAAGTCGCCCGACACCACCACCGCAAGGTAGTGCCCTTGGCCGTCCGTGCTGACCTGGGCCTGGCAACCCGGCAAGCCTTGCTCGATCAGGGCGGCGATCTCTGCGGGGTTCATTGCGCTCTCAACTACTGCGGTGCCGGCAGTCTAACTCAGCGGCGCGGCCGGCTGAACCGGCACGGTACCCGGACGGGCTTGCTAAGATGACCCACGACACAACCTGGCTCCGCGGCGGCGGATCACTCGAAACCGATACATGCTGATCACGGCAGGCTCGATACTGATCGGCCTCGGGCTGCTCGCCTGGGGCGCCGATCGCTTCGTCGCCGGCGCCGCCGCGGTGGCCCGGAATCTCGGCATATCTCCGATACTCATCGGGCTGACGATACTCGGCGTTGCGACGTCGGCGCCCGAGATGCTCGTGTCGGCGCTGGCCGCCATCAACGGCATGCCCGCGATTGCGATCGGGAACGCGCTCGGGTCGAACATCGCCAATCTGGGGCTGGTCCTCGGCACCGCGATCGTCGTGCGTCCGCTCGCGATACGTTCGAGCACCTTGCAGCGCGAGCTGCCCGCGCTCTTGGTGAGCGCCGTTCTGCCGCTGCCGTTGTTTCTCGACGGCCGACTCGGCCGCGTCGATTCGCTGCTGTTGTTCGCCGCGCTGTTGCTGCTCGCCTGGTGGCTGACCGCGCTCGGCTATCGCGCCGGCGTGCGAGATCCGATGCGTGCCGAGCTCAGGAAGGAGTTGCGGGAACCGCTGGGGCTCGGCGCGGCGACTGCCTGGCTGGTGTTCGGATTGGCGGCGCTGCTCGCCGGCGCTCAACTGCTCGTTCTCGGCGCGGAACGCGCGGCCCGCGCCTTGGACGTCAGCGAGCTCGTCATCGGACTGACGGTCGTAGCGGTCGGCACGAGCCTACCCGAGCTTGCGGTCTCCGTCGCCGGCGCCCGCAAGAACGAAGCCGACCTGGTGCTGGGGAGCGTCATAGGCTCAAACATTTTCAACATGCTGGCGGTCATCGGCATCGCCGGCGTCGTCGCGCCGCTCGAGATCGAGCCAGAGATACTAACCTTGCACTATCCCGTGATGGGGCTCATGACGGTCGCCGTGTTCCTGTTGACGTACAATCGTGGCCCGGATCACATCCTCGGGCGGAATATCGGCTTGGCCTTATTGAGCGCGTTCTCGGGTTATCACGCTTTCGTCGTCTGGCGGATCCTTGCGGGGTGAGCGGGCGTCATGTATCTGAATCTTAGAAACACGCTCGGGTTCGTGGCGCTGGCTACCGCCGCCGGGGCGAGCTGGTATTGGAGCCGTCAAGGGTCGGTGCTCGATCAGGATGCGGCGCGCTCGGCGCACCTGCCGCTGGGCTATTATCTGCGAGAAGCCGAGATCTCCGTGATCGACACCGATGGCCGCGTGCTCTACGAGATCTTCGCCGACGCCGTTGAGGAACGCCCCGACGAAGACCGCATGGTGCTCGATCGAGTCTATATCCGATATACACCGGCGGCCGATGTCTCATGGGAAGTCAGGGCGAGCAGGGGCGAAATCCCGACGGATCGACGCCACATCGACCTGATCGGCGCCGTCGAGCTTATGTCCAAGCCCCAGACCGGCTCTGACGGCACGATCATCCGCACGCCGAGACTGCGGTTTCAACCGGAGGAATTTCTCGCGACCACCGACGTCGCGGTGAACGTTTCGTTTGGGGAAGAGCGGCTGGAAGCAGTCGGCATGAGCGCGCATTTGAAGGATGACTACCTGGAGCTAGAATCGAGCGTGCATGGCCAATTCAATCCATAGGCGCCGTTACGCCATTCTGCCACTCGTTCTCGCCTGCATGCTGGCGTCCGCGCAAGACACCGAGCCGTCCCCGATCTCACTGGACGCCGAATCCTCGTCGTTCAATCGTCAGAACAACACGGTCGAATTCCGGGTCCTGAGCATCGCTCAGGACGGGATGCGGATTCGCGCAGACCACGCTGTGGCGTCGGCGCTCGACTTCGAGCAGAGCGATTGGCGGTTCACCGGAAACGTCGTGCTCACCTTCGAATCAGCGACGATTCGGGCCGTCAGCGCCGAGATCATGTTCGTCGCGCACGAGCTGCAAACCGCCGAGCTCACCGGGGAGCCGGCCACTTTCGAAGACAGCAGCCAAGGCACCGACGAGCCGATTCGCGGCGGGGCGGCGCAGCTCTCCTACGATAACGTCGGGCGAGTCATACATATGTCACAGGGCGCCTGGCTGAGCCAGGGACCCAACGAGTTCAGAGGTTGCGATCTCATCTACGATCTCGATCAGGAAACGATCACTTCGGGATCCTCGGACTGCGGCGAGCCCGTCGTCATCACGATCCTGCCGCCTGCCGGAGAAAACGAGACCGAGAGCTCGCCTTCGCCATGAACGAGCTCGCGGCGTTAGGGATCGCGAAGCGTTATCGCGCCCGAGAGGTGGTCAGCGATCTTTCCATAAGGATTCGGAGCGGCGAGGTCGTCGGCCTGCTCGGGCCCAACGGCGCCGGCAAGACCACGGCCTTCTATATGATCGTCGGGCTCATCCGCTGCGATCGAGGGCAGATCATCCTCAATGGCGCCGATATCACGCGCCTGCCCGTGCATAGCCGCGCGCGCCGCGGGCTCGGCTACCTGCCGCAGGAGGCATCGGTTTTTCGCAAGCTCACTGTCGCCGAGAACATCCGCGCGATTCTGCAAACACGCAAGGATCTCGATCGGGGCGCGCGCCAAACCGCCTTGGAAGAATTGCTCGAGGAGCTGCACATCACGCACGTCCGAGACAGCCTCGGATTGTCCCTGTCGGGGGGGGAGCGGCGGCGCGTCGAAATCGCGCGGGCTCTGGCGGCGGAGCCGAAGTTCGTCCTGTTGGACGAGCCGTTTGCGGGCGTCGATCCGATTTCCGTCCTCGACATACAACGCATCATCTGGCATCTGAGCCAGAGGCAAATCGGCGTTCTGATAACCGATCACAATGTGCGCGAAACCCTTGGAATCTGCGGCCACGCCTATATCGTGAACAACGGAGGCTTGATGGCGGCCGGGACTCCCGATGAGATTCTTTCAAACCAAAGCGTGCGTGACGTTTATCTCGGAGAAGGGTTCTCGCTCTAGGGCGAACCTGCCGCGATGCTGAAGCCCTCCCTGCAGCTGAAACTGGCGCAGCAGCTGACGATGACGCCGCAGCTGCAGCAGGCCATCCGGCTGTTGCAGCTGCCGATCATGGACTTGCGCACGCAAATCCAGGAGGCGCTGGAAGAGAATGTCATGCTCGAGATCGACGAGCCCGAGGCCCCGGAAGCGGAGGAGATCGAAGGCGTAGCGCAAGAGGAGCCGGATGAGATCGCCGTCGCCGTAGAGGCGGAGTGGGCGGATCGCCAAACCGCAGAGCCAGGAGAAGCGCCCGTCAATTTCGAACCGCGCACTCAGCAGGAGTTCGCGGATCTTTCGGGCGAATCCCTCAAGGATCACCTCATCTGGCAGCTCAATCTCGAGAATCTGGACGACCGTTCCAAGGCCATCGGTCACACCATCATCGACGCCATCAACGAGGACGGATACCTCAGCGACGAACTCGAAACGATACAGGCGACCTTACGACCGGAGATCGACGCCGGCATCACCGAGATCGACACGGTCCTATCGCTCGTGCAGCGCTTCGACCCGACCGGGATCGGCGCTCGATCCGTCAGCGAGTGCGTGCTATTGCAGCTCGGCCAGCTCGCGCCCGATACGCCGGGCCTGGAGCATGCCAAGCAGATCGCCGCAGAATACCTGGAGCTCGTCGCCGAGCAGCAGTTCGGCGCCCTGAGACGCCGCCTCAACGTGTCGGACGAGGAGCTCGGCAACGTCATCGCTCTGGTTCGAGCCTGCCACCCGCGTCCCGGCGCGGCGATCTTCGCGACGGCATCGGACTATATCGTCCCGGACGTCTTCGTTCGACGGGCTGACGGCGTTTGGACAGTGGAGCTCAATCACTCCATGGCTCCGCAGCTTCGCGTCAACCAAAGCTACGCGAGCTCGCTGGGCCGCAGCGGCGAATACGACGTGCTGAAGACGCAGTTGCAGGAGGCGCGCTGGTTGATCAGGAGCCTGGAAATTCGCAACGAAACCCTGCTCAAGGTCGCCGTGACCATCGTGCAGCGGCAGACGCAGTTCCTCGAGCACGGTGACGAGCACATGCGGCCGATGGTACTGAAGGATATCGCCGAGTCCATAGAGATGCATGAATCCACCGTATCGCGGGTGACCACCAACAAATACATGCATACCCCTCGCGGAGTATTCGAGTTCCGCTATTTTTTCTCGAGCCATTTATCGAGCGCGGATGGCGAGGAATCCTCGACGGCCGTGCGCGCCAAGATCAAGAAGCTCATCAGCAGCGAGGAATCCGAAAGGCCGCTGAGCGACAGCCATATCGCCAAGCTCCTGTCGGAACAGGGTATCAAGGTTGCGCGAAGGACCGTGGCAAAATACCGGGAGGGCATGCATATCCCGTCTTCGAGCGAAAGGAAACGAGCGCGGACGCCGGCATGAAGCCCGTGCACGGCGGTCCGCGGCACTGGATCACAATGGAGTAGAAACATGCAACTAACGCTAACTGGACATCAATTGGACATCACTCCGGCATTGCGCGAGTTCGTCGAAGGCAAGCTCAAGCGGCTGCAGCGACATTGTGACACCATGTCCGATATACATTGTATTTTGACGGTCGAGAAGCTCTTGCATAGAGCGGAAGCTACCGCGCACATGAGCGGCGGCACGATCCACGCCGACGCCACGGCGGAGGACATGTACGCCGCGGTCGACGCGCTCATCGACAAGCTCGACCGGCAGGTCAAGAAATTCAAGGAGAAGGTCACCGATCACCATGCCAAAGAGGCAAGCAAATCCCGTTTTCGTGAAACGTAGTATCACCATGGACGTATCAAAGCTCATTACCGCGGACCGCATCCGTTGCGAGCCGCAAGCCAGCAGCCAAAAGCAGGCTTTGGACATGTTGAGCCAAAGCCTGGCGCAGGACGAGCCGGGCCTCTCGGCCGGAGCAATTCTGGAATGTCTCGTCAGCCGCGAGCGCATCGGGTCGACCGGCTTGGGCGACGCCGTCGCGATGCCGCATGCGCGAGTAGAGGGAATAGACCACAGCGTCGGCGCCTTCCTGCGGCTCGGCGAGCCGGTTGATTTCGGCTCACCCGACGGCAAACCCGTCGATCTGTTGTTCGGTTTGCTCGTGCCGACCGAGTGCAGCGACACGGAGGTGGGCGAGCTCAGGCGGCTGATCAAGCGACTTCGAGATCCGGCACTCCAGGAGCAACTTCGGCAAATGGACAGCCGGGACGAGATTCATGACTTGCTCACCGATTCGCTGACGACGGTGCGCAAGCGGCTCACGGCTTAGAGCGCGGCCCGCGATCTCCATGAGGCTCATCATCGTCAGCGGTCTATCCGGCTCAGGCAAGAGCGTCGCGTTGAACGTGCTCGAGGACCTGGGCTTCTACTGCATAGACAATCTTCCCGTCGCCCTCGTCCCCGCGCTCGTGGACGAGCTTCTCACGCGCAAGGACACCGCATACGGGCTGGTCGCGCTGGGCCTCGACGCGCGCAACGCGCCCGGCCTCGTCGAGCTCCCGAGACTGATCAAGGAGCTCCGCGGCAAAGGCATGGCCTGCGAGCTGATCTTCTTGCAAGCGGACGACGACGTCCTGCTCTCGCGTTTCAGCGAAACGCGCCGCAAGCACCCGCTGACGAGCAAGGAGCTCAGCCTCGTGGACGCGGTCGCCTCCGAGAGACAGCTCTTGGCCGAGATCGGCGACATGGCCGACCTCATTGTCGATACCAGCGCGACCACCGTATACGATCTCCGGGATCTCCTCAGAAACCGCGTCGGCAATCGCAAGAGCGATAGCCTGTCGATACTCATCGAATCCTTCGGCTATAAGCACGGTCTGCCGGCTGACGCGGATTTCGTATTCGATGTCCGCTGCCTGCCGAATCCGTACTGGGAACCGACACTTCGACACATGTGCGGCAAGGATCAACCGGTCAAGGATTTTCTCAAGCGGGCGACCGAAGTGGGCGAGATGATCGATGACATCGTCGGCTTCCTGGAGCGCTGGATTCCTTATTATCAGAACTTCCAACGGCCCTATCTGACGATCGCGATCGGTTGCACCGGCGGGCAGCATCGCTCGGTGTATATCGCCGAGGAGGTCGCCCGCAGGCTTTCGACGAACGGCAGGCCGGTCCAGACCCGGCATCACGAATTGCGCTTGCCGGTCATGCGCTCGGGCGGCTCGTCCGGCTAGGGTGATTCGAAAAGCAGCTGTTGCTTGATGTCCGCTCTGGCGTCCAGCGTATTTGTCGGTTGATCGTGGATGAACGCTCTCAAGTCCTCTTCCATCTCCATGGCGTCGCGGTACCCCATTTCTATGAGCTCGCGCGTGTAGCCGGACTCGAACAACAGATAGCTGATGAGCTGCGAGCCGCCGCGGTTCATCGCCCCTAGCCCTCCGAGCAGCAGCCTTACGGCCTTGGGCAGCTCCTCGACATGCCGCGACGCAACCTCTCTCAAATCTTCCTTGGGCACGATGATCAAGGTCTCGATGACTCGAAGGTGGCTCAGTGGACCATGCAGCGACTTTTCGGAGATCTGCTCCAGAATCGTGTTGATGCGGCTGATCCGCTCGAGGTCGGAGTAGAGCCCATCCATGAACAAGGTATCGAGCACGTAGCCGGCGACGTGGCCTAGCGTCGGCGCTTCGGTCACGCGGTTCGTGGGCTCCTGATCCGGACGCTCGTCGCGCACGCCGATCACCAGCAGGCGGTCCGCGCCGAGGTGGATGGCCGAGCTCAGAGGCACGCGCAGGCGCATCGCGCCGTCACCAAAATACTCGTTGCCCACTCTCGTCGGCGGAAAAACGAACGGCACCGCGGAGCTTGCCATGAGGTGGTCCAAGGTGATCCTCTCGGCGCGACCGATGCGCCGCACGCGAGCCCAGGGCTTGAGTGTCTCCGCCCCTTGATACCAGGTCACCGACTTCGCCGACGTATAGCCCGACGCGGTCACGGCGAGCGCATCGAGGTGCCCGCTATCGATAGCGCGCTGGATCTTGTCGAACTGAATATTGCGGCAAAGCAGCTCGCGGAGCGGGCTGTTGTCCAGCAGAGCCCTTGGATTTCTGACGCCCAGGCCCCTGGTAACGATGGCGGCGAACCAGTGCAGGCTCGCCCTCAGCATGGCGCGATTGTCGGTGCGATAGACTTGCGAGGCCTCAAAGTTCGCCCAGACCCGCTCGAGCTCCGCGACACCGTGCTCGAAGCGCGCTGCGCGGCTCGCGACCACCGCCGCGTTGATGGCCCCGGCGGATATCCCCGAGATGACGGCGAAGGGATTCCTCGCATACTTCGGCAGCAACCCCGCAATCGCCTTGAGCACTCCGACTTGGTAGGCGCCGCGCGCGCCGGCTCCCGGCAAAATGAGGCCCTTGCGAAGCTTTTCAGGCACCTGTCGAGCTTGCCGGGACGATGTCGCGCGGCACTTCGATGATTTGCAGCGTATTCGTGCGCCCCTGCACGCCTTGCAAGTCACCGGTGGTAAACAGCACGCGGTCTCCGGGCGCGACGACGCCTTGGCGCAGCAGGATCGCGAAAACTTCGGCGTGCACGGCGTTCCCTTGAGTGTGGACGACGTCGAAAGGCACGGGATAGACCCCCCGGTAGAGGCACACGCGATTGCGCGTCGCCTCATGGCGGGTGAGCGCGTAGATCGGGATGTCGGACCGCATCCGGGACATCCACAATGCCGTGGCTCCTGACTCGGTGAGAGCGATGATCGCTTTGACCTTGAGGTGATTGGCCGTGTACATAGCCGCCATCGCGATGGCTTCGTCCACTTGCTCGAAGGCGTCATCGATGCGGAGATTTCCCGCGCGCCGGAAGCTTTCATGCTTCTCTGCTCCGACACATACCTCACTCATCGTGCGCACGGCTTGCACCGGATATTTGCCGACCGCCGTCTCGGCCGACAGCATCACGGCGTCCGTGCCGTCCATGACGGCGTTGGCGACGTCGGAGACCTCCGCCCGAGTCGGAGAAGCGTGACTGATCATCGATTCGAGCATCTGCGTCGCCATGATCGACACCTTGTTGCGCGCGCGCGTTCTGCGAATCAGGCCTTTCTGCAACCCGGTCAACGCCGCATAGCCGACCTCGACGGCCAGATCCCCGCGAGCGACCATGATGACGTCGCTGGCGTCGATGATCGCGTTGATGCCTTGCACCGCCTCGGCGCGCTCGATCTTCGCCACGATATGCCCGTACCCGTCCGCCGCGCGCAACAGCTCGCGGGCTTCGTTGACGTCGTCGGCGCTACGGGCGAACGACACCGACACGAAGTCGAGCTTGAGCTCGGCCGCGAGCTTGATGTCGGCGCGATCCTTGTCCGTCAGCGCCGGCGCCGACAAGCCGCCGCCCTGCTTGTTGAGGCCCTTGTGGTCGGTCAGCGGTCCGCCTTCGCGCACCCGGCAATGAATCTTGCCGCCGTCGACCTCGAGAGCCTCGAGCACGATCTGCCCGTCGTCGAGCAGCAGCATGTCGCCGGGCTTGACGTCTTGTGCAAGCCGCCGGTAGGCGACGCCAACGGCGCGCTCGTTGCCGGCCGCGGGGTCCAGGTTTGCATCCAGCGTGAAGCTGTCACCCATGACCAGATTGATGCCGCCGGATGCGAATGATTCGATGCGGATCTTCGGGCCTTGCAGATCTCCCATTACAGCGACATTGCGGCCGACGCGCTCTGCGATCTCGCGCACGGTCGCGACCCGCGCGCGCTGCTCCTTGGCGGACCCATGAGAGAAGTTGATCCTCAAGACGTCGGCGCCCGCACGAATCAATTGCTCCAGAACGTCGGGCCGGTCGGTCGCGGGTCCCAGGGTCGCGACGATCTTGGTGCGACGGCGTCTCGTGCCCTCGGCGCTCTGGTCAAGCAAAGCTCGACTCCTGGGAGTGTGTCCGGTCGGGATTGACGATGATCAAGCGAAAGTCGTTGACGTTGGTGCGCGTGGGTCCAGTCTTCAACAACAGCTTACACCGAGAGAAATACTCGTAGGTACTGTTGCGCTCGAGGGCGTCCTCCATCCGCAGCCCCTGCGCTGCGCCTAGCGCGATCAGCTCCGGAACGACGACGGCGCCGGCGTGATCGCCATTGCCGTCGATGCCGTCGGTATCGGCGGCGAGCGCAAAGATCCGCTCATGTCCCATGAGGACCTGCGCGAGCGCGCAGAGATACTCGAGATTGCGGCCGCCCGCGGCGCCGGGATGGTCGACGACGACCGTCGCTTCGCCGCCCGAAAGCATCGCGATGGGGCGCGTCGAGCTCGCCATCTCTAGCGCCAGACGGCCATGGCGGCGGCCAAGCTCCCGCGCCGGAGCCGCGAGATCATCGCCGAGGCGCTCGACCTCGAAACCGCGGGACCGCAGCCAGGCCTCGGAGGCGTCCAGCGCCGTGGCGGCAGCGGCGATGATCCTGGCGCTGTCGGCGGCGAACTGGGGGTCCGCAGGCTTGGGAGACTCGTTGCGGGCCTCGCCGAGCACTGCGAGAACCTCGGGCTCGACCGCGCAGCCGTAACGCTCGAGTATCTTCATCGCGGCTGCCTGAGTGGTCGGGTCCGGAATCGTCGGCCCCGAGGCGATATCCGCCAGAGCGTCGCCCGGCACGTCCGAGATCGCCAGCGTGTGCACGGCGGTCGGGTGCGCCCGCCGAGCCAGCCTGCCGCCCTTGATGGCGGAAAGATGTCGTCGCACCGTGTTGATCTCCCGGATATCGGCGCCGGCGTGCATGAGGCAGGTGGCCGCGCGGCGCTTATGAGCCAGGCTCAGGCCCGGAAGCGGGGCCGCGATCAGCGCCGAGCCCCCTCCCGATACGAGAAACCATAGGATCTCTCCATGACGCGCAGATTGCGCGAGCGCGCCGAGACGCTCGGCGGCGAGCAAGCTCGCCGCATCCGGATCGGGATGTCCCGCCTCCAGCACCTCGATCGAGCCCGCGGACTCGCCGTCGCGCAGGCCGTGGCCGTAACGTGTGACGACGAGCCCGCGCGCATCGCCGCCGACGATCTCGTTGAAGGCGACGGCCATGGCGGCGGCCGCCTTGCCGGCGCCGAGAACCAAAGCCGGCCCCCGCAAGCCAGCGGCGAAATGCGCCGCGAGCGCGGCATGCGGCGAAGCGGCCTCGACGCCGCGCTGAAACGCTTGCAACAGGACTCGCACCGCCGGCTCGCCGCGGTCCTCAGGAACCGCGAGGAAGAGTTCAGGCACGCGTCTGCAGAATCTCGACGGCCGGCAGGGTCTTGCCCTCGATGAACTCGAGAAACGCGCCGCCCCCCGTCGAGACGTAGGAAATCCGCTCGGTGACGTGGAACTGATCGAGCGCCGCCAGGGTGTCGCCGCCACCGGCGATCGAGAATGCCGTGCTCTCGGCGACCGCCATCGCGATTCGCCGCGTGCCGGCGGCGAATTGCGGATGCTCGAAGACGCCTACCGGACCGTTCCAGAGTATCGTGCCGGCGTCTTGGAGCAGGCCGGCATAGGCATCGGCCGTTGCCGGGCCGATGTCGAGCACTTTGTCCTCCTCGCTCACGCTCGCAAGATCCTTGGTGCGCGCTTCGACATCGGCATCCAAGGACGCGCCGACGACGACGTCCGTCGGCAGCGGAATGCTCGCCGCGCCGAACTCGCCTTCGAGCAGCCGCTTCGCGAACTCGAGCATCTCGGGCTCGTACAAGGAGCGCCCGATCGGGGCGCCGCTCGCGGCGAGCAGAGTGTTGGCGATGCCGCCGCCGGGAATCAGGACGTCGACTTTGGCGGCCAACGCGCTCAAGACTTCCAGCTTGGTCGAAACCTTGGAGCCGCCGACGATCGCCACCAGCGGTCGCGCCGGGTTTTCGAGCGCTTTCGCCAACGCTTCGAGCTCGGCGAGGAGCAGCGGGCCTGCGCAGGCGACCGGCGCGAACTTCGCAACGCCGTGGGTGCTCGCCTGAGCGCGATGCGCCGTGCCGAATGCATCCATGACAAAGACGTCACAAAGCTTCGCCATGCGGCGCGACAAGGCGTCGTCGTTGGCCTTCTCGCCGCGCTGAAATCGCACGTTCTCGCAAAGCACGATGTCTTCGCCTTCGGCCGCGCCCGTCTTCAGCCAATCGCGAACCAGAGGCACCGGCCGACCGAGCAGCTCCGCCAGCTCGAGCGCCACGGGTCGCAAGGAAAACCGTTCCTCGAATTCCCCTTCTTTCGGCCTGCCGAGGTGCGACATCACCATGACGCGGGCGCCATGGCCGAGCGCGAGCTCGAGCGTCGGCAGTGCCGCGCGAATACGCGTGTCGCTGCCGACGACGCCGTCCTTGATCGGCACGTTGAGGTCCTCGCGAATCAGCAGCCGGCGGCCGGCGAGCGGCAGCTCGCTCATGCGCTTGACGCCGAGCGCCATCGACTAGCGGGCTCTGGCCAAGGCCAAGGTCGTGTCGAGCATGCGATTGGAGAAACCCCATTCGTTGTCATACCAGGCACAGACCTTCACGAGCGAGCCGTCGATGATCTTGGTCAGACTCGCGTCGTAGATCGACGAGGCCGGATTGTGGTTGAAGTCGATCGAAACCAGCGGCTCGTCGTTGTAGGCGAGCACGCCCTTGAGCGCGCCCTCGCTCGCGGCCTTCACGGCCGCGTCGATCTCGGCGACCGTGGTCGCTCGAGACGCCGAGAACGTCAGGTCGACGATGGATACGTTGATCGTCGGCACGCGCACGGAGAAGCCGTCGAGCCGGCCGTTCAGCTCCGGTAGCACCAAGCCGACGGCGGCGGCCGCGCCGGTCTTGGTCGGAATCATGGATTGTGTCGCCGAGCGAGCGCGTCGCAGGTCCTCGTGATAGACGTCCGTCAGGACCTGGTCGTTGGTATAGGCGTGTATCGTCGTCATCAGGCCCTGCTCGATGCCCACTGCGTCGTGCAGGACCTTGGCGAGCGGAGCGAGGCAATTCGTGGTGCAAGAGGCATTCGAGATGACCTGGTGCTCGCGTCTGAGAACGTCGTGATTGACGCCGTAGACGATGGTCGCATCCACGTCCTTGCCCGCGGGCGCGGAAATCACGACTTTTTTCGCACCGGCTTTCAAATGGCCCGAAGATTTCGCTTTCGATGCGAACAGACCCGTGCACTCGAGCACGATATCGACGCCGAGCTGCTGCCACGGAAGCTTGGCAGGATCTCTCTCGGCACAGACCTTGATTCGATCGCCGTCGATGACGAGCTCGCCGTCGCCGACCTCGACCGCGAACGGGAACGGCCCGTGGGCGGAATCGTAGCGGGTCAAATGGGCGTTCGTCTTGGCGTCGCCGAGATCGTTGATCGCGAGGATCGCGAGCTCGTCGCGGCGGTCGTTCTCATAGAGCGCGCGTAGTATGTTTCTGCCGATCCGGCCGTAGCCGTTGATCGCTATCTTCACGGGCATCGGTTTCTCCTAGTTCGAATCCCGCTCGCGGCTCGACTCTAGCAGCTTGCGGGCTTCGAGAGTTACCGCGTCGACGGTGTAGCCGAAGTGCTCGAAGAGTGCCTTTGCCGGCGCCGATTCGCCGTAGCGGTCGATGCCGATGACGCCTCCCCGGCCGGCGACATAGCGCCACCAGCTGGCGCTGGCGGCCGCTTCGACAGCTAGACGCGGCGCGATCGAATCCGGCAGAACTTCCGCACGATAGGCGGCCGCTTGCCGATCGAAAACCTCGGTGCAGGGCATCGAGACCACGCGAACGCGGCGCCCCTCGGCGCTCAGTTCTCGGGCGGCGCCGACCGCGAGCGCGATCTCGGAGCCGCTGGAAATCAGGATCAGCTCGGGATCGCCGTCGCTGTCGAGCAGCACGTAACCGCCGCGGGAGATCGCGGCGATTTGATCGCCGCGGCGCCGCATGTGCGGCACGCTCTGCCGCGTCAACACCAGGCAGGTCGGGCCGTCGGCGCGCTCCAAGGCGGCGCGCCAAGCGACAGCGCATTCGACGGCATCGCAAGGTCTCCAGACCGCCATGTTCGGCATCGCCCGCAGGCTCGCCAAGTGCTCGATCGGCTGATGGGTCGGGCCATCCTCCCCCAGGCCGATGGAATCGTGTGTCAGCACCAGGATCGTTCGAATGCGCATCAGCGCCGCCATGCGCAGCGCGTTTCTCGCATAGTCCGAGAATACGAGAAAGGTGCCGCCATACGGAATGAGGCCGGCGTGCAGCGCGAGCCCGTTCATGATGGCGGCCATCCCGAACTCCCGCACCCCGAAGTGCAGGTAGTTGCCGGAGAAATCGTCGGGACCGATAAGAACGGAGCCCGAGTGGAACGTGTTGTTCGAGCCCGTCAAATCGGCCGAGCCGCCCATGAGCTCCGGCAAACGCGGCGCGAAACCTTCCAGCGCGCGCTGCGACGCCTGCCGGGTCGCCGTGTCCTTGGCTTCGGCGTCGATCTCGGCGATCACCGCGGCGGCCAACTCCGGCCAGTCCGCCGGCAGCTCGCCGCGAACGCGGCGCTCGAATTCCGTCGCGAGATTCGGATAGCGCCGCCGATAAACCTCGAACTCGGCCCGCCATTGCGCCTCGAGCCGCTGGCCGCGGTCGCGCGCGTCCCAGGCGCGGCGAATGTCGTCGGGAATGACGAACGGCGGGTGGTTCCAGCCGAGATTGGCCCGAGCGGCCGCGACCTCCGCCGCACCCAGCGCCGCACCGTGCGTGGCCGCGCTGCCTTGCTTGTTCGGGGCCCCGAATCCGATGACGGTCTGGCAACACAACAGCGTGGGACGTTCGCTCTCGGCACGCGCGGCGGCCAGGGCGCTGGTCACCGCTTGAGGGTCGTGCCCGTCGATGGTTTCGATGACATGCCAACCATAGGCTCGGAAGCGCGCGGGCGTGTCATCGGTGAACCAACCCGCCGTCTCGCCGTCGATTGAGATCCCGTTGTCGTCATAAATCGCGATGAGCTTTCCGAGCCCCAGCGTGCCCGCGAGCGAGCAGGCTTCATGAGACACGCCCTCCATCAGGCAGCCGTCGCCCAAGAGCACGTAGGTGTAGTGATCGACGATCTCGGCGCCGGGACGATTGAACTGGGCGGCGAGAACTCTCTCCGCCAACGCCATGCCTACGGCATTGGCGATGCCCTGTCCCAAGGGCCCGGTCGTGGTCTCGACGCCGATGTCGAGATCCCGCTCCGGATGCCCGGCGGTTCGCTGACCGAGCTGCCGAAAGCCTTTGAGCTCATCGATCCCCAGAGGATAGCCGCTGAGGTGCGCGAGCGAATACAGAAGCATGGAGCCGTGCCCGTTGGAGACCACGAAGCGGTCGCGATCGGGCCAACGCGGATTGGACGGATTGTGCCGCAGGTAGTCGTTCCAGAGCACTTCGGCGACGTCGGCCATGCCGAGTGGCATTCCCGGATGGCCGCAGCGCGCCTGCTCCACCGCATCCATCGAAAGCGCCCGTATCGCATTGGCAAGTTGCCGCCGGGGCGGCCTGCCGGCGGCCGTCATTTTCGTTTCCGTCAGCGACATCGGATTGTTGGCGGTGGAGATGACCGGGGCGGGAATTGTCGCTCAGCGGAGACGCTTTCCGCAACCGTCGACATCGACGCTGCCGATCTGTGAGGCAGTCCCACCGGGCTCGAGCAATATTCAGTATCATGAACGTTCCAGGCACTTGCAGACAACCGATGACCACTGGAAAAGACGGCGCAGGCCCAGTCGTTCTGCTGCAGATCACCGATCCTCATTTGCATGCGGCCGCGGACAGCAGAATGCGAGGCGTCGTCACTTTCGACACTTTTCTCACGGTGATCGAGCAAATGCAGCGCGACGAGCGCTGGCCCCCCGACGCGATCTTGGCGACCGGCGATCTCGTGCAGGACGAAAGCCGCGGCGGATACCGGCGTTTCCGTTCCAGCCTCGGCGATCTCGGCGTGCCGATCTACTGCGTCGCCGGAAATCACGACGACCCGGCGCTCATGCGCGAAATCCTCGGGCAACCGCCGTTCCAGGTCGACGGCGAGGCAGCGCTCGGAGCCTGGCTCGTGATCTTCTTGAACACTCACGTGCCGGGCGAGGATTCCGGCACCGTCGCCGAAGGCGATCTCGCGCGGCTCCAGCGGAGGCTCGCCGACAACCCCGACAAGCACGTGCTCATCTGCATGCACCATCAGCCGGTGCCGATGGGAAGCGCGTGGCTCGACGGCGTCGCCTTATCGAATGCGAAAGCGCTGTTGGAGATCGTCGACAGGCATGCGCACGTCCGCGGTCTCGTCTGGGGACACGTGCACCAGAGCTCCGATCGCTACCGCGGCAACCTGAGGCTCTTGAGCACGCCGTCGACTTGCGCGCAGTTTCTGCCGGGAAGCGATTTCTTCGCTCTGGACAACAGACCGCCGGGGTATCGGTGGATCGCGCTGCACCCCGACGGCAGGATCGACAGCGGCGTTCAGTGGCTCACTCGGGTAGATGGGCGCTAGAGACTTGCGGGCGGCGCTGCTCGGCCTCAGCCTCCTCGCGGCCACGGCCGCGGCCGAGCCTGCGGCCTGGCGGGTCGAGACCGCAGAGGGCACGGAGCTTTGGTTGCTCGGGTCCGTTCACTATCTGCGCGACGAGGATCTTCCCCTGCCCGACAGCGTCGAGAATCTCTACAGACGCGCGGATACGCTCGTGATGGAGCTGGACCTCGACGACCTGGATCCCTTCGAGGTGCAGCTGCAGTTCATGCAAGCCGCGATGTTGCCTCCGGCCGAGTCGCTGCGCGGCGTATTGTCGGAGGACGTGTACGCAACGGTCGCATCCAGCGCGAGCGATCTCGAGCTCGACCTCGAGGCGTTCGAGCGCTTCGAGCCCTGGTTGGTCGCATTGATGCTGCTTGATCTCAGAATGGCGAGTCTCGGATTCAGCGCCGCTCAAGGACTGGAGCAGCAATTGCTGCGGCGCTCGGGCGAGGACGGCAAGCCGATACTCGGTCTCGAGCCCATCGCCGCTCAGATCGGGGTCTTCGACGACTTGCCGATGACGGAACAGGAGGCCCTGCTACGGCAAACGCTCGAAGAGCTCGAGTCACCCGCGTCGGAAATGGATGAGTTGCTGAACGCCTGGCATGCGGGAAGCCTCGACGAGCTCACCGACGAGCTGCTCGCGAGCTTTGCGGATTTTCCGACGCTGTATCAGGCCCTGGTCGTCGCCCGCAACCGGCGCTGGCTCACCGAGCTCGAACGTCTGGCCCGCGAGCCCGGTCGATTCTTGGTGGTGGTAGGGGCCCTGCATCTCGTCGGTCAAGACAGCGTCGTCGAGCTGCTTCGTGACCGCGGCTTCGACGTCGTGCGTTTCCAGCTGCGATAGCTCGGGTCGCAACGCCGGTTCTAGATCTCCACGAGTTCGAAATCCTCCTTTCCGGCACCACAATCGGGGCAACGCCAGGACAGGGGAATGTCCTCCCACCGCGTTCCCGGCGCGATACCTTCCTCGGGTAAGCCCTGGGCTTCGTCATAGATGAAGCCGCAGATGAGGCACATGTATCGTTTCAGTTCCCGTTGATTCATCGTTTGCTCGTTTCAGCGTCGTCGTCAGGCTCACTTCCGCAGATGCGAACGCAGCAGCTCGAGCCGCTCGCTCGCGCCGGCCGTCTCGAGCAGCTCCTGTTTTACCGCGGTCGACACCGGCAGTATTTCCGCGAGCCGGTACCCAACCCAGGCCGCGTCGCCGAATCGCTTCACGGAGTGCTGGTACTCTCCGTCGAGCTTGGCGATGAGCTCCTCGAGCAAGTCGCGCAAGTCTTCGTGCCCGGCCGGCACGGGCAGCTCGGGCTCGCGCTCGAGAAGCTCGACGGAGCCGACGTAGAGCCCGTCGTGCCGGCGCTCACGCGCCCGGACGCGAAACCGCGTCCCGCCTTCGGCCATGATTCCGAGCACGCCGTCGATGCCTTGCTGCCAGTCGACGACCGTGGCCAGCGTCCCGACATCGACGGTTTCGGCGGCGCCGATCTCCGATCCGGTCTTGATGAGCACGACGCCGAATCCGACGTCGTCCTTCAGACAGCGGCTGAGCATGCTCATATACCGCGGCTCGAAAACCCGAAGCGGCAACAGGCCACCGGGAAACAGCACCGTGTGCAGTGGAAACAACGGAGTCTGTTGCTCCGGCATCGAATCCGGCGTCCGGGTCAAGCCCTGGCCGCGCGAGGCAGATCGCTCTTGAGCGTTTGCTGCAGCAGCCGCGGCAGGCCTCCGAAATCACCGTTCGACATGAAAACCACTTGATCGCCCGCCTCGATCTCATCGAGCAGCAGGCGCAATAGCTCGTCGCGGTCCCAAGTCACGGCGAGCTTGGTGCCGAGAGTCGCAAGAACGGACTCGGGGTTCCAGGACAATTCCTTCGACGCCAGCACGAATACGCGATCGGCTTCGCCGAAGACTTTGCGCAGCGCATCGCGGTGAACGCCCATGCGCATCGTGTTGGAGCGCGGCTCGACGACCGCCACGATGCGTTGGTCGGTCTTCTGGCTTCTGATCGCCTCCAAAGTGGTGGCGATCGCCGTCGGATGATGGGCAAAGTCGTCATACAGCGTGATGCCGTTGAAGACCCCGCGTTTCTCGAGGCGCCGCTTGACGCCTTTGAACTGGGACAGAGCCTCCAACGCAACCTCGACGCTCACGCCGGCATGCACCGCGGTGCTGATCGCCGCCAGCGCATTCTCGAGATTGTGATGGCCGAGCAGTGCCCAATCCGTTTGCCCGGCCGGCTCGCCGCGATACGACACTGAAAATCTCGACTTGACTCCGACGAGGTCGTACCGGGCAGTCCAGGTCGCCGCCGCATCGCTCGCGTTGAACGTTTCCACGGGCGTCCAAACGCCGCGCTCGAGCAGGTCCTCGATGGTGCCGTCGTCGCCGTGCGCGGCGATCAATCCCTCGCCCGGAACCGTTCTGACGAGCTGGTGGAATTGCCAGAGTATCGCGTCGAGATTGGGGTAGATGTCCGCGTGGTCGTATTCGATGTTGGTAATAGCCAACGTTCTTGGCCGGTAGTGCACGAACTTCGCGCGCTTGTCGAAAAACGCCGTATCGTACTCGTCGGCCTCGACAACGAAATACTTCGATTGGCCCAAACGGGCGGAGATTTTGAAATTGTTCGGCACGCCGCCGATCAGAAACCCCGGCGAGAGTCCCGCGTAATCGAGAATCCACGCGAGCATGCTCGCCGTCGTCGTCTTGCCGTGCGTGCCAGCCACGGCTAGGACCCATTTGTCGGTCAGCACATTGCTCGCCAGCCACTCCGGACCGGAGTAGTAAGGAAGGCCGGAATTCAGCAAAGCTTCGACGGCGGGGTTGCCGCGCCCCAAGACGTTGCCGACCACGACACAGTCGAGCGCATCGGTGAACTGACGCTCGTCGTACCCCTGATGGAGCTGTATTCCGAGCTTCCGCAACTGCGTGCTCATCGGTGGATAGACGTTCTCGTCCGACCCCGAGACCTGATGCCCGGCAGCCTTCGCCAACGCGGCAATTCCACCCATGAAGGTTCCGCAGATACCGAGAATGTGAATACGCATTTAGAGTTGAGCCGTCGGCAAAAGAAGCTCACCGAGCACGATCGAGCAGATCACATACCCTATCATGATCACCACGCCCACGATATACGGCTGGTCCAGCGCCCGCGACAGCACCCAACCTGCGATGTCGATGGACCACAACAGGAGCAGCGCCAACAATGCGGTCGAGATCGCCGAAAGCTGATCCGGATCCGGCGTCGACGAGCGCCATGCCAAGATCGGAACCGCGATGAAGTTCAGCAGAGTCTCCGCGCCCAGCACGGCTGTGACCGTTTGCCAATAGCGCGGGCGGCGTTTCGCGGCGCTCAGCAATATCCAGAAGAATGCCAGATAGAGCATGAGATCCGCGACGATCATCGAGAATGCGCGCGGCAGCGACCAATTGATCCGCAAGGCCAATAGGCTTACGGTGATGTAGAAAGGCAGCACCAGAGCAAAGAGAAACCGCGAAACCGGCAAGTCTTCAGGGCCCTTGCGATGCAAGGCAATATCGACGAACACTAGCAGCAATCGCAACAAGATCGCCAAACTCTAATCACGCCCTCGGCGTTTCCTTGGATCATAAACCAGACCTGGCTTCCGGCAGCAACCGATGAACGATCGTGATCTATATGTCGACGGCGCCGCTGCGCTGAGCGCTTTTCTCGACGAGATCGAAGCCGAAGCGCTGCTTGCCATCGATACCGAGTTCGTGCGAGAGAAAACCTATTTCCCGCAGCTCTGCTTGCTGCAAATCGCATCGAGCGGCCTCATCGGGTGCGTCGACTGTCTGGCGATCGCCGATATGCGCCCGTTGTTCGAGCACCTGCTTCGACCCGAGTGCTGTTGGATACTGCACAGCAGCCGCCAGGATCTCGAAGTGATCTACCAACACACCGACCGCCTGCCGGGCCGTCTGATCGACACCCAGGTGGCGGCGGGGCTCGCCGGCTACGCGCCGCAGATCGGCTTGCAGGAGCTCGCGGCCGACTTGCTCGGCATTCGTCTCGACAAGGACTACACGAGAACCGACTGGAGCCGCCGACCGCTGCCGCGGGCGGCGCTCACGTACGCATACGATGACGTTCGCAGCCTCACAGCGTTGTGGAAAACGCTCGAGCGGCGGCTGCAGGCTCTCGGGCGCCTCGAATGGGCGCAACAGGATTTTGCGTTGCAGCTGCGCTCGGCGCCGGTCACCCCGACCGCGTCGATATGGGCGCGGCTCAAAGGCCTGCGCTCGCTGGACTCGAGGCAGCGCGCCGCCGCGCTGGGTCTCGTCGATTGGCGCGAGACTCGGGCGCGGCAACGCAACCGGCCCCGGCGCTGGATTCTTAGCGATGACGCGCTGCTGGAGATCGCCGCCGCCCTGCCGGATTCCCCCCGAGCGCTGGCGGCCGTCCCGGGGCTGCCGCCCCGGCTCACGGAGCGTTTCGGCAAGGAGCTCGTGGCGGCGGTTCGGACGGGCGCGGACGATGAGTCGCGCCGCCTCGCCGACGAGCTTTTCGTCGTCGAGCGGCCCGACAGACAGCGGCTTCGAGAGCTCCAGGCGGGCGTGCAGGCGCGCGCCGCCGAGCTTGGAATTCAGCCGGAAGTACTAGCCACCCGGCAGGAGCTCACGGACCTGCTGACGCGCCGTCCAGCTCCGCGAATCTCGCAGACCTGGCGCTCGGCCGAGCTTCGCGATCTACTGCCGGTGGAAACCTAGCGCGCGCAGCAGGCGCTCGTGAACTTCGTCGACGCTGCCGAGAGCATCGACCTCGTGCAACAGATCCTCGCTCTCGTAATGCTCGATCAACGGAGCGGTTTGACGCTCGTATACCCGCAGCCGTCTTCGAATCGTGTCTTCATTGTCGTCGTCGCGTTTGAGAAGCTCACCGCCGGATTCGAGACACTTGTCGATTTCAGCCTGGCTCGAAAAGTAGATGTTCAGGACCTTGCCCGTTTTCGAGCAGGTTCTTCTGCCGGTCAGGCGCTTCATCAAGATCTCGAAATCGACCTTCATCAGCACCACGGCATGCAGCGCTTGCTCGAGTTCCTCGAGCATCGTTTCCAAGCCGTGAGCCTGATCGAGATTTCGGGGGAAGCCGTCGAGAACGTAGCCGTCGGCGGCATCCTTTTCTCGGAGCCGCTCCCGCAACATGCCGATCACGATCTCATCCGATACGAGCTCACCGGCGTCCATGGCTGCTTTGGCGCGACGTCCCAGAGGCGTCGCCTTGGCGACCGCGGCGCGCAACAGGTCGCCGGTGGAGATCTGCGGAATGCCGCGCTCGGCTTGCAGTCGCTGCGCTTGGGTTCCCTTCCCGGAGCCGGGAGCTCCGAGCAGCACGATTCGCATAGTCGACTCTCCGGCGGCGCGTGATTGACTCGCGTCGGACGCGTAAACTATCCCGCGCCGGCTTCATCGTCAAACCGTCCGGCAGCGTAAAGCCGGCGAATCGCAACGGAAGGTCTACAGGGAGACAGAATGAAGCAGAACGCATTCTATGCTCAGTCGGGCGGGGTCACGGCCGTGATCAACGCTTCAGCTTGCGGCGTGATCGAAACGGCGAGAAAACACTCCGACAGGATCGGCAAGGTGTTTGCCGGAAGAAACGGAATCATCGGAGCGCTGACGGAAGATCTCATCGATACCAGCAAGGAATCCCGGGCGGCGATCGCGGGGCTGCGCCACACACCCGGCGGAATCTTCGGCTCGGCTCGCTACAAGCTCAAGGGTCTCGAGGAAAACCGGCTCGAGTACGAACGCCTCATCGAGGTCTTCAAAGCTCACGATATCGGTTACTTCTTCTACAACGGCGGCGGCGACTCGATGGACACGGCCCACAAAGTCTCGCAGATCGGCAAGAAGCTCAAATTTCCGGTGACGTGCATCGGCGTGCCGAAGACCGTCGACAACGACTTGCCGATCACCGACGTGTGCCCCGGATTCGGCTCGGTCGCGAAATACGTCGCGGTCTCGACGCGCGAGGCCGCGCTCGACGTCGCCTCGATGGCGAAAACGTCGACCAAGGTCTTTATTTTCGAAGTCATGGGCCGGCATGCCGGATGGATAGCCGCCGCCGCCGGGCTCGCGGGACGCTCGTCCGCCGATGCGCCACACATCATTTTGTTCCCCGAGATTCCTTTCGACGAGCGGGCGTTTCTCGAGCGCGTAAAGCGTTGCGTGGACGGCTATGAGTACTGTGTCGTGGTCGTGTCCGAAGGCGTCCGGAATCCCGACGGCGGATTTCTCGCCGAGGCCGGCACCCGCGACGCTTTCGGTCATGCGCAACTCGGCGGCGTCGCGGCCGCCGTTGCTGCGCTCGTCAGGGACCGGCTGGGCTTCAAATATCACTACGCGATCGCCGACTATCTGCAACGCTCGGCGCGCCACATCGCCTCGAAAGTCGACGTCGAGCAGGCTTATGCCGTCGGCAGACACGCGGTCGAGCTCGCGCTCGGCGGCAAGAACGCGGTCATGCCGACGATCGTGCGGCGATCGGACTCCCCTTATCGGTGGACCCTGGGACATGTCGCGCTCAGCCGCGTCGCCAACCGCGAAAAGTTGATGCCGCGCAGCTTCATCAGTCGCGACGGATTCTCGATTGCGTCCGCATGCCGGCGCTACCTGCAGCCGTTGATTCGCGGCGAGGATTATCCCCCTTATCGAGACGGCCTGCCGCGTTATGTGGAGCTGGAGAACATCGCCGTGCCGCGACGGTTGCCCGAGAACTTTATGCTAAGATAGCCGCCGATCCGCAACCTTCGGGTGGTCGCGGCACCAATAAGAATCGGGTTCGCGTAAGGCCTAATAAGGTTTGCACTCCACGAGCGCCTCGCTCCCCCGCAAGCATGCGGGACTCGCACAGCGAGCCGTTCTTGGATCTCAAGATGACTCGGACACACTGCTGGTGTCAGCCGGACCGCGACGAGCCCGGCCGTGGAGTGCTGCGAATGTGACGGGAGAGATAGAGAGATGAATCCAGAATCTGCCTTGTGGCTGTCCCTCGGAGCCGCCGCGCTGGCCGTGATCTACGGAATGGTATCGGTGACGTGGATCTTGCGTCAGCCGGCGGGCAACGCCCGGATGCAAGAGATCGCGGCGGCCGTGCAGGAAGGCGCCAACGCCTACATGAACCGCCAGTACATGACGATCGGCGCCGTCGGCCTGGTGCTGTTCGTAGTTCTTGGCGGGGCCTTGGGATGGGCGACCGCGATCGGCTTCGCCATCGGCGCCGTATTCTCCGGGCTCGCGGGCTACATCGGCATGTTCGTGTCGGTGCGCGCCAACGTGCGCACAGCGCAGGCGGCTACCGTCGGGCTCAACCCGGCACTCAAGCTCGCCTTTCGCGGCGGTGCGGTCACGGGGCTTCTGGTGGTCGGGCTCGGTTTGCTCGGCGTCGCCGGCTACTACAGCCTGCTGCACGCCGCCGGCCTCGGCGAGGACGAGGCTCTGAAAGCGCTGGTCGGCCTGGCCTTCGGCGGCTCCTTGATCTCGATCTTCGCGCGTCTCGGCGGAGGAATATTCACCAAGGGCGCCGACGTCGGCGCCGATCTGGTCGGCAAAGTCGAGGCGGGCATCCCCGAGGACGACCCGCGAAATCCCGCAGTCATCGCCGACAACGTCGGCGACAATGTCGGCGACTGCGCCGGAATGGCGGCGGATCTTTTCGAGACTTATGCCGTGACGCTCATCGCGACGATGCTGCTCGGCGGTCTGACCATCGACACGCTCGGCGCCAATGCCGTGCTCTATCCGATGATGCTCGGCGCCGCCTCCATCGTCGCCTCGATCATCGGGACGTTCTTCGTCAGCACTTCCGGCGGCAAGATCATGAACGCCCTCTACAAGGGCGTCATCGTTTCCGGCGTGCTCGCGGGCATAGCGTTCTATCCGATCACGATGGCGCTGATGGGTGACGGCGCGTTCAATCTTTACCTCGCTGCTTTGATCGGCCTGGCGTTGACTGCGGCCATGGTCGTGATCACGGAGTACTACACCAGCACGGAATACAGCCCGGTAAGGAAAGTCGCGAGCGCATCCACCACCGGACACGCGACCAACATCATTGCCGGCCTCGGCGTCTCGATGAAGGCCACGGCGTTGCCCGTCGTCGCTGTCTGCCTATCGATCTGGGGCGCATTCGCGCTGGCGGACCTCTACGGCATCGCGATCGCCGCGACGAGCATGCTGTCGATGACGGGCATGATCGTCGCCCTGGACGCTTTCGGCCCGATCACCGATAACGCCGGGGGCATCGCCGAGATGTCCGAGCTGCCTTCCGAGGTGCGCAATGTCACCGACGCGTTGGACGCGGTCGGCAACACGACCAAGGCCGTGACCAAGGGCTATGCGATCGGATCCGCCGGGCTCGCGGCGCTGGTGCTGTTCGGCGACTACACCCACAGTCTCGAGGATGCCGGCCTCGGCGCGTTGCGTTTCGATCTCTCGGATCACCGCGTGATCATCGGCCTCTTCATCGGCGGCCTCGTGCCCTATTTGTTCGCGGCCCTGGCCATGGAGGCCGTCGGGCGAGCCGCAGGATCCGTCGTCGAGGAAGTGCGCAGGCAGTTCCGCGAGATCCCCGGGATCATGGAAGGCACGACCAAGCCGAAGTATTCCACCGCCGTCGACATGCTCACGCGGGCGGCCATCAAGGAAATGATCGTTCCGTCGCTGCTGCCGATTCTCGTGCCGATATTCGTCGGCATGCTGCTCGGTCCGGAAGCGCTCGGCGGCCTGCTGTTGGGCACGATCGTCACCGGATTGTTCGTCGCCATCTCGATGACGACCGGCGGCGGCGCCTGGGACAACGCGAAGAAATTCATCGAGGACGGCAACCACGGCGGCAAGGGATCGGAAGCGCACAAAGCGGCCGTTACGGGCGATACGGTCGGGGATCCGTACAAGGATACCGCCGGACCGGCGATCAATCCGTTGATCAAGATCATCAACATCGTGGCGCTGCTGATGGTGCCGCTGCTCTAAGACATTCCAGGCCAGCCGGCGCCACCGCACTAGGACAGCATCGGCAGCGGATAGGGGCGTTCGACGACGTAGCCCTGAACGAAGTCGACCCCCATGCGGCGCACTGTTTCGAAGGATACCCGGTCCTCGACCTCCTCGGCGATGACTCGAAAGTCCAGCGTTCGCGCAAGCTTTATCATCGCCGTGACCATCGCGTGGTTCACGCTGTCCTGCGCGATGTTGCGGATATAGGCACCGTCGATCTTGAGGTAATCGATCGATAGATTCTTGAGATTCGAGAACGAGCCGATGCCGCTGCCAAAATCGTCGAGAGCGAAATGGCAGCCCATGCCGTGCAGCACGTTGATGAAGCGGTGGGCGTGGTCCAGGTTGCCGATCACGGCGGACTCGGGCACCTCGAAGCAGAGTTTCGAGGGAGCGACGCCGGTATGGTCGAGCGCGTCGACGACGAACTCGAGAAAGTGCTCGTCGCTCAAAGTCTGCCCCGACAGATTCACGCCGCAGCTGCGGCCCTCGGGCAGGCGAATGGAGCCGCTGGCCAAGGCCGCCAGCGTGTTCTGCACGACCCATCGATCGATATGGAACATCAGGTGGTAACGCTCGGCAGCCTGAATGAACTGCCCGGGAGAGATGAGCCCGCCCGATTCGTCGCGCAACCGCAAAAGGATCTCCAGCGCCGGCCCGACGTCGACCCGCCCGCCGACCGAAATGATCGGTTGCACGAACAGCTCGAATTGATCCTCCTTCAACGCCGCCTGCAGGCGCTGTAGCCATTGGATCTCACCGCGCTGTCTGGCGATGATCTCGTCACGGGAGGAGTAGACGTGCACCCGGCCCCGACCCTGCTGCTTGGCGACGTAGCAGGCGGAATCCGCGGCGCCGAGAACCGTCTCCGCGGCCCCGCTTTCGTGGCCGATCTCGACGACGCCGATGCTGACGCCGATGTCGAAGATCTGGTCCCGCCATACGAACCGGTAGTCCGCGACCGCGCGACAGACATCGTCGGTGATCTGTCGGGCCTTATCGAGCGGGCAGCCTACGAGCAGCAGACCGAACTCGTCGCCGCCCAGACGAGCAACCGTATCGGAGTCTCGAACTTTCTCCCGCAGCAGCGAGGCGATTTCCCGCAGAAGATTGTCTCCGGCGAGATGACCGCAAGTATCGTTGACGGCTTTGAATCTATCCAGGTCCAGATAGCACACCGCATGGCCGGCGCCATCACCGGCGCGCACGGACTTGAGCGTGCTTTCGAGACGCCGTTCGAACTCGGATCGATTGACGAGCCCCGTCAACGCGTCGTGGCTCGCTTGATAGGACATCTGCCGCGTCAGGCCCCGAACTTCCGACACGTCATGAAAGATGATCACGCAACCCGCCACGCCGCCGTCGGCTGAGCGAATCGGAGAAGCCGTGAGCTCTATGGAGCATTCGCGCCCGCTGTGCTTGCTCATGAGCAGCGCCCGGCGCCCGAGACTGATGCGTTTTCTCTCGGTCAGGCATCTCTCCACCGGATCGCCCAGGGAGTCTCTGTCCACTTCGTCCACGACCGCTATCAAGTCCGTCAGACGCTTACCGAGACCGACGCTCCGAGATGCGCTCGTCAGATGCTCGGCGGCTTCGTTCATGTAGTCGATGACGCCTTGCGTGTCGGTCGTTATCACACCCTCGCCTATGGACTCCAGCGTGATGCGTGCTTGCAGCTTGCCGCGACTGAGCGATGCCTCCAAGCTCTTGCGGTGAGTGATGTCCTTGGCGACGGCCAACAAAGCCGGCTCGTTCTTGAAGCTGACGAGCCGGAAATAGAGCTCGGCCCAAAGCTCTTGCTCCTCTCCGGAAATGAGCTGCACCTCGAGAGGCTCCGCGCTCGTTTGTCCCTCGAGCAAGTTGCCGATGTGCTTGCGGAGAAGCGCGCGGTACGCGGGACGCACGAGATCGGTCACTTGCTTGCCGACCAGGGCCTCGGGGTCGAGGCCGAACAAATCGGCCGCCGCCCGATTGGCATACAGAATGACGTCCCTGTGCACGAGCGCGAGCTCGGGCAAGGTCACCGCCAACGCCTCGAAGAGCTCGTCTGGGCGCTGTTCGATCGCCGCCGCCGACCGCGTTCCAATGACACGGTTGATCGAGGCGGTGAGCTCCTCGAAACCCGCGGCACGCCCGGCCGGATCGAGGCCGTGTCTCGCTGCGCTGCCGGGCCCGAGCGTTTGCAGCTCGTCGATCAGCCGGCCTATTTCCTTGCTGATCCGGCGCCGAAACAAAACGCCGGCGACCGCGGCTGCAAGCATCACGGCGAGGACTAGCGCTAGCCAGTAAAGTTGCGGGATCAGGTCCACGCTCAAATTCCTTCCATTAGGCCCGATCACAGGCGAGGCCGGCTCGCCAAAGATCGAGCCGGTGACTTATTGCTCGGAGTTCTTACAGGTTCTTATCGAGTTCTTTCCTGTTCGCACCGAGCGGTATGCCCTTTATCTTCGCCTTCTCCCAGCTAGGCGATGTTATTCGTATGCCCTGCGAGTTCGCGGGGCTGAAGGGCCGCTACCCTAGCTTCCGAGTCAGTGCATTCTTTTGCATTTCCCTCGTCCGGTTTAAGATACCCTAACCGGTGGTCTCGGGTCCCCGAGAATTCACCATAATTCTTACGGTATCGGCTTGTGCCTCCGGCGCAAACTCCGTACTCTAGCCGACCATCCTATTGCCTGCCGCCGACCCGAGCCGCTTCATGAACCTCGAATACGCTCGCTCGCAAATGCTTCGCCAGCAGATCCGTGCGTGGGAGGTGCTCGACGATCAGGTCCTCGGAATCATGGGTCGAATTCCCCGGGAAGCCTTCGTGCCGGAGGCTTTTCGTGAGCTGGCTTTTGCCGACTTGGAGATCCCACTGGGGAACGGCCAGCAGATGATGACGCCCAAAATCGAGGGCCGTTTGCTGCAGTCCCTGCGGCTGCTTCCCGTGGACCGAGTGCTCGAGATCGGCACCGGGAGCGGCTTCCTGACGGCCTGTTTGGCCAATCTGGCCGAAACCGTCGTCAGCGTCGAGGTTTTTCCCGAGTTCACCGATTCCGCGCGCGCGAAGCTCGAAAGCCTCGGCACGAGCAACGTCGAGCTCTCGACGGCAGATGCCTTGCGCCTCGAGTACGCGGACGAATTCGATGCGATTGCCCTCACCGCTTCCTTGCCGGAGCTCGACGAGTATTTCATCCGCATGCTTCGGCCCGGAGGTCGATTGTTCGCCGTGGTCGGCCGAGAGCCGATCATGGAGGCGCGGCTGATCACGCGGCACGCAAACGGTGAATGGACGCAACAGAGCCTATTTGAGACCGTCATCAAGTCGTTGCTCAATATCGAAGTGCGCGAACCTTTCGCCCTGTAGGCGATCGAAACGGCATCATGGCCGCCGTAGAAGAAGTCTCGCCGCGGAGCTTTTGCTCGCGCTGGCCAGACCACGAACGAGGCGAAGTCTTGTTGCTCGACGTGCGTGACCCTGCGGAGCTCGCGCTGGCAAGACTGCCGCAAGCCGTTCACGTTCCCATGCGGGACATTCCCGCCCGTCTCGCCGAGCTCGACCCCGAACGACCCACCGTCGTCATGTGCCATACCGGCGTGCGCAGTAGACATGTCACCGGGTTTCTGTTAGCAAGCGGATTCAAGCAAGTCTACAACCTGGCAGGCGGTATCGATGCCTGGTCGACCGAACTAGATCCCAAAGTGCCGCGCTACTAGCGCGACTCGTGCGAACCTTTGTCAGTCAAGTCAACGGCAGGTCGATAATGAGCCCCAGAACCTCTTGTCCAATTCTTCTGCTCGCACTGACGGGCCTCGCGAGCTCAGTGGCCATCGCCGAGGATCTCATGGAGATATACCAGCGCGCGCTGCAGAGCGACCCGCTGATTCGTGAGTCGGAGGCAGTCTACCTCGCGACCCTGGAAACCAAGCCCCAGGCACGCAGCGGCATTCTGCCTTCCTTAAGCTTCAGCGCGGGAACGGGAACCTCAAACTCGATAGACCCCAACAGACCGACCAACTTCGCAACCGGAGAGGTCGATCCGAATATCTTGTCGACCGAGCAGGACCGCGACTCGTCGAGCTGGTCGGTGAGCCTGAGTCAGACGCTGTTCGATTGGGGGCAGTTCTTGACGCTGAGACAGGCCGACAAGATCGTTGCGCAAGCCGAGATCGACTATCAAGTGGCCCGGCAGGACCTGCTCGTGCGGGTGGCCGGCACGTATTTCCTGGTGCTGGCGGCCGTGGACACGCTCGCCTCCGAGCAGGCGGCCCGTGAAGCCATCGGGCGGCAGCTCGAGCAGGCGCAGAGACGTTTCGAGGTCGGATTGATCGCAATCACCGACGTTCAGGAAGCTCAGGCAGGCTACGATCAGGCCGTCGCCGCTGAGATCGCGGCGCAGCAGAATCTCGCGACGACGGAGGAGTTTCTGCGCGAGATTGTCGGCGAATACGAGGATGAGCTCGCGCCGCCGGCGGAGACGTTCCCGCTGGAATCACCCGATCCGGCAAGCGTCCAGGCCTGGGTCGATCGGGCCTTGCAGCAGAACCTGACGCTCATGGCGAACCGGCTGTCGGCCGAGATCACGCAAGACGACATCTCGATCCTGCGCAGCGCACGCCTGCCGAGTATCAATCTCTCCGGAACGCTCGGCGAAAACTCCAACGAAACGACGCGACTC
>Ga0214472_10000974_pt1 | contig 33575 bp, 26 predicted proteins | sample RVTome_6_FD_207662 | JGI IMG/M metagenome (GOLD analysis project Ga0214472, IMG submission 207662) | Soil microbial communities from uranium-contaminated site in the Upper Colorado River Basin, Wyoming, United States - RVT140D175 | ecosystem: Environmental > Terrestrial > Soil > Contaminated >...
TTATGTGGGTGGTGCGTTTGCCGCCATCGGTGGAGCAAACCGGAACAATATCGCGTCCATTGCGACGGCAGATGGCAGCGCAGATCCTGCATGGGATCCTGATGCCGATGGGCCAGTTAATACGATGGTGTTATCGGGCGGGACACTTTATGTGGGTGGTGCGTTTGCCGCCATCGGTGGAGCAAACCGGAACAATATCGCGTCCATTGCGACGGCAGATGGCAGCGCAGATCCTGTATGGAATCCGGATATTAATAACAGTGTACATACTATACTGCTGGATGGCGCCACCCTATATGCCGGTGGAGATTTTACTGTAATAAGCGGATTAGTCCGCAAACATATAGCAGCAGTGAGTGTGGCAGGTAGTGGATTACCCACAAATTGGTTGATCAATGCAGGCAATTCTGTATATGCACTGTCACTGTCGGCGGACGGCATGATTTATTCAGGCGGCACATTCACATCCATTGGTGGCGTCGTTCGTAACCGCATTGCTGCTTTGAATCTGATCAACGGCAGTGCAACTTCCTGGGATCCTGGAGCAAACAGCATAGTGCGTACCATGGTGATGTCCGCGGATACTTCCAGGCTTTTTATAGGCGGGGATTTTACCGTGGCGGGTGGCAATACCCGTAACCGTATCGCCGCGCTTGACAGAATTTCGGGTGTTGCAACCTCCTGGAACCCGGACGCCAATGGCGCAGTGTATACGATGCTATTGAACAGTGCGGGAACGAATCTCTATGTGGGCGGTGCATTCACGACATTTGGAAGCGGTAGCGATATGGTAACGCGCAACCGCGTCGCCTCCTTGTTTGCCAACGTGACTAATAATGCTGCTATTGTAGATAATTGGAATCCCAATGCAACCGACGGTGCTGTTCGTGCAATGGCATTATTCGGCACCACTCTCTATGTTGGAGGGGATTTTACTGCGGCGGGTACAATTGGTAATGAAAAACGTAATTATGTTGCTGCGTTACGCACATCAAATAATAGCGCTACAGCATGGGATCCCGATGCTGATAGCAGCGTTCATACCATGTCTATATCCACAGATGGCCGGTTGCTCTATGTCGGTGGTGAATTTACGACATTTGATGGTGGTAACATTGCCCGTAATCATATTGCAGTATTGGATACAACGACAGTCGTTGCCACTGATATGCTGACAACCTGGGATCCTGATGCAAATGATATCGTGCGAGCGATGTCTTTATCGAAAGACGAAACAACGCTTTATATTGGCGGCGATTTCACCACTCTGGCTGGAGGCGCGCAAACTCGTAATAGAATGGCAGCTTTGGTAACCGACAATGGTAGTCCGGTCAGTTGGTGGCCGGGGGATGGTAATGGAGATGATATAATTAACGGTTATCCCGGTACCTTGGTAAATGGGGTTGGGTTTATCGTGGGTAAAGTAGACCAAGCATTCAGTTTTGATGGGGTGGACGATTATGTGTACATTCCATCTTTTATTTTCCCGGCCGGAAACTTCACATGGGATATGTGGATAACCCGCCAAGACTTGAATACCGTCGATAATCTTGTTACCTGGAAGATTGACAACCGTAATCTTGCGATCGCGAGGTTGTTGGATGCAAGCTCCGGAAATAATAATGGCTTTGAATTTTTAATACTGAATGACAATATTGCTGATTTCCGGATAATTTACCAGCAACCGATACCCGCGAATGATTGGATACATCTCGCAGTCACGGCAGATGGGGCTACCGGACGGCTTTATATTGACGGCGTAGAGGTAGCCGCAGACGACTATTCGACAGGCATACCTTCAGGCAGCGCCGATTTGCTGTTTGGAATTGATGATGATTTATCCACGGCCGCCTTCAAGGGCAGCATAGATGAAGCCGAGATCTTTAACCGGGCGCTTTCTGCGCAGGAAATCGTAGCCATTTATAACGCGGGAGGTACCGGGAGGTGCAAACCGGGCGTATGTACAACACCACCGGGTAAGCCACATAGCTGGTGGAATACAGGCACAGATGCGCCGGTATATTCGGTCGCGCTATCGGAAGATGGGCGCTCACTCTATGCGGGGGGGCCATATACCCAAATAGATAGTAACGCACGCAGCCATTTTGCGGCGCTGGAAACATCGTTACCGGTGACGCATGCCTATCCGGCAGCGGGCGCATATAGTTCAGCGCAGGATATTACATTGTTGTGTGACGATGGATTCGGTTCAAATTGTGCGGCAACATATTATACTACAGATGGCAGTATACCAACGATCTCTACGCCTTACACGGGGCCGTTTACAATTAATGCTGATACAACAATAAAGTTTTTCTCAATTGATAATGCCGGGAATCAGGAAGCAGTACAAACAGTCTCCTACGTCATCGAAACGGTAGCACCCGTCACGACTGCAACACCTTCGGGCGGCGCCCTGGGGATAGGTGAAAACGTAATAACGCTGATCTGTAGCGATTCAGGTGGAGGAGGTTGCGGCAATACCTATTACACGCTCGATGGCACTGCTCCGACTGCATCGTCACTTGTTTATGCCAGCCCTATCACCTTACAAGACGATGCGACATTGCAATTCTTCTCGGTGGACAATGCCGGTAATATTGAAACGCCCATTAATAGCGAGACATATTTCGTGGATATCAGCGTGCCGCGCACGACGGCTTCACCCGCCACACGGGTTTTCGATACCAGCAAGCTAACCATTTCATTATCATGCGATGACACGCCGATTGAAGCGGAGGCGCCCGGAGTAGGCGATATCCCGGAGGGTACCTTCGATCCGGATGCAGGCGTCTTTATTCCCGATGAACCATTTAACAATCCCGATCCGGGCGATTTTACAACAACAGCGGGCGTTGTTTTTATCTCGGCAATCATCAATACAGGTACGGGTTGCGCAGCGACCTATTACACGACTGACGGTACCACGCCAACCACTGCCTCGACTCCTTATACAGGCCCCTTCAATATCACGGATAACACCATTATCAAATTCTTTTCCGTGGACGCTGTCGGGAATACCGAGGGCGTCAAACGGGAGAGCTACATAAGCCATAAGAGCAGTATTGGCATGCTTGGCCCGTTTACTATTTGGCTATGTCTTATCGGTATCGGAATTCACTTCTACTGCCGCCATCAATCATGCGGTTGAAGTCTATCCTCGATCATTTTATTAATACCGTCATTTCCCTGGTCATGGCGATGGGACTTTATTGCTATGGCAATATGACCATTGCTTCAACGGCTCCACGGCCTGATCTGTGGATGCCAAACGGTGATGTGTACTCGACACTGGCAGATCAATCGACATTGTATATAGGCGGTGATTTTACCTATGTCGGACCCGGCACGGGTGGTGGTATAGGAATCGATGCAACGGATGCTGGAGTCGAGGATGGTTTGCTGAAGGTTAATGGCATTGTCTATACGGTTATCTCGGACGGTACAGACGGCTGGTATATTGGCGGTGCCTTTGACAAAGTTGGCGATGTGACGCGCAATAATATCGCGCACATTGAAAAGAGTGGCACGAATTATATTGTTGACGCCGATTGGGATCCGAATGTCAATGGTGAAGTTTATTCCCTGGCGTTATCTGCTGCCATATTATATGTGGGTGGGGCGTTTACTGCGGTCGATACTCTGGGACCCGGTTATCTCGCGGCGTTAAATATCAATGCGACGGCGGCGCCCTATTATACGGGCTGGGATCCGGACGCCGATGGAGCGGTACGAAGTATGACGTTATCCGGAAAGATGCCGAACACTCTTTATATTGGCGGTGACTTTACATCATTCAATGCTGGTGGTGATCTTCGTAATTATATTGCCGAAATTGATTTGACCGCTGCCGTAACGGCTTGGGATCCGGATGCCGATGGTATTGTACGTACCATGGCATTGTCCGGAACTACATTGTATGTAGGCGGGGATTTCATCGATATCGACAATGACACACGCAATCATATCGCCGCATTGGACACAACGGCATCATCTCCAGACATTGCCACGGCCTGGAATCCAGGTAGTGCAGGGATCACAACCATTAATAAACTGACCTTGTCCGGTAACGCTACATTATACGCCGGAGGTGACTTTACCTCTGCAACCACTATAGGAGGTCAGAATCGTAACTATATAGCCGAATTGAGCGAAAGTACCGGTTTGGCAACAAGCTGGAACCCAAACGCCAATGGGGTGGTATTGAGCATGGTGCTTTCAGGCAAATCTCCCAATACCCTGTTTGTCGGCGGTGACTTTTCATCCATCAATAACAAGAGCAGGCTGCGGCTGGCTGAAATTGATGTGCTGACGGGTAATGCCGAAATCTGGGCGCTCTCTATGGAAGATAAGGTACATACCCTGGCGATGTCAGATGACGGTACGAAGGTCTTTGCCGGAGGCGAGTTTGTGTCAGCAGGCGGTCAAGCCCGCAATCATCTTGCCGCTCTGGATATAGCAAATGTCGTCGATGTGCTGGCAACGGTTAATGGTTCAGTGAATACAGTAATCTCAGACGGCGCGAGCGGTTGGTATATAGGTGGTTTATTCACATCGGTCGGCGGTATTGCACGTAACAATATCGCACGCATCGGTTCCGATAACATCCTGGATGGGAATTGGAATCCTAATGCCAACGGCGCGGTTAATGCCATGGTATTGTCTCCCAACGGCAATGTCCTGTATGTCGGCGGTGATTTTACCAATATCGATGGTAAAGGACGTAACCGTATTGCGGCATTAACGACAGCAGTCACTGCCAATATTGATAGAGGCTGGAATCCGGATGCCGATGCTACTGTGCGTGCGATAGCCCTATCGTCCGATGGTATTACCCTCTACGCTGGTGGAGACTTCACTACCGTCGATGGTGTAACGCGTAATCATATAGCCGCCTTGAATACGTCGGTTGATACTAATATCGATACCGGCTGGGATCCTAATGTCGGTGGTGGTGCGGTCTCTGTTTATGCCATGGTGTTGTCAGCGGATGACACTACCCTCTATGCCGGCGGCAATTTCACGACCATAGAGGGATCGCCACGTAATCGTGTTACAGCCTTGGATACCACGGTGACGGCCAATATCGATACTGGCTGGAATCCTGATATTCGTGATGGCACTGTCAAGACCATGGTCTTGTCAGCTAGTGGTAGTGATCTCTATGTAGGAGGCGATTTCACGGATATTGAGGGGGCTGTGCGTAATCGTCTGGCGAAATTAATGACTACGGCTACATCAAACATTGATAGTGGTTGGGACCCAGACCCCGGCAATACGGTAAACGCCATTGCACTTTCAGCAGATAATACCCTGTTATATACAGGGGGTGATTTTTCGGTGATTGGTGGCGGCAATCGTGAGTACTTCGCTGCCATAGATACATCAACAGGGAATGCAACAAGTTTGACAATCCCTGTCGCAAATCCGGTCGATGCGTTGGCCCTGTCCGCTGCAGATACCTTTATTTATCTGGGTGGCAATGCCGTATCTTTGGTTGGCAGGCTCAATGTCGGAGGCGAGCCAGTGGAGCTCCAGGCCGGGACACTTACAGCGTTCGACCCGGATGTGAATGCCGTTGTCAGGGCAATGGCCATAACAAGCAATAGTGCAACACTCTATATCGGCGGTGAATTTACCATGGTCAATACAAATCAGCCCCGTAATTACATTGCTGCAATAGATGCGCTGTCTGGTATCGTAACCAATTGGGATCCGGATGCCGATGCTATTGTTCATGATATCAGGCTGTCACAGGATGGTGCGACGCTTTATATGGCAGGTGACTTCACTTCTTTTAATAGTGGAGTTGATGTGCGTCAATACATCGCGGCAATTTCAACCGCGTCCGGTGCGGTGACTCCATGGGAGCCGGATGCCGATGCCGTGGTGCGCTCGATAACCTTGTCGGACGATGGCGCTACGATTTATGTGGGCGGCGATTTTACCGTTATCGGCCAACAGGCCCGATCAAACCTTGCAGCCTTGTCTGCCTCAAGCGGCGCAGCAATTCCTGCCTGGGTACCGGTTACAGCCTCAAATATCTATGTGACGCGATTATCTTCGGACGAGAGCGCCCTATTCGCAGGCGGGGTGAATGAACTGACGGCATTTAATGTATCAGACGGCGCGGTCGTGCCGTCATTCAATCCGGGAGCGACTGTCGGGACCGTCGAAACGATAGAGATATCAAGTGATGATCACATGCTCTATCTGGGAGGAAGTTTTTCAAGTATTGCTGGACAGGCGCGGAACAATATTGCGCGGTATGACCTTGTCGAAGATACCTTAACCGCCTGGGATCCGGGAGCGAATCAAAGTGTACATGATCTGACGTTGACGAATGGCGATGCCAATCTGGTTACTGCGGGTGATTTCACGGCGATCGGCAGTGATAACGTTCGTATTGGCCTGGCGTCCATACCCATGTTGCCACCAGATACGAGCGTCTCGCCGGCGGCGGGGGCCTATACGACCACCCAGAACGTTACCTTGGCATGTACCGATAATTCCGGTCTCGGTTGTCTTGAGACCTATTACACGATCGATGGCAGTACTCCTACGGTTGCTTCTACACAATACAGCCTTAATAATCCGATTAATATTCCGAATGATTCGACTGTTACGATTAAATATTTTTCAGTCGATAAAGAAGGGACATATGAAACAGCCAAGTCGGCTGTATATATCGTCGATACCACTGCACCGCTTACCACGGCGTCGCCCGGTACGGGAACTTATAATCTTGCCGATGGGCCGATTAGCCTGATATGTTCTGACAGCGGCGGATCAGGATGCGGTACCACCTATTACACCACGGATGGGACTACGCCGACGATAAATTCGACTGCATACACAGGGCCGATACCTTTAGCGGGCCTGGAGGGAATAGATACCCTGCAGTTTTTCTCGGTGGATAATGCCGGTAATATGGAATTACCTGTAAATAGTATCAATTATGTCGTGGATGTAACTCTCCCTGTGACGGCACTCTCGCACACCAGCGGTACCTATCCTCCACCACAGTCCATAGTGATTACATGTGACGATGGTAACGGTACCGGCTGTGACGAAATTTATTATACGACTGATTTATCTGCGCCAACGACATCGTCGACCAAATATACAGGGCCGATTACGATCAGTGATGGCACCGTGATCAGGGCCATGGCAGCCGATGCGGCCGGAAATACAGGTAATTCGGTAGTCGGTATCTATGCCTTTACGATTGGTGCGGGAGAGAGTCGAAGTGGGGTGGGCGGTGCGACAACACCCATGTTGTTAGTGATAATGCTACTTGGCGTGGTATTACGCAATCGACATTTTGCTAGAATCTGTCTCAAACACGTGAGCGCAGGCGCGATAAGGCGATAATGCATGAGAAAGCGGAGTTTACACGCTAGTCCGCCGCTTCATGGCCCCGCATTTTGAGTTCGTTACTAACGCCGTATCGGCAAGCACGGCAGTTTTGAAATATTCTAATGTCTGAAGTGGCGCATACCCGTAAACACCATGGCAATATTATGCTCATTGGCCGCTGCAACCACTTCCTCATCACGCATGGACCCTCCCGGCTGAATGACAGCCTTAATCCCTGCTTGTGCGGCGTTATCCAGGCCATCGCGGAACGGAAGAAATGCATCGGAAGCCATTGCCGAGCCTGCTACTTCAAGGCCGGCATCCTGTGCCTTGATGGCCGCTATGCGGGCGCTGTAGACACGGCTCATCTGCCCGGCACCGATGCCGATGGTCATACCGTTTTTGGCATAGACAATGGCATTGGATTTAACATATTTTGCCACTTTCCAGCTAAATAACAGGTCCTCCATTTCTTGTTCCGACGGCGAACGCTTGGTGACGACTTTAAGGTTTGATCGTTTGATCATGCCTGTGTCACGATCCTGAATCAATAAGCCGCCGCTGACACGCTTGTAGTCTACATCTTGCGGAGGTGATGCAGGCCATTGTCCACAGGCCAATATGCGCACATTCGGTTTGGCAGAGGTAATGGCTATCACGTCTTCATCTATGGCCGGTGCAATAATGACCTCGACAAACTGTTTATCAACAATAGCCTTTGCCGTTTGTGAATCCAGTATCTGATTAAAGGCGATAATGCCGCCAAAAGCAGAAGTGGGGTCGGTGCTAAAGGCGCGCTCATAAGCGTTGACAAGCGAATCGCCGATTGCAACCCCGCAGGGGTTCGCATGTTTGACGATTACACAGGCAGGCCTGGTATTGAATTGTTTGACACATTCCAGGGCCGTGTCGGCATCGGCAATGTTGTTGAAGGATAATTCCTTTCCCTGTATTTGTTGGGCTGTTGATACGCTTGCTTCGCTTGAATGGATGTCCAGGTAGAAGGCGGCCCGTTGGTGTGGATTCTCGCCGTAACGTAAATCCTGTTGTTTGATATATTGTGAATTATAGGTATGAGGAAACTGTAACCTGTTTTTATTATCGTGTTGTATGCTGCCCAAGTAATTCGCGATGCCATCATCATATTGTGCAGTGTGTTCGAATGCCTTCAGCGCCAGAGAATAGCGCATGTCGTCACTGATGACGCCGGCATAGGCACGTAATTCCTGGATTACGGTTTCATAGTCATTGTAGTCGACGACTACCCCGACGCTGCAATAATTTTTTGCAGCACTCCTGATCATGGTTGGTCCACCGATATCTATATTTTCTATCGCCGCGGCAAGTTTACAATCGGGATCGGCAACGGTATTTGCAAAGGGATATAGGTTGACAACAACCAGGTCAATAAAGCCGATGCCGTTTTTTGCAAGTTCATCATCGTCGAGACCGCGCCTGCCGAGCAGGCCGCCGTGAATTCTGGGATGCAACGTCTTAAGGCGGCCATCCATCATTTCCGGGAATCCCGTGTAATCAGCAACATCGGTAACCGGGATATTATGATCACGCAGTATTTTTGCGGTGCCGCCTGTTGAAAGGATTTCGATTTTGAAGTCCTTTAATTGCCGGGCGAATTCAACGATATGGGTTTTATCGGAAACACTGATCAGCGCTCGTTTAATCGGAGTCATCTGTCGTTCTGGTTTGAAATGTGAAGATTAATGTATCAGCGCCGGTGAGTGAATCGCAAATTCTAGTTGTTCAAGCCATATTTCTCGAGCTTTTTACGCAGCGTGCTGCGATTAATGCCCAATATTTCAGAAGCCTTGCTTTGATTGCCGCGGGCATATTGCATGACAGCCATCAGTAACGGGTATTCCACCTCGCTGATGACCATTTGATATATGTCTCTTGGTTTGTGGCCGTCAAGATCCCTGAAGTAAAGTTCTAAGGCCGTGCTGACACAGGTGCCAAGAGGATTTTTCCGGCGTTCCGATTCGATCGGTATCAAGGTAGTCTTTTTTAGAGAATTCATGCGGCCATACCTATATCGGACTCCAGGCCATCAAAGAAATCATTAATCATCGACACTTGTTGCTTGGTTGTCTCTGCTTTATTTACCGCTTGTCTGAAGGCTGCGCCACCGGGTTGTCCTTTGCTATACCAGGAAATGTGTTTGCGGGCGACACGGATGCCGACGTATTCTCCATAAAAGTCATACAGCTGCATGATGTGATCATGCATAACGGTGCGGATCTCGGATACCGGGGGTGGCGGGAGTTTTTTACCCGTGCGAAGAAAATAATCAATCATGCCGAAAATCCACGGATTTCCCTGCGCGGCGCGGCCAATCATGATGCCATCGGCACTCGTATAATCGAGCACATCCTTTGCCTTTTCAGGCGTCGTGATATCCCCATTTGCGATAACCGGAATATTGATAGCGGATTTGATGGCGGCAATCGTGTCATATTCGGCGTCACCGCTATAGCCACAGGCACGTGTCCTGCCATGGACAGCAAGCGCCATAATACCTGCCTGTTCTGCAATTTGCGCGACCGTGACGCCATTACGGTGATCCTTATCCCAGCCGGTACGTATTTTAAGCGTAACAGGTACCTCAACGGCGTTGACTACGGCATCCAGGATACGTCCTACGAGCGGGGCATCCTGTAATAATGCCGAACCGGCCATGACATTGCATACCTTTTTTGCGGGACACCCCATGTTGATATCAATGATCTGTGCGCCGTTATCGACATTATATCTTGCCGCGTCCGCCATAAGCGCGGGGTTGGCGCCGGCGATCTGGACGGCGCGCGGCTCGGTTTCACCGTCATGATTTGCCCTGCGGCGCGTCTTTTCACTGCCCCACAGCAATGAATTCGATGAAACCATTTCTGATACCGCCATACCAGCTCCAAGGCGTTTGCACAATTGGCGGAATGGCCGGTCGGTAACGCCTGCCATTGGCGCCAGAAAGAGGTTGTTAATTAGATAATAAGGTCCTATTTGCATTTTGGATTATTATTAAGTGTATGTGCTGTTAAGTAACCCGGCACATCGGGAGGCATATGATACTCGTTCTTTTGCCGCTGATAAAGATCCATTTTGATATTTAAAGAGCTTCCGAATAATGTCATGTCAATTACGCAGAGTCTCCATTAAAAGAATTCAAATTCAAATGTCGTGGCCAGTTCGCCCGGGTCTATAATCTGCAGGTTTGCTATAACAGGCACTTGCGGCATCATCCCTTTATTGCTATCTGTTTGTTTTGATAAATACTCGCCGGGATTGAAACGGCGGCTTGCAATTTTATTACCATTGATATCAGAGAAGCTGAGTTGCATTTTCGGATAGGGTTGTATATGAGGCGCTATATTTTTCAGTGTAATAGTAACCTGTAATATATTATTCATGTCTGAAGCGCTACGAATGTCACGATTAATTATGATTATTTTCGATATATCCTTTCTCATTGGTATCTCACAGCCGGTCAGAATGCAGAGCTTTTCAAGCCAGGGACGCAGCACAATATGGTGCGCAAGGTTATCACGCATGAAATAGGCGTACTGTAGAATGAATACCGCTAATATTCCCAAGATGGCAGCAAACCACCACCCGGAAGATGACGCACGTCCGGGATGTAATTGATTATTTTCGAGAAGTTCCAAATAGCCCGGTGGCGCAATAACAACGGAGTCGGGTGTCATATCTACAGAAGCCGGGGTCACTTGGGCTTGATGTAAGGTATTTGAATATATCGCACTTAGTATCAAAGGAACATGAAGGGTGGCCTGGCAGTATTGACACTGTATCCGATCAACGGCAGTGGTTAACAGCGCATCATTGTAATCATTAAGCGTTCGGCACTGAGGGCATTGTATATACATGGGTTTTATATTTGGAACTTGTAGTCTATTAAATAGACATAACTTTATTATTGGCTATATAGAAAGACATATTAGTCCTTGCCGCTATTTAACACTATATTAGTTAGTGGCTATGCCTTGCGGCGGGCTTCAATACGAACCCATTCTTCGCGTTGAACAATAGCATCGGTGTCAAAAAACTGTTCAAGACCTGCAAGCACACTATCAGTTTGGTTATTTAAGATGCCTGAGAGGACGATATGCCCTCCAACTGATACCAAATCTGCAAACCCGGGGGCAAGTTCCAATATCGGGTTGGCAAGTATATTGGCGATCAGGCAATCTGCCTTGACTGTTGGCAAGTCGTTAGGAAGCAGGGGAGAAATGAATCGAGCAACCAGGTTTTTACTGGCGTTTTGTTCGGTTGCCTGTAATGCCTGAGGATCGATATCAATGGCCCATGCGTGTGCGGCCCCCAGCTTAATCGCCGCAATCGATAAGATGCCTGAACCACAGCCATAATCAATCACTTCCCATCCGTTAATATCATGTTGATCCAACCATTCCAGGCACAATGATGTCGTCGGATGTGTGCCCGTGCCAAAGGCAAGTCCGGGATCAAGGATAATATTGATGGTGTCTTCATGCATTGGCGTGTACCAGCTAGGATATACCCATAGTCGATCGCCAAAACATTGGGGCCTAATATCTTCCATCCATTTATATTGCCAGTCTTCATCTTCGAGCCGTTCAATTTGATAATCAGGCAGACAGGATTGTTTCAGTGTTGTTTGCAGGAATTCCAGAATCGTATCGCTGTCAGTTGATCCGTCAAACAGACCGGTAACCCGGGTGCGTGCCCATAATGTGGTAGCCCCCGGCGGTGGTTCGTAAACGGCTTCATCATTTCCGCCTTGCATCGATACGGTTTTGGCACCTGCTTCGGTCAAAATATCACATGTCAGTTGAACCTTCTCGGACGCCACCATGAGCGAGATTTTTAACCAGGACATATCAGGCAGTTAAATGGGGAATAATGATGGATGTAATGACGGAAAATTATTTGATAAAACCCTATTTCCAGGGCGCTAATCTATCAAAAAAAGGACTCGCCACGCAAAAATAATCATGAGTATTTATTCAGAGCTTCCAACAAGTGTTTTACGAATTCCCTGGTTAAGTATTTTCGCATCTAACCCGTGCTTTAATAACAAGAACGCAGCAATGATGTTACGTTGATGATTATCACTGCAGATGACGTATTCCCGACTTTTATTCAGGATAGGGATTGCATCCTTTAGAACTGTAAGTGGAAGATTAATACTGTCTTTCAAGTGTGACCTATAAAATGCTTTTGGGGTACGTATATCCAGTAGTGTTGTGGTATTTAAATCCCGATTTATCACTTTCGGGTAGGGTAGTTGTATAATCACAGGCCTTACCAGCAGGGTCATGAATTCTCCCCTCGATAGTGCCAATAATGTGCCGTCTTCAAGCATGGTTACTGTATATTTATATGGAGCGTGGGCAATGAGCGCCTCCTCCCCCACACTTTGCCCTGCTGCAAGGACGATACCTTTCGTTTCGGAAAAAGATTGTTTTGACGCCTGTGATATAAGGCAACGGCCTTCGGCAATAAGGTAATAATAGTCACATTTACTCCCTTTTTGAATAATAACATTGCCTTTTCTTACGCTTATCTGTTCAAACCGTTGCATCAACACCTGTTTATGCGCCATAGGAAGTTGTGCTAACAGCGGTGTTTCAAATGCCCGTTGTAGGTGCAATTCTTTGGATACATTTATATTACTGTTATCAGCCGGATCATCATCGTGCGAAAAATATTTGTTCAGCAGATCTGTATCAATTGCAAGAGTGGTGACACTGGTTCTGGCAAGAGCAGTGGCAGGGCGGGGCTGCTGATTGGAAATTGGATTTAATGCGTCGCTGGTTCCAGCCTTGATCGTTATAGCAGGTTCCCCATCGGCAACAAGCGCCAGTTGGCCGGAGAGGAGGTATATCGTCGTATTGTCAGTGTCGCCCTGATTGAATAGATGACGTCCGGGGGGGAGGCGTTTGATGGTTGATAGAGATATTAATTTGTCCAGTGATTTTGGATTGAGCGAATTCAATGGAACTAAATTATTTAGTTCTATTTCTTCTACTAGTTCCTCTGCTGCACCCATGTGATTCCTCCCGAGTGTTTGCAATGTGATAGACGTTCATAACCTCGGGCATGTTACACACTAACCCGTACACTAAGGATACTCTCAAATGATCGATATTTATGTGATAGAGTTCACAAAAAATGATGACTTATAAATTTGCATTTTTCATTAATTTCATAAAGTTACGTATACGCTTGGCATTGGTGCCGGCATCACTGCGGCCGACGCGGGATAGGGAGCGTATATCAAGCCTGGTTCCATTATGATCGGACATGATCCGTATAACGATATCGTCTTTAAAGCCGAACCAGAATGTCGTGTCTGTGGCCTCGATACGGCCTGTGGCGGGATCGGCGGTGATGATGTGCCAGCCCATATTATTTATAACCTTCGTTGCCCGGTTGAAAATTTGTTGTTCAGACAGGCTGAGCATAAGCGGCTCAAGGTCCGGATAGGCCTGTCTTTGTTGTGCCGCGATAGTGGGGCCACCATATTCCACCGGGTTTGACGCCTTATCGCGTAACGGTACCACTGCGATAAAGGGAGGAGGGTTCTGGGTATCAGTGCTGATATCATGAATAGGCGGTACTGAGCGTGCAGTATGTAGCCAACTCAATGGGGCAATGACTACGGTTAAGGCACCAGCCAAAGCCAAGCATATCCACATTGCTCCGCGCCGTTGACCATTGGGACGGATAATGTAGGCGCCGAACAATGACAAAACAAGACTCAAGGTTGCAGCATATACCGCCCAGCGTAATACGATAAAACCTGTGCTGAAATGCCACCATTCAAACCTGGTTCCCACGCCGGCGGTTATTGCCACGATCATCGACAATAGTGCGATTGTAAAACTCACCAGAGCAGTTTTGGAGAGAGGATGTTTCATTTCCTTTCGTTTGGGTGTTGGGAATCTTTTAAGGAAACTCTGAATAATTACCCATGAATTCTTCAGAGGCGAAAAACAACACTCATGCATAAGCGGCGGTAAGAATCTAAAGGTTCAACAGCCACTAAAAAACGTGGTTTTTGCCTTGCGCCATTTTTCAATCTCTTGGGAGATTGAAAAATGGCGATAGCACCCTGCGCTTGCGCTCGTCCCTGTATCGCAGGAACCTCTGAATAAATCAGAGGTTTCTTAATTCTTTTATGGCATTGTCCTGTCAAACCATAATGCGTTCTGTCATGAATGGCACTTACTTAAGCTCCTTTGATCGAGAATACAGCACTTGAGTAACATAAGGCGCAACCAGTAGCCCGCATGCAGCGACAGCGAAATGCGGGGGAAACGGCCGACAAGGCCATTCATCCCTGGATTCTGCTGTCGCTCCATCCAGGCTACACACCGGGGTTGTCACGGAATCGGCGCTTAAGTAAGTGCCATTCCGTTCTGTCATCTTTTATCCCCACTGGAAAATCGGTCTCTTGAGAATTTGAGCAATATAAATCATACAAACAAAAAATTCACTGTTTGTTGGTTCAGGATAATCTGAGAAGACTCCTGCAAAACATCCTAAGCGGTAAGTTCACAACGAACCATGTTCTTTGTATCTCATATGCTAATTGAAAGATTTAATTAGCAGTGTTGCAAAACAAAGCTTGTTAAACGCCCGTTATTACAACTCTCGCCCGATAGTTACATACAGCGCGTGGTTTCAACTTCATTTCGAATTCCTCCGATGGCCTAAATATTGCTTTTGCTTTTATACATCCACTCTATGTTGGATATGGATAAAGAAAAAATCCTGAAATTAGAGAAGGTTATGTTTGTTGCACGGTGGAGAGACATCGCTCGATGAGTGATTTGCTGAATAGCAGAACGTCGGTTTTTTGTCGCGTCTTGGTTGGGCTATTGCCTCAACGCCAACAAACATTCTTCGGCGCGAGATGCCTGATATTTGGAAAACACCCTATTTCATCCACAGTGTTTTTATACCTGATAATCCCGCTGTTATATTTTAACGTGGCGAACGCCGGTAATCTGAGTCTGCTCGTGAATGGCAAATCATTTCATTTAAATCCGCCTAACGATATTAAATACAATGAGAATAACTGGGGCGCGGGGGTGCAATATGATATCGAATCCTACAGCAAGAAATGGGTACCGTTTTTAACAGCCTCCGGGTTTATCGATTCGTTTGATAACCCTTCTTATTATACCGGGGCAGGGTTGGTCAGAAGGATACACTTTAATCACAAAAAAGACGGCAAGCACTTTGACGCGGGCATCATGGGATTCTTAATGACGCGTGAAGATTTTAAGGATGGTAGCCCGTTTTTCGGGATGCTGCCTGCACTTTCATTCGGAACCCGGCGCTATGCGGTCAATATGACCTATATTCCCAAGGTCGATCCTAAAATGGTGGCATTGTGGTTTTTCCAGTTTAAAATTTCAACTGATAACTTCTAGACCGGAAATTTATTCGGACGTGATCAGCAATTGATGCGTAAAACCGACGTTCAGAACGTTGGCATGATCATTATCAATATTTAAATTCAGCAACTGCACATGAAGAGCAGTATCGTTGCTTACTGCGTAGTTAACTCCAAGCCCGGTGAAGAGTTCGGATGTCCGGTCATCAAAATTGATCGCGATGGCACCACCGCCCGAGAGGGAATTGACAGCAGTAACAACATGCCATAGATACATCCCGCCCATCACCTGTATGGAGTATTTGTCTTTAAATGGCAGGATTCCATTGACGCTAAACAGGAATCCATCGCTTTCCCGGCTGGTATCAGCGCTCACGGTCGGTTGGCTTTGTAATACGGTGGTTCCTGTCTGTTTATCAAGATATTGATAGCCTAACTCGAATGCCAGATATTGATTGTGTTGGTATCCTACAAATACATGCCAAGGCAATTTGTCATCCTTTAGAGCGCTTGTGCCGGGCGAGCGGCGCTCGGTGAGGTCTGCTTCGATGTTATCGCTATCATAGCCAGTATAGCCCAAACTACCGCCGGCATACCAAACGGGTGCTGCGCGAGTTTGATAAGTAAAACAACATAAAATAAAAATCAATGCCGCGTAGATAAGATGCTTGCCATTATTTAGGAGCATCTGATCGATACGGAAGTTTACGCGATACAAGGATGCATCGCCGTTTTTCAATTTTTTACATGGTAGAAAATCGAATAATGCCATGCATGAATTATTCAGAGGTTCATTAATAGTTAACTCGGCATCAATCATTTGTTTTCTGCAATCTTTAGATAAGAAAAAGGCCTACCAATTAGTGTAAGCCTTTGTGATCAATGGTGGGCCCGGTAGGACTCGAACCTACGACCAAGGGATTATGAGTCCCCTGCTCTAACCAACTGAGCTACAGGCCCCTAAATATCTTGCAGTCTAAGTATACGTAAGGGGCTTTGCTTCGTCATCTGCTTATGAAGTGTGAAAGACTGCAGGGACGGGTGTCCCTGCAGTTGGATTAATCGGCGAAGCTGCGTAATGACTCTGAACGGCTGGGATGACGCAGCTTGCGCAGTGCCTTGGCTTCGATCTGACGAATGCGTTCACGGGTAACGTCAAATTGTTTACCTACCTCTTCGAGGGTGTGATCGGTATTCATGCCGATGCCAAAACGCATACGCAATACCTTGGCTTCACGTGCGGTCAGGCTTTCGAGGACCATGGTGGTCGCTTCACGCAGGCCTTCGACTGTTGCCGAATCCGGTGGCGCCATGACATTGGGGTCTTCAATGAAGTCGCCCAGGTGTGAATCTTCATCATCACCGATGGGTGTTTCCATTGAAATCGGTTCTTTAGCGATCTTCAGTACTTTGCGTACCTTGTCTTCCGGCATTTCCATGCGCTCGGCCAATTCTTCCGGCGTTGCCTCCCGCCCCATTTCTTGCAGCATTTGACGTGAAATCCGGTTGAGCTTGTTAATGGTCTCAATCATGTGTACCGGAATACGAATAGTGCGGGCCTGATCAGCAATGGAGCGGGTAATGGCCTGGCGTATCCACCATGTGGCATAGGTCGAAAATTTATAGCCACGGCGATATTCAAATTTGTCTACCGCCTTCATCAGACCGATATTGCCTTCCTGGATGAGGTCCAGGAATTGCAGGCCGCGATTGGTATATTTTTTCGCAATAGAGATGACCAACCGTAGGTTTGCCTCGACCATTTCCTTTTTGGCGCGGCGCGCCTTGGCTTCGCCGATCGACATACGGCGATTGATATCCTTTATTTCATTGATTAAGAGTAAGCATTCGTCTTGGATTGCGATCAATTTGTTTTGGGCACGTATGATTTCATCGGCATACTGTTCCAGATTGGCCGAATAAGGATGTCTGGCCCTGATTTGATTGGGTAGCCAGTTTAAGTCCGTTTCGTTGTCGGGAAATGATGTAATAAAGTCTTTGCGCGGCATTTGTGCGTTATTGACACAAATACTCATAATAATTTTTTCCTGGGCACGAATACGTTCGATAACCGCACGCAAATTATCAATCAAACGATCACTCATCCGTGGAGCAAGCTTTAATTCTATAAAACAATCTATGAGTTCGTTATTAAGCTTTTCTGTTTTGGAGTTACCTTTGGTAGGCTTGGCTTTTGCTGTCAAGCATTTTTTGTACAGCTTTTTCAGGTTGTCAAAACGTGTACGCGCTTCTTCCGGATCAGGGCCGGTATCGACGGCATCTTCGGTGTCACTGCTGTCTTCATCATCTTCGTCATCTTCGTCGCTATCATCACCAGTGAGTTCATCACCCAGATTATTGGCGTTGGCCGGTGGAATCTCTTCCTCTACGGCGTTGGGATCATTAAAGCCTGTAATGATATCTCCAAGCCGTGCTTCAGCACTTTCAACTTTGTCATATTCACGGATCAGTGCGGCTATTGTTTCAGGGTAAGAGGCCAGCGCCAGCAACATCTGCTGTTGCCCATCCTCAATGCGTTTTGCGATTTTGATTTCGCCTTCACGGGTTAATAGTTCGACGGTACCCATTTCACGCATGTACATGCGGACAGGATCAGTGGTGCGGCCAAATTCACTGTCGACATTGGCAAGGGCGGCAGCGGCCTCTTCAGCGCTGTCCTCGTCGGCCGTAACGGCATTATCCGTGATTAACAGGTTTTCGATGTCTGGCGCGACTTCATGGACGGTAATGCCCATATCATTGATCATGCCGATGATGTCTTCGATCTGCTCAGGATCGACAATCTCATTAGGCAGGTGATCGTTTACCTCGCGATAAGTCAGATATCCCTGTTCCTTTCCTTTGGCGATGAGTAATTTTAATTGAGACTGTTGCTCTGCTTGATTCATGTATGCTGAATACCTTTATACGTTAATCTAAAAATAAACCGACTATTTTATAACAAGCTGGTATTATTTGAGAACCCCAATGATTTGACGCTTTATCATGATTTGTGTCACTCTAGCTTTGGGCAAGTAATTGACGAAGTTCGGTTTTCTCTTGAAAAGTCAAATCTTTCAGCGGCTTGCTGGATAGGTAATCAACCCGTTGCTTAAGGTATTGTTGATCCAGCTTTTGCAGCATATCGCAAAATTCTCTTTCCCGACCTTCCTGCGTGACTAATTCCTGCGTTGCCAGCTTGGCCAATGTCCGTCCATCATCGGTTCCGCGCCAATTTTCTATGATGGCGCCAGTTGAAAGATGTGGGTTTGATTGTATAAATTCAAGGAGTTGTATTATCAATCTAATGCCCGGGATTTGCAGCCCTTCGAATCTTCGAGGTTCGCCGGCCAATCCAGCTAATGACGGGTGCTGAATGAGCAAGGTAATGGCATTTCGTAACAATGACGGTGCAGGCCGTTCATTACGTTTTACTAATAATTGACCGCGCCGGTATTGCTGCCTGTCGCCACCCTCAAGTAGGGCGGTCAAGGTCGCTGTTTCCAGGTGTGCGATCTCTGCCAATCGTGCCATCATCATCTGCTTGAATACCCCCTTGGGCAGTTTTGCCAGCAATGGCCTGGCAAGTTCTACCAGCCGGGCCCTGCCATCTATACTGGCTATATCGACCCTTTTTGACAGGTTCTCGAAGAAAAAGTTTGAAAGTGAGACGGCGTGCACAATTCGTTGTTCGAATTGGGCCTGACCCTCCTTTTGAATGAGGGAATCCGGGTCCTCTCCTTCCGGAAGGAACATGAACCGTGCCTGCCGCCCTTCTTGCATGACCGGCAGGATATTTTCTAAAGCACGCCAGGCGGCGTCGCGTCCCGCTTGATCGCCATCAAGACAAAAGACAACTTCGGGCGCTGTGCGGAACATGCGCTCAAGATGATCATGAGTGATCGCGGTACCGAGGGTGGCCACTGCATAATGAACTCCGTACTGTGCCAGCATGATGACATCCATATATCCTTCAACAGCTAACAGGCGATCCAAATGCCGTTGTGATTTACGAGCTTCGTAAAGACCATAAAGCTCTTTTCCTTTATGAAAGACTTCGGTTTCGGGGGAATTAAGATATTTCGGGTTGGAATCGCTACTCAATATTCTGCCACCAAAACCAATAATTCGGCCACGGCGGTCACGGATTGGAAACATGATGCGGTCACGGAAGCGATCGTAATAATCACCGTTATCCTTGGCGATGAGCATGCCTGCCGCGGCGAGTTGTTCATTGCTTGATTTATTATTGCCAAATGCATTTAACAGATTGCCCCAGCCGGGCGGCGCAAAACCGATGGCGAATTTCGCGGCGGTATCTCCGTTTAGCCCGCGCTGCTTTAAATAGTTAATAGCAATTTCGCCACGAGGATGTTCTTTTAGTTGTTGCCGGTAATAGTTGGTAATCTGCTTGAGTGTATCGTGCAGTCCTTTGCTGGTGGTGGTGTGATTATGATCGGATGGTGATACCGGTATTTCTAGATTCACCATAGAAGCGAGTTCCTGCACGGCATCAAGAAACTCCATATGGTCATAATCCATTAGGAATCCAATCACTGTCCCATGTGCCCCACAGCCAAAACAGTGATAAAATTGCTTGTCTTGGCTGACGGTAAAGGAGGGCGTTTTTTCTTCATGAAAGGGGCAACGCGCGACAAAATCTTTACCGGCCTTGCGTAGGGGAACGCGCGTATCGATTACATCAACGATATCGATACGTGTGATAAGGTCATCAATAAATTGCTGGGGAATCTTGCCAGCCATGTTTGGATTGTATGCTGAGAACGTAAGCTTTGGAACAGAGGGGGGCAGGATGTTCGCGATTTTATAAAGCGGCGAGCTTTTCCTTGATTTTGCCGCTGACCTTGCCCATATCGGCACGTCCCTGTATGCGGGGTTTTAAAATGCCGATAACTTTACCCATATCTTTGGGCGATGCGGCGCCGGATACAGAAATCGCCTCATTTATCAGTCTTTCAAGTTCGGCATCGTTTAGCGCAGGAGGAAGGTATTCCTGGATCACGCTGATTTCATAGGCTTCTTTGTCCGCCAAGTCCTGACGCCGCCCCTTCACATATTGGTTAATAGATTCGCGTCGTTGTTTCAACATTTTGTCCAGGACTTCAACGACCTGTGAATTATCAAGTGTAATACGCTCATCTATTTCGCGTTGTTTGATTGCTGCCATGATGAGGCGGATTACACCCAGGCGGGTACTATCTTTATTTCGGAGCGAGGATTTCATGTCCTCCTGAATACGTTCTTTTAAGGAGAGTTCCATCTCAAATCTGTGTTGCAGAGAAGGACATGTGTAATGGTAATGGGTTAGTAAAACGACCGTGGAGTGCGGCGCTGCTCAAACTCTGTTCTTTTTTGCTGCCTTTTTACGGCTGCCGCAGCCTTGCGTTTACGCACTGAGGTGGGTTTTTCATAGAATTCACGGCGGCGAATTTCGGATAGTATACCGGTCTTTTCGCAAATACGCTTGAAGCGACGCAACGCAATCTCGAAGGGCTCATGTTCTCTTAATCTTACTGTAGGCATTAAAATTTCCTTATTAATCTTAATCTAACCATTATTGCTGCACATAAACTGAAAACGGATAAGTTTAGCTCTGTAACAGCAAAAAAGCAAAGCATAGCTTTCTTTATAAAGCACCGCTATGGCCTATATTCCGGCAAATTGTTGTTTATTCGGCCCGGTACAAACAGGGCAAACCGGATCCTTGATCAGTTTGGAGGTTCGCCAAGTCATACTTTGGGCGTCAAACTTGATCAAGTGGCCATCCAGTGTATCGCCGATATTAAGCAATAATTTAAGGGCCTGGGCTGCGAGTATTGTGCCGATAATGCCGGCAACCGGCGCGAGCACCCCCGTTTCATGACAGGCTCCGGTCGAATTTAATTCAGCTGTAATACTCGGGTAAAGGCAACGATAGCAAGGGGATTCGGTTCGGTCATTACGAAATACAATCACTTGCCCTGCCAAACGAATTGCGGCACCTGATATAAGCGGGGTATTTTCAATGACACATGCTTCATTGAGTGCAAACCGGGTTTCGAAGTTATCACTGGCGTCAATTACGACATCGGCAAGACGAACCTGGTTATATAAGGTGGCTTGATGCAGGCGTTTATTAATGGCGTGTACCGTGATATCCGGATTCAGTGCTTGTAAGGTATTTTGGGCAGAATCAACCTTATCGAGTCCTAGATCCTCTGTGGAATGTATGATTTGGCGTTGTATATTATTCAATTCCACCCGGTCATCATCGCAGATCACCATGTGCCCAATACCGCTGCCGGCAAGATACATGGCGGCTGGTGATCCTAGTCCTCCCATACCGATAATCAGTATCCGGGACCGCAATAATTTCTCTTGTCCTGCGATGTCAATTTCAGGGAGCAGGATATGCCGGGAATAACGTTCAAGTTGATCTTCGTTCATTGCTGTAAGAAATATTGATTAGATGGTATAGGCAATGAAAGAATTTTGTGGTGTGCGTCCATCGTCGGCCCAGCCACCGACCAAGTATGCACTATTGCCAATGGCGGCTACGCCCATCGCAGCCAGCGGCGCCGGCATCGAAGGCAGCATATGCCACCGATGTGTTGTACTGTCGTAACATGCGGCATGGTCGCAGATGCCATCTCCACTGTAACCGCCAAAAATAAACAGATGGTGCGCAAGCATACATGCACCGAGTCCGGCCGCAGTCCAGGGGAGTGTAATTTCTCCTTTAGACCACTGTTCTGTTACGGGATCATAGACTTCGGTATGATCAAAATTGTTGAATCCTGCTGGGGTGAACGCTACGCCGCCCATGGTCAGAATCCTGTCATTCATGACTACGGCGTCCAGGGCAAATCTTGGAGTAGGTAACGGGGCAATTTCTTCCCATTGACCCGTTTTCAAATTCAGCCGCTCACAAAAATCGAAGCCGGGATCTGTCTTAGGGCCGGATAATGTGGCATCAGGATGGTGGCCGCCCAGTATATAGATAAAGTCACCTAGCTTGACACCCGCAGGATAATCATGAGGCATTATCATATCCGGGCCGCTTTCCCAGCTATCAGAGGCCGGGTGATAGATTTCAGTGGTGCGCAAAAACTTGAATGTCCCGCTGGGTTGTTTAAAGCCGCCACCAATGATGTAGATGTTATCGCCCACGCTGATAGCAATTGCGCCTGATCGCAATGTTGGCATGTCAGTGCCTATGGTCCAGGTATCCTTGTTTGGGTCATAGATGATGACCGAATTTAGACTCTTAAAATTAGGTCCTCCACCACCGAAGCCGTATATTTTTCCCTGGCAGGTTGATGTCGGACAATGTGAGCGGGCAGTGGGTAAAGATGCGTTTGTATTCCAGCGTCCGCTGTGACAGTTAGTGGTGCTGATTTTTTTCATACTGAAGCCTGATTGTATTTTGATATTACAAAGAAGCTAAGCATATCACTATTAGGCGATCCGTCTATCTGCCTAATTTGTATAAGGTATTCATTTCTTAAAATGCTTAAGAATAAACGTGATGAGATTTCATGCAATCCATTTTTAATTTAAAAATAATCGGGTAATCAAAAAGTTATCAGCTTAGCCCGCGTTGTGCAGCGGTAGTTGAATGTTTATATATAGATCACTTTGTATAACGGACATATTAAATAATATAAGCCTTTCATACTATTAAAGAATACTCAGCAAATGGCGATATATTTATAGAATCTGATCAGATATTTATGTTAGAATGTGTCTAATTATAAGTCGATTTTAGACATATATTTTCGGCTCCATGTTCGAGGATTTTTCACGCAAAGGTATGCGATAAGGAAGACCGCGGTTGCGGTTGGATATATTTTCGCACAGCATGATGACAAGACCCATGAATATTGCGGTGCCTTGAAGTTCAATGCACCGTGTTCAGAAGTGCGTCATTCATTACGAGATTACTAAATTTTTGTTGTGTGAAGTGTTTATGAATTATGCCAGAAAATAATGGACGAGTTGAGAAACTTGTACGGGCGTAGAAAGCCTTAAATATAGTTAACGCGAGCCTATGGCTTTGCCTTAACTATCATAGGCCTCAAGTATTTGGGAGATAAAAACGTGCTCTACAAAACACTGAACCACAAGAAGTCATTCAAGGCATCGACGAACGAATCTTGGTCGTCATCAACGCAGTCAAACCTTCCCTCTGTTATCAGGCCTCCTCTTCAAGACCGTCATGGACGTACCTTTGATTACGTCAGGATAGCTGTTATTGAACAGTGTAATTTACGCTGCACTTATTGCATGCCGGAAGAAGGGATGGATTTTAAAGATCGGGACATGGTGTTACGTACTGACGAGATACAGCGCATTGTCGAAGTATTGGCAAGTATGGGTGTTAGAAAGGTTCGATTTACCGGGGGTGAACCTCTGGTTCGTCCGGATATCGTGGATATTGTGGCAGCAGCGACAAATACACCTGGGGTAAAAGCAACTCATTTAACGACAAACGGATTGTTATTTCCACGTTATGCGGAAGGGCTAAGAGCCGCCGGCCTGAAAGGGGTCAACATCAGTCTTGATTCACTGGACGCAGAAAAGTTTGAGCGAATCACGCGCCGGCCAGGTTTGGAGAAAGTGTTGGAGAGCATTGATTTGGCGCTTGAGCTTGGATTTCCTTCAGTAAAAGTCAATGTTGTCTTGATGCGCGGTTTCAATGAGGATGAACTGCTTGCTTTCTGTGAATTAACGCAGAATAAAGCCGTGACTGTACGTTTTATCGAATTTATGCCGTTTGATGCCCATCAAATCTGGGAAACGGGTGAACATTTTGCGAGTGCGGCGGACTTAGTATCACAGATAGAACATCATTATCCAGGCATTAAAACAGCATCGGGGACACGTACCGAACATCACATCTATCAAGCGCCGGATTATGCGGGAAAGATTGCCGTAATACCTGCCTTTACCCGTAGTTTATGTGGTAACTGTTCACGAATACGCGTAACCGCTGATGGAAATATTATGAATTGCTTGTATTCGGAACAGCCCTATCTTCTTCGTGAATTATTACGTAAAGGATGCAGTGATGATGATATCGCCGCACTGTTCCGGCAAGCATTCGATGAGAAGCATATCGATGGCTTTGAAGCTAAAAAGGCCTCAAACGTGAAAAAAGTAGGGGTCAATGAAATCGGGCGCTCGAGTATGACGCAGATCGGGGGTTAGAATTTACTCGCTCAAAGTTCCATGTATTAAACCTTTAAGCTTAAGAGAATGATTGATGGGAAATAACTTAACACACTTTAACGCCGCCGGTGAAGCCCATATGGTTGATGTTGGCAGCAAAAATATTACTGTTCGAGAAGGCGTCGCGGAAGGTCGAATCTACATGCAGGCCGAGACACTTAAAAAAATTATGGAAGGGAATCATAAAAAAGGCGATGTACTTGGTATCGCCAGAGTTGCGGGTATCATGGCGGCAAAAAAGACACCTGATTTGGTACCATTATGTCACCCTATCATGCTTACTGCAGTTGAATTGGATTTGACGCCAGAACCTGATAAAAACGCAGTATATTGCAAAGCAACAGTGCGTTGTAATGGAAATACCGGTGTTGAGATGGAAACACTTACTGCAGTGCAAGTAGCCTTATTGACTATTTATGATATGTGTAAGGCTGTTGATCGTGGTATGACGATGACGGATATTGGCCTGCTTGCCAAATCGGGGGGGAAGTCCGGCACCTGGCGTCGTTCAGCGTGATGAAGCTTTTCCTGTTTTAAAAATACTAAAGCGAATAAAACAATGAATATCAATGTAAGATATTTTGCAAGTTTGCGCGATCGTATGGGTCGTTCTGAAGATAAGTTATCTTTTGACAAGGATGCTGTGACGGTTGCGGATGTCTGGCGTCAGGTCTCCGGAGAATCCATGCCTGAATCATCGATCCTTGTGGCAGTCAATATGGAATACACGGATACCAAACACAAGGTCAAGAATGGCGATGAAGTTGCATTTTTCCCGCCCGTTACCGGAGGTTAGAGATGAAAGTCCTGATAACCGACAAGACTCTGGATCCAGCAAAGGAAGTGGCCAAGTATGAAAAAACAGCCCTTGAGACTGGTAAATTCGGTGGTGTGGTGACATTTGTCGGTACCATGCGGGACTTTAATGATGGACAAAATGTCAGGGCAATGAATCTGGATTATTATCCAGGCATGACTGAGCGTCACATCGAAAAAGTTTGCCAGGAGGCAATGGATGAATGGGATATTATGGATGCCTTGGTGGTACATCGTGTGGGAGAGATGATTCCGACAGATCCCATTGTGCTGGTCGCTGTCTGGTCTGCTCATCGCAAGGATTCCTTTGAGGCATGCCGTTATATTATTAACTACTTGAAAGAGAGCGCCCCATTCTGGAAGTGTGAGATTACTACTGAAGGAAAAAAACACTGGGTCGAGCATAACTCTGAAGACCCGGGAGTAGCGAAAAGAGTTCTAAAGAAGTCAGCATAATCTTGTTGTTTTGCATCTTTCCTTTGTTCCTGTCTATAACTATTGAATTTCCTGTTGTGATTCAGCTACACAGTAATGCCGCTTTGGCAATGAATAATTTATCCAATGCGCGTGATGATATAGATTGCGCTTAGTATTAACAATATCCGGCACCCTATTTATCATGGATTGGTTAATATGCGAGAAAAAGAATTAAGTACAAAGATTATATTTATCAGACACGGTATTACTGATTATCCGAAGGACCGTCTTTACTGTGATGATAAAGAGGACCCCGCATTAAATGAGCAGGGAATGCAACAAGCCCATATGGCTGCAAACATGCTAGGCAAAGAGCACGTGGATGCCATATTTGCGAGCCCACTCAAACGTGCCATGATGACAGCTGATGCGATCATAGATAAAACCAAAGTCCCCATGCACACGCAACACGCCTTGAAGGAAAGGCCATTTGGTATTTGGGATGGAATGTATTTTGATGCCATTGAAAGAGATTTTCCTGAAGAATATACCAGGTGGAAAAAAAATCCCGCAACATTCGTCCCCCAAGGCGGGGAATCTATATATGAGTTATCCGCCCGTGCACAAAAGGCTATTGATGAAATAATTTTTCACCACCGCGGCAAGACGATTGTGGTTGTGACCCATGTGGGTCCAATTCGTGTCATTGTGGCGCAGGCACTCAATATGCCGTTGGCAGGCTATAGGCAGCTTACTATCGATTATGGTTCTCTTACCAGAATCGATTATGGGACAAGACAAAACAACCTCGTCTACCTGAATCGAAACCAATGTTGATGTGATGACGGGACCTGTTTAAAGTGTTTTTAGGCTTAAGAAATCTTTATTTTTGCCGCTATCTCTTGTAAGGAAGTCATTAAATATTGATTGGCAACCACTTGAATGCGGAATTCGCGGCCCATCTTGAATTATCTTTGAAATACAGTCAGTTATTAATGCTGATTTGAGGATGTGAAAACAGATCATGTTGAATAATTGAATATAATCAGTATGTTAAATTTGAGCAAATAATACGGCATTATGTCATCAAGAAGTGGGAGTCGATAGTTAAATTATATTAGGCTAAATGAGAAATTCATTTAGACTCAGTCTATAAATAGCTGCTAGGTGGCTTGACACTAACATAATGGATATGGTCTAATAAGATGTATCTAAAACTGGTTTTTAGTAGAGCAAAGCAAAAGGAAGTGTTCTGCTTATACAAAGGTGATGCATAGCAGGAGCCGCAACTATGTATTATCATAATAATGTGCTTCCGAGATAAGGGGGTTTTAAAATGAGTGTTCGTAATTCGATAAAAGTCATAACACTGGCAGGTGCAGCAGCCATGTTACCTGGCGTAGCATCCGCCGCAAACCCAACATTTGGTGATTGGACGGCAACAGGCGGAACCATTAGTAATACTGGGGGCAACTGTCCTACGGGATTTAGTTGCGAAGTAATCAACAGTGGTGATGGTTTCCTGCAAGCGAATGTAACCGAAATTGCCGATCCTGCAAACGTATTCGTGCAAACGATTATCACAGATGCCGGTGCAACGTGTGATAACTCAGCTACATTTTGTGCCTTCACAGATGAAAACTTTGTCAAGACCGACGGTACCAGCAATGGTATTGCTGCAAGACAGTCTGCAACTGATACTGCTTTGAATTTTAGCAGTTCTGTCGTAATCAATACCGGATGGGCATTGACTGGTCCAAGCACGCGGAGTGTGGATATTACTCAGGCGCTAACAGATGATCCGGATGGCACGGCCTCCACAGGGGACGAATTCTCAACTTCGTTCGACCTTGGCATCAACTTGAATACCAGTGGTGTCCAGACCGGAAAGTCAATGAATATCGCTCAGGATGTGGCCTTGGGTACCGCAACAGACTCGCAGGTATTCGATCTCAGAGAGAGAAGCGGCGATCTATCGGTAGCTGCTGGATCCACTACTCTGGGTACGCCGACCCCAGCGACTGTCGACTGGGTTGCGGGTGATGATGTCATGATGGCCTGGATCAGCCAGGATGTGGATATCGGGGGCGCGGGTTCATCGCTGTTTGCCTTCCAGAGCATTGAAAACAAGAGTGGCACATCTTCGACCACGGTCAACTTGGCGAGCGACTTCTCAACCACGGCTAATGACCCTACAACTGCCCCGTTTGAATGGGGTGCAGATGAGGTGGCGACGTTTGGTGCAGCACCCTAATAAGTTTGACCTGACGTAAAAACGGAAGCATAGAAAAGAGAAGGGGTACACTCCCCCTTCTCTTTTTTTTGTCTAATGATCTTGAAACAATAATGAAAGTGAGTGTTTAATATTCTACCGATAGCTCACTGGTCATTTGAACCTACGCGCATATCTTCCACTAATACTTATTAGCTTGTAACCTAAGAAAAAGGGTGTTTACACGTGACTAAAAAGAAGAACTCCGATGCCGGGCTTGATCCCATGGCGGTTATGCAGATCAGCTCAGCCTATTGGCATTCAAATGTTTTGCATGTTGCGAATAGTTTGGATGTGTTTACCAAGTTAGCAGAGGAGCCCGCGACAGCAGAACAACTGGCAAAAAAATGCGGGACTGATTCAAGGGGTATGGAGCTTATTCTTATTGCCTGTGTTGCGCTTGGATTGTTGTGCAAAAAAGGTGAGATTTATAGCAATAGTAAGTTGGCTGAAACCTTTCTTGTAAAAAACAGCCCTCGTTATCAGGGTGGGATTGTTTCGATGTTTGCAGATTGGGTTGCCCCATGGTCACAACTGAAAGATGCGGTGATTCATGGTAAACCAGTCGTGGAAAAACAGCACGATCATGGAGAAGAGGCGACAAGAACGTATATTATGGGCATGCTGTACCGAGGTATACCACAGGCGGAACTATTAGCGGAAGAGGTACCGTTGACAGGCAAACAGCATATGCTGGATGTCGGGGGAGGGCCTGGAATATTTTCCATTATAATGTGCCAGAATAATCCCGGATTGAAAGCTGCTGTATTTGATTTGCCACAGACCTTAAAGGTTACCAAAGATATCATTAAAAAATATAATGCCGATAAACTGGTATCTACGGTTGAAGGCAGTTACCTCGAAGATGAATTTGGTAGTGGTTATGATGCAGTATTGTTATCATCAATGATTAACCAGGAAGGTCCGGACGTTATAAAAGAAATATTAAGAAAATCTTATAAGGCTATGGTAAGTGGTGGTCTCTTGATGGTGCAAGAGCAGTTTCTGAATACACAAAAGACTGGCCCACTACTGCCGGTGTTAATAGGTATTAATCAACTGATTCATACGCCCGCTGGCCGTGCTTATTCGGCGAAAGAAGTCGCTGATATGGCCAGCGAGATCGGTTTTAAAGATTTAAGTTTTAGGCCGCTACCGGAACCCAGTCCATTTACATTAATTACCGGCACCAAGCCCTGAGGTAAAGCGGAATTCAGAGGATGTCCCCCCTTCGTAAAAAAATATTGCTATTTTTGATACCTATCCTTTCGTTAGGGATTATAACGGGAGCTACTGCGGCAGATAAGCCATTAACGGGGGAAGAGATTATCAAGCGATGCGGACTTAAATATCCCGGAGAGGATCAACGTTCGAAGTTTGAAGTCCAGCTTCGCGATAGACAGGGTAATATAAAAAAAAGTGTTTACCTTAGGTTGTGGAAGGATTATAAGGGTGCAAATAATATAGCAGATAAGATGCTGTTATTTACGGAGTTCCCGCCTGATGCCGAGGGTTCCGCCTTCATGAGAGCAACCTTTGTCCCTGAGCTTAAAAAGTCTGCTGATCAGTGGATCTACCTTCCAGTGCTAAAAAAGATTCGCCGCGTGACTATTCGTGATCAAGGAGATAGTTTTCTTAATTCGGAATTAACTTACGCCGATGTAACGCCTCGTTCGGTTGGTCAGGATGATCATAAGTTATTGGGTGTTAGAGAGATGGGTGACCTTGAATTTTATGTGCTTGAAAGCACACCAAAGGAAGCAAGCCCGCTATATGGTAAACGCATACAGTGGTTTAATAAATCGCCGAATTGGGATGATTGTGCCAATGTGCGTATTGATTACTATGATGTCAAAGGAAATTTATTAAAGGAGCAATTTATAAAATGGCAGCGAGTAAATGGCGCATGGGTGTGGGATAGAGTGCTTGTGAGAAATACTCAGACATTACGTGCGTCGATTTTCTTGATTACCGATGTGCAGATCAATATAGGCTTGCAGGATGATATCTTCACGGAAAGGACTCTTAGAACGGGGCCAGGCGCCATCCTCAATATAATACAGAAACAGACGCCAGACAAAAAATAAATATTAGTAAAGCCATGAACAACGAAATTGATAAGATAATATTGAAATCCATGGCAACTGTTGTGTTGCTATTTGTTTCAATGGCTGTTTCACCGGATAGCTATGCAGAGGAAAAGGAGTTAACAGGCAGGGAAATCGTCAAACAATGTGGTTATAAACATCCTGGAAAAGATCAATTATCAACGTTTACAGTGATACTGACAGATAAACAAGGGAATCAAAAGAAAAGCGTTTATTCCCGGATTTGGAAGGATTATCAAGGGGCAAAAAGTATAGTCGATAAAATGATACTTTTTACCGAGTTTCCTCCGGATGCCAAAGGCGCTGCATTTATGAGAGTGGCATATACGCCTGATGTAGGTAAAAATGCGGATCAATGGATATATCTTCCGGTATTGGCAAAAACGCGCCGCGTAACCATCAGAGATCCTGGAGATAGTTTTTTAAATTCGGATTTGACGCATGCAGATGTCAGCTTCCATGCGCTGGATGATGAAAATCATCATTTGATGGGTGTTCAAACCATTGCAGGGGTGGATTATTATATTGTTGAGAGTTCACCTAAAAGTGATTCATCGTTATACAAGAAACGTGTTCAATGGTTTACCAAGACACTTGATTGGGATAATTGTGCCAATGTCCGTATCGATTATTATGATTCACGGGGTGACTTATTGAAAGAACAGCATATCAAGTGGCAGCGCGTAAAGGATGCCTGGGTGTGGGAAAAAGTATTAGTACGCAATATTCAGACATCACACAGCTCTGAATTTATCATCAGCGATGTAGCCATTGATACAGGCTTGCAAGATAGGATTTTTACAGAGAGGACTCTCAAAACGGGTCCGAGCGCCATCCCTCGATAGACCACATTATTAATTCTAAAAATCACCTCAAGATAGCTGTTATATCCCGTATTGAAACATTGCTTGATCGATGCGGGATAACTTGCATGGTTTGAAAAGCTCTGATTTGGACAAGATCGGTCGCTTATATTTGGCTATGTAACCTATTATAATCACGACAATAAATGAATTCTTCGTATGAGGTTGCCTTGACAATGTATAACAAACGTTATACATTGTCTAACTTCCAATTAGACACAGACCGCAATTCGTTTATACACCACGGGAGGACATAATGCATCAAACGGCAAAACATATGCGGGACATCACTATGAAACATGTCAAGACACAAAGAAATAAGGCAAGAGCGAGTGCAATGAAGCGCAAGGAAGAATACTTAGGTGCACGTGTTCCAAGAGAATTAAGAGCTAAGGTGATTGCCCGGGCGGACGAACTGGGAATACCAGTATCTATATTGATTCGTAATATACTAGAAGAAGCATTCAAATCTACAGTCACAGTGGCAGCATCGAAATCCGGTACTAGAAGCGGGGAACAGGAAATTAACACCCCTGATATCCATAGCAAGGATGAGTATCCAACGGTAATAGGTTGGGAAACTATGACTCTGAATAGAGCAATGACATGTACGGCTTGTGGTGACGAACTCAAACCAGGAAGGGAGATTACCCTGGGACTAGCGGGACCAGGAGAAAACCACGTCATTTTGTGTGGCAAATGCAAGAAGCTTGCGTGAACCACCGTCAATCTATTTCACAAATTCTCTTCGTCTCATTATTATGGACCTTGTTATTATTTTCATTTGGTTATGAGCCGGTTTTAGCGGATGAATCTGATGATAATGTAAATGAAATACAGGATTCATTTCTTTCCAAAATAAGTATAGGTGGCTATCTCAAGAATGAGACGGCATACCGTTACGATGAACCACGCTCTATTACGAAGATTAGAAATATTTTCTCATTAAACGCCCAATATCCATTGGGTACCCGTTCTAAACTGACAGCGGGTGGATGGATCTATTATGACCATGTTTATGATTTATTCGATTATGAAACTATTGTCGCAAGATTTGTCAGAGATGAAGAGCAGCCATTAGTTTTTGTTGAAAATCTGCGTCAAGAAAAGGATTCTCCAGTTGCCGAAATAAGAGAATTCTATTTCGATATTTTTACAGACAAGATGGATATCCGTGTAGGCAAGCAATTTGTTGTCTGGGGTGTTCTTGAAGGCATGAGGATCGTCGATGAGATCAATCCGATGGATTTCAGAGAGCTTATTACTTTGGATCTATTGGATTATAGAGTTCCTCTGTGGACGCTAAAACTTGATTATTATGGCGAGCGTGCGGCATATCAAATGCTATGGATTCCGGATATTAAATTCCATAAACCCGCCCCCCCCGGTTCCGAGTGGGAGTTGCTTCAAGAAGTTACCAATACCAAATTTCCCGACCCCGATGATCTCTCGAATTCAGAACTTGGATTTAAAGTCACCAAAGATGTTTTGGATGCGGAAATTACACTGAGTTATTTCTATACATGGGATGATTTCCCTGCCGTATTCAGAACAGTAGACCTTAATGCTGCCTTAGATCCGATATTTTTCCCCACCTATACAAGAATACATATGTATGGAACAACGTTTGTTAAATCGTTAGGCGCGACAATTGTGAAGGGTGAGATAGCCTACGTCCCTGATAAATACTTCGGTCTTAGTAATGATGTTGATACCGATGATGACGGTTTTCTCGATAGTAATGGAGAAGTGCAAAAGAAACATATCAGGTGGGGCTTGGGGGTAGACTTCAATGTATGGGGAATGGATGTATCTCCAGCTATAGCTCAATGGGTCATACTTGATTATGAGGAGGGTATTTTACAGGACGAATTTGATACGTCGTTTGCATTATTTCTAAGAAAACCGATGCCAAAAAAATCAGCCGTATTTCAGCTGTTGTTAATTAATCTGATCAACATGCATGAAATGTATATAAAACCGAAAATAACATTTGATGTCACCGATCATTTTCAAATTGCTACAGGATTTGATCTGTTTTACGGCGCCAAATCCGTTTTGGGTGTTCCTGCAACGGGTGGCGTGGTAGCGGGCCT
>Ga0214472_10000975_pt1 | contig 33492 bp, 32 predicted proteins | sample RVTome_6_FD_207662 | JGI IMG/M metagenome (GOLD analysis project Ga0214472, IMG submission 207662) | Soil microbial communities from uranium-contaminated site in the Upper Colorado River Basin, Wyoming, United States - RVT140D175 | ecosystem: Environmental > Terrestrial > Soil > Contaminated >...
GACGGTCTCGCCGGGACGCACCGGGACCCGGCTGAATTTTCCAGGGAGTTCTTCTTCTTTCCCGTTGCGCCGGATGAATGTCCGATTCGTTTGCCCCTCCTTGCCGCCTAAAAATCCCCAGGGTGGGCACTTAATCCGGTCGGTGTTGCGGCTCAAATAACACACCTCAAGTGATCTTATCTTGACTTCGACGCCGGCGCCGCCGCGGAATTTACCGGCGCCGCCGCTGTCCGCTCTGAAAGCATGGCATTCGTAGAAAATCGGATAATACAGCTCTTGGAGTTCGATCGGCGTGTTCTTGACGTCGCCCTGGCACATCGACACGGAGGAGGACGCGCCGTCTTCGAACGGCCGCCCGCCCCAGCCACCGCCGATGATATTTTGGCAAACGTACCGCCGTCCGCTCTTGGAATTCGTGCCGAAGATCGCGTAGCCGCCCATGTCGCCTTTGTGCGCCGCCGGGATACGCTCCGGCAGCGCCGGCGCGAGCGCGCGAAAAATCGTGTCGAGCACCGTCGGCAAAGACAAACTCCAGCCGCCGATGGGGGCGGGCCGAAGCGCGCTGAGCAGCTTGCCCGGAGGGAGAATCACTTTGAGGGCGCGGAAGGAACCTTCGTTTACCTCGCGCTGAGGCGAAGTGAGCGCCTTGAACGCAACCCGCGCCGCCGCCATGCCGCCTGAAGAACCGCAATTGATGAAGCCGGGGACCTGATCGGCCACTTCGGAAAAATCGATGGTCAGCTCGTCGCCCCGCACTTCCACTTTCACTTTGATCGGTATCGTCTTGGTAAAATCCCTGCCGTCGTCGTCAAGAAACGACGACGCTTCGTACACGCCATCGGGAACCGCGCGCACCGACTCGCGCACCAGCTTGTCGGTCTGATTCCACATGGTCTGGACCGCTTCGAGAAACACTGCGCCGCCATACTTGCGGCAAATTTGTTCGAGCCGCTCTTCGCCGGTGCGGCAGCAGGCGATCTGCGCGCGCAAATCGCCGAGTGACGACTCCGGAAACCGAATATTGTCCTCGATTAGACGCAGCACTTCTGTGTTTGCCCTGCCTCGGTTGTAAATTTTCACCGAGCGGATTTGCAGGCCTTCCTCGAAGACATCCCGCGTCATGCTCGAGCCGAAACCGGTGCTGCCGCCGCCGACATCGATCCAGTGGGCACGCACGGCCAAGAAGCAAAGCAACGTGTCGTCCCAAAAGAATGGCGTGTAGACCGCCATGTTGTTTAGATGCTGGCCGCAAATTTCCGGATGATTGACCAGGAAGACGTCGCCGGGATGGATGTTCTCCAGACCGTAAACTTCGATGCCGTCCTGTACGGCCACGCCGAGATCGGCGAGAAAGATCGGCAAGGCGCCCTCGTTTTGCGACATGGTCCGCCCCTCGTGATCGACGATGGCCACGCAATAGTCTTGCACCTCGTAGATCATCATATTGTAGGCGGTCTTTTTAAGCACCGCCGACATCTCATTGGCGGCGGCCTTGAGCGCGCAGCGGATGATTTCAACGGTAATCGGATCGACGGCCATAGTAGAACGCAACCGCATCAATACAGATAGATAAGGGTGTTATGCCAGCCCCGCAGCGTGCGCATGCTTCACCCGCTACGTGAACAACAAAATGCGACGTGCCCCCTTTTCTGCCCGAGCTTCAGTAAGGCGCCGCGAGAATCTCATCATAGACATCCAGGAGATCCTCCTTCTCCAGATGAAGAAAATGTCCCACGCCTTTTATGACTTTCAGCTCCGCACGCGGAATCTGGGTTGCAAGGACCCTAACGTCATCCGCGTCAATGATCGTGTCGTTTTCACCGTGCAGGAGGATGGTTTTGCACTTTATTTTGCTCACATCGACGGCCTTGCCTAATTCTCCAATAGAAAGGACCCACAGCCCATGCCGGCAAAAGGCCTCTAATGCTTCCCCGCTCATGCGCTGGAATTGTGCGGCGATTTTGTTTTTCATGGCCGGCGGCAGATCCTGGCCGAAGCTCTCAATCAAGGTCTCGGCCACGCCGGCGCTGTTTTGTGGAAAGCTTTGGGTGCCTTGAGTAATCATCTCGGTCATCTTTTTGTTCGGCCTGGTCCCCATGCTCGCCATGATCAAGCGTTGCACTTTATTCGGATGTCGCACGGCATAACCGGCAGCGATCACGCCTCCCCACGAGGCGGAGCAGATGGTGAGTCGATCGTCGATACCCGCTGCTTTGACAACCGCGCCCAAAACCTCAACCTGTTCGTCAAGCGTCATATCGACGGACCCGCTCACAATCCGCCCCTTGCCTTGGTACGGAAAATCGAAGATGACGATCCGGTAATCCCGGCAGAATCGACGCACAAAGCTCTGCCACATCGCCATCGACTGCTGGATGCCGTTAATGAAAACGAGGCTATGAATCCCTTCGCCGTACACTCGATACGGTATAAAGAACCGGTCCATCTTTAGGGCGGTCTTAGTTTGCGGCATGACCCAAGCGGCCATCAGCGGTCTCCCTGACGAGCAAGTCTCTTGCGGTGGTCGTCCGTCTTGCTTTTCGCGCAATGCATTAAGATCACTATACTCTAAATATGCGGCTACTTCGCCCCTGGAGCGTATCCGAAATGTCTTTCAGTCGGTTATCGACGTTATGCCTGGCCAGCGTGAGTTCTTCTCTAAGCGGTCCGGAACTCCAGTTGGTCGTTTTAGGATACAGTGCCGACGAGCATTCGCCAAACGGAGAAAGTAGCTGGAAAGCTCATATAAGGGGTCACGCTTTGATACTCCCTTGCAAGGCGCACCACGAAATGAGTGTGCTCTGGGGAGCTGTCTCAACAGTCGACCCCGCCCGCGAGACCACGCTCCGCGCCTCGCCCGCCGGTTCACCCAGCGCGAGCAGCACACAGACGGCGAGCATCGCGGTGCGGCCAACACCGCCCGCGCAGTGAATCAGCACGGTTTCCCCAAACCGCAGTCGGTTCGCTACGTCGCCCGCAAACGCCCAGAAGGCATCCCGGTCCTCGGGGGCCCCACGGTCAGGAATCTCGAAAGGCAACACGGAACAGGGAACTGTGCCGGATTCCAGCGCCTCTGCGTACTCGATGGACTTCTCGTGGATTTCATACTTTTCAGCTAAACATACGATGGCGCGGACCGCTTCGTTCCGCAGTTGATGCCACACGCTCTCTATCGCCTCATAGCGGCCGGGCATACTGTGGAGCAACAGCCTGCCGGGAACTCGCGCCGGAAGATCGACACGACGAAACATCTTTGTCTCCCTTGTGTGCGACCCACTAATCGTTGCTCTTCAGAAATATTATCTGATTATTATTACCCGGCGATATGAGTATGTAAAGAGAATACGAGAAAAAAAGGTTCCAGGTTCAATGTTCAAGGTTCCGAGTCAGAATCCGATAACCTAAATCCGAGACTTTGAACCTTAAACTTGGAACTTTCAACCGCCCGCGGAACGCGGTAACGGCGCTTGACAGCGGCGTGCAAATGGCGTGAAATTCGCGCTAACCGAGTTAACTCTGCGGTTGCTCGGCGCCGAAAGGAGAACGAAATTGGCAACCACGATGATTTCAGCCGACGATCATATCGATTTGGGGTATCTACCTAGAGACTTGTGGACGGAGCGTCTGCCCAAGTCTTTGCGCGAGCGCGCGCCGCATGTCGAAGACCGGGGCGAAAAGGGCGAATACTGGGTGTGCGATGGCGAGACCTGGGCGGACTACCGCGGCGAGCGCTGGTTTGCCCGGACCAATCGAACCCGGCTGGCTTTAGACCGGGGCGGAGTCGGTGAAGCGCACCGCCCGACGACGCCGGAGAAACGGCTCGCCGATATGGACCGCGACGGCGTCGAAGCTTCGCTCATGTTCCCGCCGATCATCGCAATGCAGGTGGGCGAGCCCGAGTTGAGAAATGCCTGCGTGCAAGCGTACAACGACTGGGCGCTGGAGTTCGGCAAGGCCGCGCCGAAGCGCTTTTTTCCCGTCGCCATGCTTTCTTCCGTTGACGCCGAAGCCGCCAGAGACGAAGTCATTCGGGTGGCCAAGTTGGGTTTTCGCGAAGCGAACTTTTTGGTCAACGATGTCACTCTCCAAATGAACCTGAAGCCCTGGGACGCCTTCTGGGATGCCGCCGAGGAGGCGGGCATTGTCGTGTCGTACCATGTCGGCGGCAGCACCCAGTCGGGAACGGTCAGGGCTACGATCGACGGCATGAAACCCGGCGAGCGCCAAGGGGTCTTCGACATGGGACTGAGCAACGGCGCCACTTCGTTTTTCAATCCGTTCGTGAACATGTTCAACTTCGGAACGCTGGAGCGCCACCCCAAGTTGAAATTCTGCCTCGCCGAGTCCGCCATCGGCTGGATTCCCTTCGTCGTCCAGGAGATGGACTACCGCTACAAGAGACAATTCGAGCGGAAGAAATCCGACGACATCCCGCTGAAGGCGATGCCGAGCGAAATTTTCAAGCAGCAAGTCTGGGCGACCTATCAAACGGATCTGGTGGGCTTGCACCTGATCCAGTTCTTCGGCGATGGTCACATCATGTGGGGTTCGGATTACCCGCATCCCGACAGCACCTGGCCGTTCTCCAGGGAGATCATCGACAAGGACTCGGACCATCTATCTCCGGCGATGAAGCGAAAGGTCACCCGCGACAACGCCGCCGCTCTATACCGGCTTTAGAGCCGAAGGGTGAATCCGGCAAGCTCTAGGATCCAAGCGCGACTTATGGGAAAACTCTCACGAAAGAAACGACGTGACGGGTTCGCAACGAATGAGTTGGAGGCGGTTACTGTGTATTCCGTTTACGCACCGATCTTCCCAACCTGCTTTGGATCGTAGCCGAGAATCGGCCCCAGCCAGCGCTCGACTTCGCCTACCGTCATCCCTTTTCTTGCGGCGTAGGATTCCACTTGATCCCGCCCGATGGAGTTTACGGCGAAGTAGTGCGCTTCCGCATGGGCGAAATAGAGACCGCACACCGACGCCGCCGGATACATGGCGAAGCTTTCCGTCAACGTGATTCCGGTCGCTACGTGCCCTTTGAGTAAATCGAAGATAAGCGGCTTCTCGCTGTGATCCGGCTGGGCGGGATAGCCCGGCGCGGGGCGGATGCCGCGGTATTTTTCCGCGATGAGGTCCTCGGTGCTGAGCTTTTCCGCTTTTCCGTAGCCCCACTCCGCGCGGGCGCGCTTGTGTAGACACTCGGCGAACGCCTCGGCGAGCCGGTCCGCCAGCGCCTTGGTCATGATGGAATTGTACTGGTCGTTGTCGCGTTCGAATTTTTCGGCCAGCTCCTGACAGCCATGCCCCGCGGTGACGGCGAAGGCGCCGATATAGTCGACCAGGCCGCTCTCCAACGGCGCAATGAAGTCGGCCAAAGCCAACTGCGGCTTGCCCCGCTGGCTCTCTTTTTGTTGGCGCAGGGTGTGAAATCGCGCCAGCTCCCGCACGCGAGGGGCGTCGCCGTAAACGACGATGTCGTCACCCGCGCTATTGGCCGGATAGAAGCCATAGACGGCGTGGGCGGTAAGTAATTTCTTATCGACAATTTCGCGCAGCAACTCCTGGGCGTTGGCAAACAGCTCGCGCGCCGCCGGCCCACGCGCCGGGTCGTTAAAGAGATCGGGGTAGCGCCCGCGGATTTCCCAGGTGTGAAAAAACGGCGACCAGTCGATGAACGGCACCAGCTCCGACAGCGGGAAATCCGTTAGAACTTGTCGCCCGGTGAATTCCGGCACGCAGATTTGGCGATCGTCCCACTCGGTGTGCAGTTTCCGCCGCGCCGCCTCTTCATAAGTGAGCAAGAGCGTGCCGGCCCGGTTTTCAAACTGCTCGCGCATTTCGCTCTGCTCCGCGCGATTCTTGTCGGCCAGCGCCTTGCGCGCCTCCGCATTGATCAGCGCGCCCACCACGGGCACCGCGCGCGACGCATCGACGACGTGAATCGTTTCGTTGCGGTAGGCGGGCGCGATCTTCACCGCCGTGTGGCGCTTGCTGGTGGTCGCCCCGCCGATCAGCAACGGCAGATTCAAGCCGCGCCGGTCCATCTCGCCGGCGACGTGAACCATTTCATCGAGCGACGGCGTGATCAGACCGCTGAGACCGATGATATCGGCCTTTTCTTGAATCGCCGTCTCGATGATCTTGTCGGCAGGCACCATAACGCCAAGATCGATGACGTCGTAATTGTTGCAGCTCAGCACCACGCCGACGATGTTCTTGCCGATGTCGTGCACGTCGCCCTTGACCGTGGCGAAGATCAGCTTGGTGCGCTGGGTGGTGTCTGCGGCTGCTTCTTTTTCCGCCGCCAGAAACGGCGTCAAGTAGGCCACCGCCTTTTTCATGACCCGGGCGCTTTTCACGACCTGGGGCAAAAACATTTTGCCGGAACCAAACAGGTCGCCGACGATATTCATGCCGTCCATCAGCGGCCCTTCGATCACCGCCAGCGGTTTGCCGTACTTGCGTTGGGCCTCTTCGACGTCCTGATCGATGAAATCGGTGATGCCCTTGACCAAGGCGTGAGACAGACGTTCTTCCACCGTGCCGGCGCGCCAGGTATCGTCCTTGACCTCGACCTTGCCCTTTTCTTTTACGGTTTGAGCGAAGGCGACCAGCCGCTCCGTGGCGTCGGCCCGCCGGTTGAGCAGCACATCTTCGACAAGTTCCAATAAATCCTTGGGAATCTCCTCATAGACCGCGAGCATGCCGGGATTAACGATCCCCATATCCATGCCCGCCTTGATGGCGTGATACAGAAAGGCCGAATGCATCGCTTCGCGCACCGGGTTATTGCCGCGGAACGAGAACGAGATATTGCTGACGCCGCCGCTCACCTTGGCCAGCGGCAGATTTTGCTTGATCCAGCGGGTCGCTTCGATGAAGTTGACCGCGTAGCTGTTGTGCTCTTCGATGCCCGTGCCCACGGTCAAGATGTTCGGATCGAAGATAATATCCTGGGGTAGAAAACCGACCCGTTCCGTTAGGATCTTGTAGCAGCGCACGCAAACTTCGATCTTTCGTTCATGAGTGTCCGCCTGCCCCCGTTCATCGAAGGCCATCACGATCACCGCGGCCCCGTAACGGCGGATCAACTTCGCTTGCGTGACGAATTTTTCTTCCCCTTCCTTAAGGCTGATGGAATTGACGATGCCCTTGCCTTGAAGGCATTTGAGGCCCGCTTCGATAACCTCCCACCTCGAGCTGTCGATCATCACCGGTACCCGGGCAATCTCCGCTTCCCCGGCGATCAGCCGCAGGAACTTTTCCATCGCCGCCTTGGAGTCGAGCATGCCCTCGTCCATGTTGACGTCGATGATCTGCGCGCCGCCTTCCACCTGTTGCCGGGCAACACCCACGGCCTTTTCAAAATCGCCGGCGAGAACGAGTTTAGCGAACACCGGCGAGCCGGTGACGTTGGTGCGCTCGCCGATGTTGACGAAGTTGGACTCCGGTCGCACCGTTACGTTCTCTAGACCGCTGAGCCGGAGATCAGGCTCAATATCAGGCGGGATGCGCGGCGGCAATTCTCGCACCGCTTCTGCGATCTGCTTGATATGTTCGGGAGTCGTGCCGCAGCAGCCGCCAACGATATTGAGCCAGCCGCGTTCCGCCCAGTCCCGCAGTTGCGGCGCCAGCGACTGCGGAGTTTCGGGGAATCCCGTCGGCAACAGCGGGTCGGGGAGTCCGGCGTTGGGGTGGGTGCTGATATAGATCGGCGCGATCTGCGACAGCTCTTCGATCAGCGGGCGCATCTCTTTGGGCCCCAACGCGCAGTTCATGCCCACGCTCAAAAGCGGCACGTGAGAAATGGAATTCCAAAACGCCTCGACGGTTTGCCCGGTCACGCCGCGGTTGCTTCCCGGTTGGATGAAAGTGACCGAGGCCATGAGCGGCACTTGAATATTCCGCTCTTCGAAAAGCTTGGCAATGGCAAAAAACGCCGCCTTAGCGTTGAGCGGATCGAAAATCGTCTCCACGAGCAGAACATCCGCGCCGCCGTCGATCAAGCCGCGCGCCTGGTCGTAATAAGCCTGAACCAGTTCATCGAAGGACACGCCGCGCGTCGCCGCGCTGTGCACGTCGGTGGAGATCGAGCAGGTCCGATTCGTCGGACCGATGGCGCCGGCGACGAATCGAGGATGAGAAGGATCCTTGGTCATGACGATCTCGACAGCCTTGCGCGCGGCCTTGGCGCCGGCGACGTTGAGCTCGTAAGCGTAAGGCTCCAATTTGTAATCGGTCATGGAAATCGCCGTCGCGTTGAAGGTATTGGTCTCGATAATGTCCGCTCCGGCTTCGAGGTACTGGACGTGAATGGCAGTGATTAACTCAGGCTGGGTGACGCACAGGACATCGTTGCAGCCTTTGAGATCACGCGAATGACCAGTGAACCGCTGACCGCGGAACCCCGCCTCGTCGAGCTTGTGAGCCTGAATCATCGTCCCCATGGCTCCGTCGAGAACGAGAATTCTCTCCGCCAACAGTCTTCGCAAGCTGTTTTCAGTATCGCTCATCCCTTTGCCTTCCTGATCCAATTCCGGTTTGCATCACTCGGCAAACAGGCACGGGCGACGAAAATTTCCGCCGGCCGGTTGCCGTTGCGGGCCATTTTCTCGCCGGCGTAGGAACCGGTTAAATCATAGTCCACGGTCTTAACGCCCGCAGCCCGAAACCACGCATCGATGGACCTCCGATCGAAGCCCAACCAACGATGGGCCATCCGCTCGCGCATCCATTCCTGGCTATGCTGCACCAGATCCACGAGAATAACCGAACCGCCCGGGCGGGTGACTCGGCGAAACTCGGCGATGGCGCGCTCGGGGTCGGGGAGAAAGTGCAGCACCATGACGCAAAACAGCGCGTCCACGCTACGCGAGTCCAACGGAAGCTTGAGCGCATCGGCATGGCGAAACTCGACGTTGCGGATCGCTTTTTCCTTGGCGATCTCTCGCGCCCGTCGGAGCATTTGTTTGGAGAGATCGATGCCGATGACTTTGCGGGCAAAGCGCGCCAGCTCAAAGGTCAGGCTCCCGGTGCCGCAGCCGACGTCGGCGAGAACCAGATTGCGGGGCAATAGTTTCTCGATGGCGAGGGAGGTTACCCGGTCCGCGAAAAAGCTTTTACGGATGCGCTCCCAGTCGCCGGCCACCGATTCGAAATAGTTCCGCGACCGCCGCGCCCTGCGGCGCCGGCATGCCTCGAGCCGCTCCTTGTCCCCTTTCGATTCCGGCAATTCAGGCCAGCGCGCCTGGACGGACTTAAAAAACTCCCGGGCCGCCGCCGGCATGTCTTGGCGCACGGAGAAGTAAACATTGGTCCCCTCCTTGCGGTCCTGCACGAAGCCGGCCTCGCGCAAGATCGCCAGATTGCGCGACACCGCAGATTGCACCGACGCGACCACTTCCTGCACCTCACCCACCGTCAGCTCCTCTTCGGCGACGGCGGCAAGAACGCGCAAGCGCAGCGGATCCGCCAGAGCTTTAAGAGTACGAACGACTTCCATGGTCGACCACTGAGTCATCATTATATATAGATATTGTGATACCGACAACCGCGTTGACGATCGTTGGCCCGCGCTCGGGTATCCGAGCGCATTCACGAATGCGAGGGAGAGTAGTCCAGGACCCTGTTACATAGTTTTCTCGACAAGGATTCCGGCGCGAAACGCCGTCTCTTCGCCCTCCGAGAATTTTCCTTCTCGGTAACAGAGCACGCGATAGTCGCGAAAAAGGTTCAGCAACTCGTTAGGGCGAAGCAAATAGGCGGGATTCTTCGGATGGCCAATCATCTCCTGGCCGGCTAAATAGGTCTCGAAGATGACATGTCCGCCAGGCTTCAGTGTGGCTTTGATTTGGGGAATCAACGATCTTTGTAGGTAGTTGAAATCGACGACGAGATCATAGGTCGCCTCGGGTAATTCGATCCGCTCAAGGTCCGCCTGCTGCCATGAGATCGACCCTTCGACTCGATCCCCGGCCTTGGCCCGGGGCTCTCGCTCAGGATTCCGCCCCGCGGGCGTATTGGAAGGTGCCACGGGCTTGCTGGCGCTCCACAACGATTTTACCGCCGCGCGCCGGCGCGCCTCGTCGAGCGCCACGGGCGAGACGTCGATCGCGACCACGTCGAATCCCTGTTCGGCCAGAAAAATCGCATTGCGGCCCTTCCCCGTCGCGATATCCAGCGCCCGCCCGCGAGGTATCGACCAACTATCGCTCAGCAAGATTTCTTTGAGGAAACCGGACGCGTGATCCGAGCCGTGACCCGCGGCATGTTGCCGATCCCATCTAACCTGATCGCCCGTCGTCATGGTTACATCCGGAATTACAAGACGGTAATCTTACGACACCGCTCTCGCCAGAGTCAGCACCGTCACTTCCTCAGCCCCGGCTCGTAATAATGTCCGGCTGCATTCGTTGACCGTCGCGCCGGAAGTGTAAACGTCGTCAACCAGAAGAACGCTTTTCCCGTCGACGGAGCGCGCCGGATTGAGAGCAAATGCGCCGCGAACGTTCTTTCTGCGCTCGTCTTCCGAAAGCTGAGTTTGAGGCAACGTCTCTTTTTTCCGGAGCAGAACGAACGAGTCCACGGGTACCCCATAGGTGCGGCTGACTTGCCGCGCGAGCAAACCCGACTGGTTGAAGCCACGCCATCGAAGCCGCTTGGGATGCAACGGGACGGGAATAATCAAATCGAAATGACTGCCTTGTATAAAATCCCGGCAACCGACCGCTAGGAGCCGTCCCAAGGGTTTTCCCAGCGAGACCTTACGTCCATATTTAAATCTCTGCACGACTTGGCGCAGCGGGTGTTCCTCTAATTCTTCGCGCGGGTAACACGCCCAGGCGCGGGCACGGGTAAACTGAGGCTCGCGCGTCAGACACATTCCACAAGTGTGATCGTCTCCGCTCGCATCCGGGAACGGTCGGCCGCAACTCGGACATAAGGGATGAGCCACGATTTGAACCTGCGACCAGCAGGCGAAACAGAAATATTCGGCGTCGCGGCCGCGAATACGGCCGGCGCAAGCCCGGCAGCGCGGCGGATAGAGCCAGTCGACCAGCCACTCGAGACGATCCGTCAGCGATGGTTGTGGTTCCGTTTTCATAGATCGCTAAAGGTTAGACGGTCAAAGAAATGGAGAGCCTCCACCCCTTACTCCTTACGCCTAACCCCTTACTGAGATTTGAACCGGCAAGGCAAAAGTGGGCGCGGCTAGGAATCGACGATCAACGAACGCCCCGTCATTTCTTTAGGCAGCGGCAATCCGAGCAACTGCAATATCGTCGGCGCCACGTCGGTGGCGGTCCCTTTGTTGAGCCGGCACTGCTTCCGTTCATCGTCCACCAAAATCACCGGCACGCGATTGGTCGTATGGGCCGTGTGAGGCATACCGGTATCGTAGTCGATCAACTGCTCGATGTTGCCGTGGTCCGCGGTGATGATCAACGCACCTTTCTTGCTTAGCGCGGCGTCGACCAGCTTGCCCAGGCATTCATCGATCACCTCGCAGGCGCGCACGGCGGCGTCGAAGTTGCCCGTATGGCCCACCATATCGGCGTTGGCATAGTTGGCAATCACCATCCCGACATCGTGCTCGCGCAAATATTTGACCAGCGCTTCGGTCACCGGGCGAGCGCTCATCTCCGGCTTCAAATCGTACGTCGCCACATCCTTCGGCGATGGAATCAGAATCCGCTCTTCGCCGGGAAATTTGCTTTCCTCCCCGCCGTTGAAGAAATAGGTGACATGGGCGTACTTCTCTGTTTCGGCGATGCGCAGCTGTTTAATCCCCCCCTGACTGGCGATCTCGCCGATGATTTTTCGCGTTTCCCGCGGCGCATACGCCACCGGGATATTGAACGTCTCATCGTATTGCGTCATCGTCGTGTAGGCGGACAAATTCAAACGACGCCGGCGCGGAAACTCCGCGAAAGTCTCGGCGGTCAGAGCGCGCGTCAACTCACGAGCGCGATCCGCGCGAAAATTGAAAAAAATCACCCCGTCGCCGTCGCGAATCAACCCGTCGGGCACGACACCGTTGATGACCGTGGGCAGAACAAACTCGTCGGTCAGGTTCTTTCGGTAACTGTCACGAACGGCCTCCAACGCGGAAACGGCGCGATTGCCGGCGCCTTCGGTAAGACAAGCATATGCTTTCTCGACTCGATCCCAACGTTTGTCCCGGTCCATGGCGTAGTAGCGTCCGCTGACCGTGGCAATTTTTGTATTCGGAAAGGCCTTCAGCTTCTCGTTGAGATCGAGAATGAACTGCTCGGCGCTGGTTGGCGGCGTATCGCGGCCGTCGAGGAAAAGATGGAGATAAACCTCCGGTACTTTCTCCCGCCGTGCCATCTCGAGCAATGCTTCCATATGGCGCTGGTGGCTGTGCACACCGCCATCGCCCAGAAGTCCCATCAGATGAAGGCGGCCGCTTGCGGCTTTGGAATTGCGCAGCGCGTCCAAGAGCACCGGGTTGTGCGGGAAAACGCCCTCGTCAATGTCTTTGTGAATCAGGGTTAGATCCTGATAGACAATGCGCCCGGCGCCGAGAATCATGTGCCCGACTTCCGAATTGCCCATCTGTCCGTCGGGCAATCCGACATCCTTGCCGGACATGGAAAGACTCGAATTCGGATAGCTCCGCAAAAGCGCGCCAAAATTCGGCATCGCAGCATTAGCGATGGCGTTGCCTTCTTTGCGTGGATTGATGCCGAAGCCATCCAAGATAACGAGAATCACAGGCTGCGTCATGCTTGAAGGAATGTCCTTTCTTCCATTATCCAGCCATATCGTACACGGAGAACACGGATTCAGCGTCCAGCGCGTCTGGTTGAGTCTGGGACACTTAGGAGAGTTGTCCTTCGGCGATTTGAAATTGATCAATCAGTTTTGAATAAGGCTCGGGCAACTCGGCTCTCGGCGCATGGCCCCACAGGCCGTCGAGGTCGTAGAACTTGCGCACCGGCTCATAGAAGATATGCACGATGACATCTGAGAAATCCATCAACACCCAGTGGCCGCGGCTTGCTCCTTCGACGGCGAACGGTTTGATGCCGTGCTCGGCGGAGTTCTCCTCCAGCCCTTGCGCGATGCTTTGCACCTGCCGGTCGGACCGCCCCGAACAGATCACAAAGTAGTCGGCGATGGAGGTGAGCTCGCGGACATTCATCACCACGAGGTCGCACGCCTTCTTTTCTAAAGCGAGGCGCGTTAGCAGCAGAGCCTTATCCCAGGAACTCATGTCCGCCAAAATGGCTACCGTTCCTCCCGGGGACTCCCATAGAGCCCGCGCGTTTTGATGTATTTTTCTACCGATGACGGAACCAGGTAACGGATCGATTTACGCTTGCGTACCAGTTCCCGCACTTCCGAAGCTGAGATCGCTATGTCTGTTAGCTCGATAAAATAGATATGAGTACCGCTCCGATGTCGGTAATTCTTTCGTTTTAAATCATAACAAAAGAGCTTCTTGACGGCAACGCCTGTGCCGCGTAGCGGATCGCGCTCCTTGCTTCCGGGCCGCGACGTAACGATGAAATTACAGAGCGGAAAAAGCTCGGCGTAATCCTTCCAACTGCCGATCTCGCGAAAGGCATCAAGGCCGATGATGAAGAAAAGCGCATCGCCGCGGCGCATTTTCGCGGCGAATTCCCGAATCGTATCGATGGAATAGGAAACCCCTCGACGCGAGATCTCGGTCGTGGACACGGCGAACCGCGGGTTGCCGGCCACGGCGAGCCGGACCATCTGCAGCCGGTCCCCTGGGGGGGTCGCGGTTTGACCCCGCTTGTGCGGCGGGATCGCCGCCGGAATGAAAAATATCCGGCCGAGGCCGAAAGTCTCGCCCACCTCCTCGGCGCTGCGCAGATGGCCCCAATGAATCGGATCGAAGGTGCCGCCGAAGAGACCGATTCTCATAGGGTTTCAACAAACCCATTTCTGAGCGCGGTCTTACGAAAGCAAACGGTGGACTGCTCATGGTGAAAGGATGAGGGATGAGGGATGAAGGATGAAAAGGTATCGTTCCCTCCAGCCGAGCAATATTGACTCTTCGTTCCGCCTTCCGCCTTCATCCTTCCGCCTTTTCTATTCCCGAATCTGCCCAGCGCCGAAGACGACGAACTTGGTAGTGGTCAGCTCTTCCAGCCCCATCGGGCCGAAAGCGTGGATCTTGCTCGTGCTGATGCCGATTTCCGCGCCCAGGCCGAGTTCCCCGCCGTCGTTGAATCGCGTCGAGGCGTTGACCATCACCGCCGAGGAGTTGACCCGGTCGATGAATTCTCTCGACCGCTGATAATTCGTCGTGACGATACTTTCGGTGTGCTCCGAGCCGTAGCGCTCTATGTGATCGATGGCGTCATCCATATCGCGGACGACTCGAACCGAGAGAATCAGATCGAGATATTCCGTGCGCCAATCTTCCTCGGTCGCCCGCTTGATGCCGGGGACCAGAGCGCAGGTTTGCTCACAACCACGGATCTCGACGCCCGCGCCGCGCAGATTCGCTATCACGCTCGGCAGAAACTTACTAGCGATGGCTTCATGGACAAGCAAAGTTTCCATAGCGTTGCACACCGACGGACGCTGAACCTTAGCATTCATGGCGATGCGCTCGGCCATTTCTAGAGATGCCTCGGCATCGACGTAGACGTGGCACACGCCTTTGTAATGTTTGATGACCGGGATCTTCGAATTCGCCACCACGGCGCGGATCAGGTCCTCGCCGCCGCGAGGAATGATCAAATCAATAAACTCTTCGAGTTGGAGCAGCTCGTTCACCATAGCGTGCTCTTTCGAGCCCACGATCTGAACAGCGTCCACGGGAACGCCAGCCTCAGCGCAGGCTTCTCGCAAAACCGCCGCGATCGCTTGGTTGGATTGATGGGCTTCGCTACCGCCGCGCAGAATCACGGCATTACCGGACTTAAGACAAAGTGCCGCGGCGTCCGACGTCACGTTGGGCCGCGCCTCGTAAATCATACCGATGACGCCGAGCGGGATGCGCATTCTGCCGACTTGAAGCCCGTTGGGCCGGCGCCACATCTTTGTGATTTCGCGCACCGGATCGGGCAGCGCCGCCACGTCGCGCAAGCCTTTAGCCATTCCCCGGACGCGGCCGGGATCGAGCGCGATGCGGTCGAGAAATGCGCTCGACAGCCCCGCTTTTTTTGCCGCGTCCAAATCCTTCTTGTTTTCAGCGAGCAGAAATTCGCTGCGCGCTTCCAGCCGGTCCGCCATCAAACGGAGCGCGCGGTTCTTTTCCGCCGAATCAATCGGCGCCAGCTTGCGCGAAGCCGCCTTGGCCTGTCGTCCCAAAAGGATTGCCGCTTCTTTCAGTGAAGAGTTCTTCACTTCAAAGTCCTTAAGTAGATTCCTCAACAACTCAGTTACAGGCTGCTCAAAAAGAGATCGGAGACAAGGCGCGTGTAATTCGCATATGGCTGATAGCTTATGGCATATAGTTAGAACCATACGCTATAGGCCATATGCCATAAGCCAGCCTGGAGCGAGGCGATTGAGCGCAACCAAGCATATGAGTTTTTTTCAGCAGCCTGTTACAGCAGCACGAGATCGTCCCGGTGGATGATCTCGTCGTAGGCCTTGTAACCGAGCACTTTTTCAATCTTGCTTGTATGCAATCCCTTGATCCGATTCAACTCCTGCGCGCTGTAATTCACCAGCCCGCGGGCGAATTCGTGCCCCTCAAGATCCAGGCACCGAACGCATTCGCCCACGCCGAAGGAACCGCGAATATCCTTCAGGCCGGAGGGCAAAAGACTTTTCCCTTTCAGCGCCACGGCGTCGTGCGCCCCCTGATCGACGACGATTTCCCCCGCCGGTTTCAGGTTGAATGCGATCCAATGCTTGCGGCTCGCCAGACGATAATCTTCGGGCAGAATTAAGGTACCGATCTGCTCCTTCTCGTCGAAAACATGCTCAAGCACGCCGCCCTGCAGACCGCTGGCAATAATCGTTGGAATACCGCCGGCGGCGGCGGTTTCCGCGGCATCGAGCTTGGTCGCGATCCCACCGGTGCCGAAGGCGCTTTGGCTCTTACCGCCGATGGCCTGACTCAGCCCCTTGCTGTCCGTGATCAACGGAATCAGTTCCGCGTCGGTGTGCGCGCGCGGATCTTTATCGTAGACGCCCTGGACATCACTTAAGATGACCAGCAGGTCCGCTTCCAGCAGCGTGGCAACCAACGCCGAGAGATGATCGTTGTCGCCGAATTTCATCTCTTCCACGGCGACGGTGTCGTTCTCGTTGACGATGGGGATGATCGACGATTCCAGCAGCATCTGAAAGGTATGCTTGGCGTTGATATAGCGTTGGCGATTCGCGAGGTCCTCGTGAGTGAGCAGCACCTGGGCGACGCTTTTGTCGAAGCGCGAGAACTGCCGCTCGTAAAGCGCCATGAGCTTGATCTGGCCGACTGCGGCCAACGCCTGCTTCTGCGGGATCGTCTTGGGCCGTTCTTTTACGCCAAGTTTGGTCATCCCCGCCGCCACCGCGCCGGAGCTGACCACGACGATTTCCTTCTTGCGCTCATGCAGCGCGGCCAGGTCGCGCACCAAGCCCTTGAACCTGGGTTCCTCGATCCCTTCGCTGGATGAAAGAATCTGGCTGCCGATCTTCACGACGACTCGGCGCGCCCGGCGCAGGATCGGTTTCTTATATTCCAGCTGCGTCACGAGTAGTCTCACCCTGCCGCTTGATTTCTTCCAGCTTAATGCCGACGTATTGCACCAGCGCGCGCACCCCTTCGGTGGTCGCCGCGGAAATGAATTTGAGCGGCCGATCGCCTTTGGGTAGTTTTCTCGCCAGAAGCTCGGCCTTGCTCCTACCTTCCGGTAGGTCGATCTTGTTGGCGACGAGGATCTGCGGTTTTCTGCCGAGATCGGGATCGAACAGTTCAAGCTCGCGATTGACGGCTTTCCACTCCGCCAGCGGATCATTTTCGTCAATCTTGGACGCGTCGATCAGATGAATCAATAAACTCGTCCGGGTCACGTGGCGCAAAAACTTGTGGCCGAGTCCCTGGCCCTCATGAGCTCCTTCGATGAGACCCGGAATATCGGCCACGACAAAACTCTTGCCGTCCTCATAGCCCACCACACCGAGATTGGGCACCAGCGTGGTGAACGGATAGTCGGCGATCTTCGGCCGCACCGCCGAGATCACCGAGATCAGCGTCGACTTGCCCGCGTTGGGTAGGCCGATGATACCGACGTCGGCGAGCAAACGCAGCTCGATTTCGAGCTCGCGCTCTTGGCCCGCCTCGCCCGGCTGGGCGAAACGGGGACCCCTCTGGGTCGATGAAACAAAATGGGCATTGCCTTTCCCGCCCCGGCCACCCGCCGCGATGACGACCCGTTCCCCCGCCGTTTGCAAATCGCCGATCAACTCACCGGTGGAGGCGTCGCGGATAATCGTGCCCACCGGCACCTTGATTTCGCGGTCATCGCCGCGCCGCCCATCGCAGTCGCTCCCCATGCCATGTTGGCCGCGCCCCGCCTTGTATTGCTTCTGATAGCGCAAATCGAGCAGTGTCGTCAGTTGCGGATCGGCCACGGCGATGACGTCGCCCCCATGTCCGCCATTGCCGCCATCGGGTCCGCCCCGCGGCACGAATTTCTCCCGGCGAAAGCTGACGCAGCCGCGCCCGCCGTCGCCGGCGAACACGCTGATCTTGACTTCATCGATGAACTTCATCTCTGAATAGTTGCCAGTTGCCAGTTGCCAGGAAGAGAATACCACAGATACCGACCGGTTTACTCTGACAACTGGCGACTGACCACTGGCAACTGCTTCTATCATCCCCTTCTCCTGGGCAAAAAAAAAGCCCCGAAAGGGGCTTTTCCTTCGAGATGGCTCAGACTTACTGAGCCGGTAGTACGGCGACTCGCTTTCTTTCTTTGTCCATCCGCTCGTACCGAACAGTCCCGTCGATCAAAGCGAACAGGGTATAGTCGCGACCCATTCCCACATTTTTGCCGGGATGAATTCGGGTTCCCAGCTGGCGCACCAAAATATTCCCCGCCCGCACCGGCTCGCCGCCGAAAACCTTGACGCCTCGCCTTTGCCCCTGGCTGTCGCGTCCATTGCGGGAGCTGCCGCCCGCTTTCTTATGTGCCATCGCTTTGCTCCCTCTTACGCTTCGATCGCAGTAATCTTCAATGCGGTCTGGTACTGCCGGTGGCCTTGCTGCCGGCTATAGCTTTTCCGTCTTTTCTTTTTGAAAACCCGGATTTTTTTAGCGCGAAGCTGGTCGACGATCTCGCCGGTAACTTTGGCATTAGCCACCAGCGGCGCGCCGATCTTGACTTCTCCGTTACCGCCGACAAAAAGAACATCGGTCACGGTTACCTTCTCGCCCACCTCGCCGGTTAGCTTTTCAATTCTAACGACGTCGCCTTCAGAGACCCGGTATTGCTTACCGCCGGTTCTAATGACTGCATATTTCATAGGGTTTTCCCGAAGAGTGATTTTTAAAGGAAATTTCACCCAAAGTCAATGAACAGGCGTTCCAATGATCGGGATTTGAACTTCACCTTTCATTCGACAGGACGCCACCGGGCAAGTCCCGCAATGCCATTGACTGTTTTGGGACGGCGAAACTCCAAGGCCCGATTCCAAATAGTCGCTTGACAGGCATAGAGGGATTGCAATATATATCGTATCACGATAGTATCGTTATACGATATATGAAGAAAAAACCTAGCCAACCCGACTTCAAGGCGATGGCGGAACTGCGCTACCAAATCCGCCGTTTTCTCCGCTTCAGTGAAAACGCCGCGCGCCAGGCCGGCATCGAACCCCAGCAGCACCAGCTTCTTCTCGCGGTGCGCGGGCTGCCGGACGGCGCTAGGCCGACGATTGGAGTGCTCGCCGAAAGAATGCAGCTCCAGCATCACAGCACGGTCGAGTTGATCGACAGGCTTGCCGAGCGCGGTTTCCTTGTTAGGTTGCGCGCGACCGATGATCGCAGGCAGGTATTGGTGAAACTCTCCCGCGACGGCCAGGCATTTCTGGAGACGCTCTCGCTACATCACCTCCAGGAGCTTCAGTCCGCCGGACCCAAGTTTGTAAAAGTGCTGCAAAACCTCCTCGATGGAAAATCGTCTTCCGATACGGACGAGAGCGTAACCGTTCCATCCAACCCCCCGGCGAGAATCGAACGCAGAAAGGATAACCGCCATGGCTGATCAAAACGAATCTGCTCAGGAGTTGCTACTCGACATCAGGGTCGCTGAGGCCTCGCGCCTATACAAGATTTATCTCAATCAGGAAAAAAAGATTCTCGGCTCCGCCGCGGTTCTCATTTTTCTCATTATCTGGGAGCTCGTCGGCAACGTCTTCCAGTTGATCAATCCCATGTTCATGAGCGCTCCCTCGCTGATTTGGAAAGCGGCGGTTCAGCTTTTTGCGTCGGGCGAGATCTATAACGACCTTTACATCAGCGGCATCGAGCTGTTCTGGGGCTATTTCCTTTCGGCTGCTGTCGCTGTCCCCTTTGGCATCGCGGTGGGCTGGTATAAGAAGATTAGCCACATCTTCGACCCCTTCATCAATGCGATGAACGCGACCCCGCGCGTCGCGCTTCTGCCGTTGGTCATTATCTGGTTGGGAATCGGGATTCTCTCGAAGATCGGTATTATCTTTCTGGGTGCGGTTTTCCCCATATTGATCAATACACGCGACGGGGTAAAAACTACTCCTTTTAATCTTCTCAATGCCGCCAAGAGCTTTGGCGCTTCAGAGTGGATGCTCTTTAAGACCATTGTCTTACCTTCGACAATTCCTTTCATCCTTACGGGATTGCGGCTGGGGCTTGGCAGAGCGATCGTGGGGGTCATGGTGGGGGAGCTGTATGCCGCCACCGCGGGGATTGGTTTCATGATCACGGTCGCCGGCGCTACTTTCCAGACCGACAAAGTTTTCGTCGGGGTTCTCGTTTTCGCACTGACCGGAATGGCCGGTACGGAGTTGCTGACCCGAGTGGAAAGGCGCTTCGACAAGTGGCGCCCCAAAGTAGGAGCAACGGAATAGTCTACGATTCATCTTGGTTCTTGAGTCCGCCTAGCGAAAGGGCCCGCTGAGCAAGTGGGCCTTTTTTTGTATTGATAAGACATTCGCCTTTCGCGACTCCATTCGTCCAGCTTTCACACTGGCCCCCTTGCCCTTTGGACTCGGCGGTCTTAGATTCAAGGGAAACGATCGGGGGCACGAACATGGTCACTCATCAGAGAGCGGTTTTAGGGTTTGCCGCGGGGCTGGCATTTTCAGTTCTTCTATCCGGCTGCGGCTACAACGATCTCCAGGGCTTGGACGAAGAAGTTAAAGGCGCCTGGGCGGAAGTCCAAAACCAGTACCAGCGGCGCGCGGACGTGGTGCCGAATCTTGTCGCCACGGTCAAAGGCGCTGCCAATTTCGAGCAGGAAACCCTCCAGAAAGTCATCGAAGCCCGCAGCGCGGCAACGTCGGTAAAGCTCGACGCCAATGCGCTCAACAATCCCGATATGTTCAAGAAGTTTGAACAAGCTCAGAGCCAGCTTTCGAGCGCCCTTTCACGATTGCTGGTCGTCGTTGAAAGGTATCCCGAATTGAAAGCCAATCAGAACTTCCGCGACCTGCAGGCTCAACTGGAAGGCACTGAGAACCGCATCGCGGTAGCGCGCAAACGCTACATCGAACGCGTTGCCGAGTATAACAAGAGCGTGCGCTTTTTTCCGACCAACTTGACCGCCAAATATTTACTGAGCTTGGAAGTTCGCCAAACATTCAGCGCCGAGGAAGGCGCGGCGAAGCCACCGCAGGTGAAGTTCTAGGAACTCCGTGCTCGTGAAAAAATCGAAGATTGAGGATAGAGGATCGACGATAGCGATCCACCCCCTTCCATCCTCTATCTTCCATCCTCGGTCATTGGTTTTTGTCGCGCTCTGCTTAGGCTTTCTTTACTCCACTCTGGCCAGCGCCCTTGAGGTCCCGCGTCTCCGGGGCCGGATCAATGACTACGCTGGATTGATCCCCGCCGCTAAAGCCCAGGATCTCGAAAATCGCCTGGCGACCTTTGAACGAGAAACCGGCCACCAGATCGCCGTCCTTACGATCCCAAGCCTCGAAGGCGACCCGCTCGAAGACTTCAGTATCAGCGTCGCCGAGTCGTGGAAGATCGGCAAGAAGGGATTCGACAACGGCGCGATTCTTCTCATCGCTCAAAAAGAGCGGAAGCTCCGAATCGAAGTCGGGTACGGCCTCGAAGGCGTGTTACCAGACGCAATCGCAAACCGAATTATCGGTGAAATCATCGTGCCGCGGTTGCGCGAGAACAATTACGCCGGTGGCATCGAAGCCGGGATCAACGCGATCCTGCAAGTGACCAAAGGCGAATCCCTTCCACAAAGAGCCCCGGCATCAAGGCGGCAAACAACTTCACGAGGCTCTTCCGCGATAAATATTCTTATGATCACCGCCATGCTTGCCTTGTTCTTTGGGATGACACGCCGCCGACTCGCCGGCGGGGCCCTTGGAGGAGCCGCTGCGGGTTTCGCCGCAACGTTGTTCAGCGCCGGGGGGTTCGGTCTTATTCTGATTCTGGCGCTGATTATTGGCGCGCTCCTCGGAGCGATCGGCAGCAGCATGTCTGTGGCATCGTCGAGTAATCAATGGACTGGCGGTTCACGCTATCGTCGAAACGGCGGGTTTCTCGGTGGCTTTGGCGGAGGAGGCTTCGGCGGCGGTGGCGGTTTTGGCGGCGGGGGTTTCAGCGGCGGTGGCGGCGGATTCGGCGGCGGCGGCGCTTCAGGGAGTTGGTAATTATGCGAGTGGAGAAATGTTTCACCATCGAAGAACAGGATCGCATTCAGCAAACCGTTATCGCGGCGGAGAAAAACACCTCCGGCGAGATCGTGCCGATGATTGTGAGCGCGAGCGGGCGCTATGCCGAGATCGAACTTTCCGGTCTCGTTGTCGGGTTAGTTCTCGGCACGCTGGCCGCATTACTCTGGCATGATCCGTGGGGCTCCGTGCAGATCTATCTTTTCTGGCCGGTAGTCGGCGCGATATTGGGATTTGTCATCTGCAGCATTCCGAGCCTGAAGCGGCGTATGATCTCAAAGGATCGGATCGCGGATGCCGTCCACACGCGCAGTCTCGCCGCTTTTACCGGCCAGGGCTTGCACCATACGCGCGCTGAGACTGGCATCTTGATTTTCGCTTCGCTTTTAGAGCACCGAGTCGTCGTTTTGGCGGACCGCGGCATCAATGAAAAAGTCGATCCCGGAACCTGGAATGAGATCGTCAACACGATCACCGAGAGCTTAAAATCAGGCAACGGCTGTGACGGTTTTTGCAAGGCCATCGAGCGCTGCGGCGAGATTCTGGCGCAGCATTTTCCTCGATCGGCGGACGATCGCGACGAGCTGCCGAACAAACTCGTGACCGAACAATGAGAAAAAACTCACGATGGGCTAACTATGAAAGTGACTAAAACAATTAATCGGGATAGAGGCCCATTGTTAGGCTCCTCCCTTTCGGCACATCCCCCTCTCGTCCTTCTCCAGGGATGTCCATAATCGACCGCTGATCTAAATTGCGTGAAAGTTTCTCTGAATAACGTCCAGATATTTCAGGCCGGAGGCGGTGTTGAAAATTAGCACCTCGTCGGCAGGTTTGATCCAATCGTTGGCGACCAGGTGGCGCAACGCCGCTACGCAAGCCGCGCCTTCGGGGCAGAAAAAAACTCCTTCCGCTTTTCCCACTCGGGGAATTTCCGCAAGCATCTCTTCGTCGCCAACGCTCAGCGCCGTGCCGCCGCTCTCGCGGATCGCCTGCAACATTAAGAAATCGCCCACCGCCTGAGGCACGCGCAAACCGGAGGCGATCGTTTGCGCATTTTGCCAGAGCTCCGCGGCGGCCTTGTTTTCGTCGAACGCTTTGACGATGGGCGCGCAGCCGTTCGCTTGCACCGACACCATGCGCGGCCGCTGGCCGTCGATCCAGCCCAGTTCTTCAAGTTCTGCGAAGGCCTTCCACATGCCGATGAGTCCGGTGCCGCCGCCGGTGGGATAGATGATGACCTCGGGGAGATGCCAATGCAATTGCTCGGCGATCTCGTATCCCATGGTCTTCTTACCTTCGACGCGATAGGGCTCCTTCAGCGTCGAGACATCGAACCAGCCTTCAGCACTTTTCTTCTCAGCGATGATCCGGCCGCAATCGCCGATGAGGCCTTCCACTAAATCGAGCTTTGCGCCGTACTGCCGCGCTTCGATCTGATTCGCAATCGGTGTATCGCGCGGCATGAAGACATGGGCTTCAATCCCCGCGCGCGCGGCATAAGCGGCGAAGGAGCCGCCGGCGTTTCCCGCGGATGGAATCGCGGCTTTGGTTACACCCAGCTCCTTGGCCCGGGAGATCGCCAGCGAAAGCCCCCTGTCCTTGAAGGAGCCGGTGGGGTTTTGCGCTTCGTCTTTGATCCAGACTCGCCGCAACCCAAGCTCGCTGCCGAGTCGCTTCGCGTCCAGGAGCGGCGTGTAGCCTTCTCCCATGGAAACCAGGTTGGCGTCGTTTTGCAGCGGCAAAAGCTCGCGATAGCGCCAGAGTGAAGCGACTCGATCTTTGAGGGAAGATTTCGCGAAAGCCCTTTTTGCTTTCTGCAGATCGTAGCGGACCAGGAGAGGCGAACCGCATGGGCAGAGGTTTAGCAACTGCGACAGCCCGAAGCGTTTGTCACAGCGCGCACAAACGATTCCTTTTGCAAACGACATGGGGAATCAATTCAGAAAGGTGTAAGCACGAACAATCATTGCGGTCGCGTCTTGGCTATAAGATTAGGACGATTCGGTTAAAACCGTCGCTACGACCAGCCCTAACAATGAAATCCAACTTCCTCGAAGCGTCCGGTCTCGGTTACACTCGGATCGTATGGCTGATTTTTCCCCGCGAGATTGAAGAGCTGATCGCCCGATTCGACCGTAACATAGAGGCCTATCAGAACCAAGTTTACAACGAGACCCAGGTGCGTAGGGAGTAGTCAAAGGGGGGAGTAGTCAAAGGGGACGCGAACCTTTTCTTGTGCCCTTCTAAGTATTTTATGTAGTGGCATTATGGAATTGGCAAAAGAGCAAGAGATAAACTATGTTCAGCTATGCGTAGCAGTGACTTGGCAAGAATCAAGAGATTGATTCTGCTCGGACAATATCGCTTCACACGCAAAGCGGAGCTTGAACGGTTGCGGGACGGCCTGTCACAAACGGACGTACTGGAGGCAATCATTAGCGCGCCTGGAATAAAAAAGATTCTGCGTTCCACCAGCCCGTTCCGGGCGGGCCGCAGAGAAACTCTTTACATTATAGAAGGGTTTACCTTTGACGGATTGTCGATCTATACTAAAGGCGTCATTAGAAGAGAATTCGGAGAAGAGACGCTTTATATTCTGGTTTCAGCAAAACGGTCGATATGAAAACACTTACACTTAAGCGCTGTCCGAACTGTGGTAGCCGCAGCATCCGACGGGCGCGGAAAGCTTTCCGGGCAAAGATGAAGGGCCGCCCGATTATAGTTCCCGACGTGGAGCGCGAAATCTGCCCTGATTGTAAAGCAGAATACTTTGACCGCGAGGCCAACATCGCGATCGACGCCTATTGCTTCGGAAAAAACCGGCAGCGCGCGTAGAAGGGGGGAATAAGGGGACGCGAACCTTTTCTCTCGGCGCAAAAAGGGGATACTGAGGATACGGCTATGATAACCAATGAAGCACATCTGCAACAGGCCATCGAACAGGTTGTCAGCGAAAAATTGGGCCCCAGCCAGCGAGTTTAGCTGATCGAACTCAAGTAAGCGGTCAAATTCCTTTGGGATAGGGCACGGCTACCAGTTGGTCGGCCGCCGATTTCGTATCCTCGTTCCACATTTCCAGCAATTGTTTCGTGATCGGTCCTGGCCGGCCGTCGCCGATCGGTTGGCCATCCCATTGGGTCACGGGCGCCACTTTGATCGAGCTGCCGATCAGCATCATCTCGGCGGCTTGGCGTCCTTCGCTCACTGGAATGTCCGCGATGCGAATCTCTTTTAAGTCGCCTTGCTGCACCAGACGCTCGGCGAATTGCAAAACTCTTTGGATCGTGATGCCGGAGAGAATCGCGTCGAAAGGCGGGTGGCGAAATACCCGATCGGTGGTGACAAATGCGACGTTCATGTTGGAACTCTCGGCCACCATGCCGCGCTGGTCGATGAAGACACCATTGTCGGCGCCCCTGTCTTTTGCTTCCAGGACCACGAGCACATTGGGCAAGTAATTCGTCGACTTGATGCGCGCGAAGAGCGGCGGCTTGATCGGCACCTGGCTGGTAACGACCTTGATGCCTTCGGTGTAATAACTCTCCGGGTAGGCTTCCTGCTTAAAGACGATCACGTAAAAGCTGCTGGCGATACATTCCGCCGGGCCGAGGCCGTAGCCGCCGGGGCCGGCGGAAAGCCAATAACGAACCGAGCCGTCGAGGTGCCCGCTCGCGGCGGCGGTATCCAAAATTATTTGCCGTAATCCCTCGCGCGGAAACGGTAGAGAAATGCGCGCCAGCTCCGCCGACCGCAAGAACCGATCCAAATGCGGATCGAGCTGATAGAGCATGCCATGCGTCAGCGTCGCCGTGTCGAACACCGAGTGGCCCCGGTGCACCATGTGATCGTCGAGCGGCAACACCATGAGCGCCGGGTCGGTAACGATCCCGCCGAGGACGCTGGAGTACATCGAGTAGAAATTGCCGGCTTTGGCGTGAACCGACTGGCGCAGGCGGGCGAGCGCATTGTCCGTGGAAAGGTGTGACGTGGTAGCCATCTCTAATCCTACGACTTTCTAGTCCCTGATATCTTGGAGGAACCAACCCGTCGGGATCTCCTGGCCGAGCCCGCGCCGCTTCGCCTCGCGCACCACGTACCCCGCCGTGGAGGCGAACTGCAGCCCTTGCGTGCCACTGTTGGCGAAGAAGGTCACTTGGTTACGATCCGTTCGACCTTTAAGTTTACCGGACATGACATCGGTGAGCAACGGAAAATCCGCGGAGAAAATATCGACCCGTGGGTTGGCGATGCGTTTGATCTCTTCCGCGTTGCCCGCAACCACCGCAGCCTCGCCGCCGATGCGCATCTGTCCAACGTCGAGATTCATCGTCGCCCGTCCCATCTTCACCACCAGGTCGGCCTTTCTAACGATCTCCGGATGCCATTCGTTCGACTTGACGCTGGTGAGATGCATTCCCGGTTCGATCAGCGCCGGATCGCTCACGACCACCTGAATCGAATCGGTGCAGGTCGCGACGATATCGCAACCGCGCACGGCATCCTCGGCGCGCTCCACGGGCGTGGCCCTGATGCCCAGTTTCTGGCTCATCTTCGCGGCGTAGGCTTCGCGGTTTTTCCTAGTAGGGCTGTAAACTTTCACCGCGCTTATCTTTCTGACTTCGTTGAAGGCGAGCAGGTAGGTGCGTGCCATGCCGCCGGAGCCGAAGATCCCCACGCTGCCCGAATCTTCACGTGAAAGATATTTGGCGCCGAGCCCGGCGCAGCCGCCGACGCGCATATGCTGAATGATGCCGTCGTTGATGATCGCCAGCGGTTCGCCGTTACGGGTTGAAAAGACCATGACGACGCCGCAAAAAGTGCCCGGTTCGATGCAATATTTTTCCACCGTCTTGCCTTCGGGCCATTCAAGCATGTCCGATTTCATGCGAATCGCGAAGGTCTCGAAAGACCGGGAAGCGCCTTCCATCGTGCCCCAGCGGTACATGAGTTTGGGATCATCGTTGGGTACGAACAGATCGTAGCGCCCGCGGTAGACGGCCCGCTCGTTGATTAGATCGCGATAGCCGGTTTCAAGCGCCTCGATGCAGCCCTTCATGTCGAGGATCTTCGCTACGGTCTCATTGTTAATCAGCAGCATGATTCCTCTCTCTGGATAGGGTTCAAGGTTCAAAGTTTAAGGTTGGGATCTCGAACCCACAATGGCGGGGGTCGGGCTTATTGAACTTTGAACCTTGAACGCAACTTTCGCCTGGATCGGAGCGGCTTGCCGCGAAGGTCTTTCCGGGGTCAATTCGTGGAGTTAGCTATCGAGTTCCGGCTTCGGCAGGGCTATGAACGGAACTCCCTCCTCGGAAAGCTCCTTGGCCTCTTGCGCCGTGGCGGTGCCGTGGATGGGCCGTTCTTCAGCCTTCTTGCTATGAATCTCACGAGCTTCTTCGGCAAACCGGCTGCCCACGTCTTCGAAGTTCTGCTTGATGTAGTGGTGCACCTGAATGAGCATCTCCTTGAACTCGGCCGGTGACGGCGGAGCTGGAGGAGTCTTCTCTGTTTTCTTTACCGGCGACGGCGGCTGCTCTTTCTTCACGTGCACCGCGCAGGCATGGGGCACCTTTTCTACCTTGGTGCTACCGCAGGTCGGACAGGAGATCAGCTTCTTATCGGCCTGCTTCTGGTAGTCCTCGAAACTCGGAAACCAGCCTTCGAAGCCGTGGTTTTTCTTGCAGACGAGGTTGTAAATCACCATAACGTACCCGTTAGTAACTAATTAATGAATAAGGTCGTTCGCTTGGGTTGTCAAGGGTCGAGCCCGCTGGGGATCGACAAACCGGCGCAGATCCCCTTGGTTTTTGACTCGTTTATCATGATCATTGCCAAAAAGTTTGAAGGAACGAGTGCACGTGCTAGAATTACGCGCGATGGCGGATGAAGTTTCCCTAAGGGTCGTGCGCAAAGCCGCCGAGGTCGAGCGCGCCGATTGGGATGCTCTGGTTGGCGGCGGGACCCCGTTCATGAAATGGGACTGGCTCGACAGCCTCGAACAATCCGGCTGCGTCAACGAAAAAACCGGCTGGCTGCCGCATCATCTCGTGGTGGAAAAAGGGAACAAGCTAGTAGCGGCGGCGCCGATGTATTTGAAACTTCACAGCCAGGGCGAGTTCGTATTCGATTATGAATGGGCGGAGGCGGCGCACCACGCCGGCATTCAATACTATCCAAAGATGCTGGTCGGCGTGCCCTTCACGCCAGTGACAGGCCATCGTTTCCTGACCGCGCAGGGCGAAGATCGCCCTCGGTTGATTCGCTTCATGGGGCAGGCGCTGGCCAAGATTGCGGCGGACAACAAGATCTCTTCTGCGCACGTGAATTTTTGCCTCGACGACGAGCGCAAAGCGCTGGAAGAGGTCGGCTTCTTCGCGCGAACCGGAATCCAATTCCACTGGCAGAACCGAGACTTCAAATCCTTCGACGATTACCTCGCGAGCTTCCGCAGCGACCGGCGCAACAAGGTCAAGCGCGAGCGGCGGGAGATCTTACAACGGGGCATCGCGATCCGGGCGGTGGAAGGCGAGGAACTTACCGAGCGCAATTTACGCACGATGTTTCGACTATATAAAGGCCACGTCGACCGGCTCTACTATGGCCGGCAGTATCTCACCCAAGGATTCTTTGATGAAATGCACCGCCGCTTCCGCGCGAACGTCTGTCTTGTGATCGCCGAGCGGGCGGGAAAAATCATCGCGGGGACTTTTAACGTGCGGGACAGGGCCGCGATGTACGGCCGCTACTGGGGCGCTTTCGAAGAGCATCCGTTCCTCCATTTCAACGTTTGCTATTACTCCGCCATCGAGCACTCGATTCGCATGGGCCTGGAGCGGTTTGAGGCCGGCGCCGGCGGAAGCTTCAAGCAACTGCGCGGGCTCGACCCCGAGCACACAACCAGCATGCATTATATCGTCGATGGCAAATTCCGCCGGGCGGTGGAGCGCTTCTTGAACCAGGAGCGCGAGATGATCCGGCAGAAGCGCGAGTTACTGCTCGACCGCAGCCAGCTCAAGCCGGAATACCAAGAGCCGTAAATTACGGTGCGCCTGTTAGCGTCTCTTTCGGCGATGGTGAAAACCCCTCGCCCTGAGACTAAGCGTGGCTGTCATTCCGAACGAAGTGAGGAATCGTTCTTTGATTGAAAACATGACCCCGCGCGGAGTCTATCCTGAGCGGAGCCGAACGGCTCGGCGTACCTCACATCCAGCTTCAAGCTGAGCGCGATACGACGTTCTCGTCACGTGGAATTGCGAGCATCTTGCCAACGCGAACAAGTTTGGACATATTCGCCGTGTAAACACCATGCTCGGTCTCTTTGTGCCTGCGCTCGTGACGCCCCCGGAATTACTCGGAGGTAGCCATGAATGAGATTCGGAATGATCAACCCATCGATGAGATCCGCCGGTTGCGCCGTCGCATCTCGGCGCGTTTTGATCACGATCCGGCGCGCCTGGTCGCTTATTACGTGAAGTTGCAGGAGCAGTACCGGGACCGACTGATCGACACATCGAAGACAACCGAGGAGCCAGACCACACAACCGTATAAATTACCGCTTCCGACCGATCGCCAAGCGCGCCGGCCGCGTGGCGCGAATGCCCAAGATTTTTGCGGACGCCATCGGCTTAGCACAAACGTGATCTCCAAATCCAAGATACACGGCAGCCGGCAAAGGCTGACATATGCGCAGCGTTTGTCGGTGGGGCAATCAATGAAAAGCTGACGCGCCAGAGGTATCGTGGAGAAGGCTGTTGAATTCCGTAGGTGGAGACCCACGGGCAAGCCTGTGGCACCATCCTGCAGGCCCATGGGGCGAAATCCCGAGCGAGAGCCCCCGGCCAAGGCCGGGGCTCGAGTTGAAGGGTCGGCACAGACGCGACGCGCCGGCCCCTGCCTATGTGCGACAACAAATTACGGATGCACGCTCTCTAGAAACCAGTCGGTGGGAATCTCGCGCCCTGCGCCCTTGGCTTTGGCTTCCTGATAAACCGCCGCGCCGACGGCGGCGAACTGTAGGCCGATGCCTAAATTATTTAGAAAGCAGGTTGTCTCGTCCGCCGTGGACCGACCTGCCACGCTGCCGGCCACTAGTTCTCTCAGCTCGGGAGCGGCCAGCCAAAAGGGATGCTCGACCAGTGAGTCCTTTGCTTTCCCCGGGCCTCGCTTAATGATGTCGATGGCGTCGTGAGCCGGTATGCCGTCGTCGCCGAAGCCGGCGACGTAATTTTCCGGGGCGTGCTTGTGTGAGTGAATGATCAAACGGTCGACTTTGCGGATCGTCTCATCGCCGAGCTCCGGCACCCGCACGCAGGTTACATGCATGCCCGGCTTTACCCAATCGGGATTAATCACCCGCGATAATGAATTCGTCGTCGTCGCGATGATATCGGCATCGCGCACGGCCTCTTCCGCGCTTTCCACCGGGCGCACTTCGGCGGTAACTTTTCCCTGCATTTCTTTCACGAAATCCTCGCGATTGGCCTTGGTCGGACTGAAAACGTTCACTCTCCCGATATTGCGCACGGCGCACATCGCCGGCAGATGGCTCCCCGCCTGCCAGCCGGAACCGAAGAGCGCCAGCGTGCTCGCATCCTCGCGCGCCAGATGGCGCGCAGCTATGGCGCTGCTCGAGGCCACGCGCATGCGCTGGACGACGCCGTCGGGAAATATCGCCAGAGGCTCGCCGTTCTCGGTCGAGAACAGCATGACCAGCCCGACGTATTTATTGCCGGGAGCAGCCGGCACTTTGGTTTTCAGGACCCTTCCTCCCTGCTGCCGCCAGCGGATAATGTCGGAGTTGATGCGCATCGCAACGATGGGTGGATCGGTGAGCCCCGCCTCCATAGACTTGAAAGCATAGACGCCGGACTCCTTGGGCGAGGGCAGGACCAAATCCGTGCGCGGGCGGTTGATCGCCTTGCCCTGATTCCAACTCTTGTAGGCCCGTTCCAGGGCGTCGATGCAGATCTTGATGGAAAGAAACGACTCGATTTCTTCGTTGCTCAGTATCAACATGTTTCCTCGCTTATCAATGAGACCGGCGCAGGTCAAGGAAAACCGGCAACATGTTCCTCCAACTTCCTTGACTAAATGTACCGATCTCGATTAGCTTCCGAACATTAGCGGAGATACCCAAAATGAACATCAAGACCGTCGCGCTCTTGTATCCCGGCAACATGGGCTCCACCATCGGCGCGGCCGCGGCGAGCAGCGGCGCGCGTGTGGTCTGGGCATCGGAGCAAAGGAGCAAAGCCAGCCGGGAGCGGGCCAAGCAAGCCGGCCTGATCGACGTAGAGACGTTACCCAATGCGTCGGGCGAGAGCGACGTCGTGCTGTCCGTCTGCCCGCCCCATACGGCGCTGGAAGTCGCTGAGAACGTCGCGCGGCAAAACTTCAAAGGCATCTATGTCGACGCCAACGCGATTTCGCGGGCCACCGCCGTGCGGGTCGGGGAAATCGTCGGCAAAGCCGGCGCGAGCTTCGTCGACGGCGGCATCATCGGAGCGCCGGTGAAAAAAGCCGGAACGACCCGGCTTTATCTCTCCGGAATTCGTGCCTCGGAAATAGCCGAATTTTTTTCCGCGAGCATGCTCGACGCCCGAGCCATCGGCCCGGTGCCCGGTGCCGCCTCGGCCCTCAAGGTCGCATATGCGGCATGGACCAAATGCACCGACGCGTTGCTGCTCGCGATTCGCGCCTTCGGGGCCGTTGAAGGTATCGACCAGGCGCTGTTGGAGGAATGGAGCATCTCCCAACCCGAGCTCGAGCGCCGTTGCCAGCGCGCCGCAGCGGTTGCCGTCCCCAAGATGTGGCGTTACGTGGGGGAGATGGAAGAGATCGCCGACACGTTCAGGGCCGCGGGATTGCCGGCCGGCTTTCATCTGGCCGCCGCGGAAATCTGCCAGCGGCTTACGCCCTTCAAAGATCAAACCGATCCGGCACCCGGGCTCCCGGATGTGGTCGCTGCGATCCGTAGGGGATCGGGGAAAATGGGCTGAGAAACGACCGGATTTCAAAAATTTGATCGGCGGGTGCAAGCTGAGTTGCCAATCACTGGATTGCGAAATTTCGGCTTAATCTAAAATCCAAAACCTGTGTTGAGGGAAGTCGAAGCATCGAAAATTCAAAATTGCGACTAGAGCGAAGGGGGAGAAAATGGACTTCAATCTGCCTGAAGAGATTCAGCTACTCAAAGACACGGTGCGGCGATTCGTGGACAAGGAGTTGATTCCGCTGGAGCACGAGTATCGCCACGACAGCGAGGGACCGATGCCGGAGCGGTTGCTCGAGCCGCTGCAAGAGAAAGCCAAAGCCATGGGGCTCTGGATGCTCGATGTGCCGGCGAAGTACGGCGGCGCCGGCCTTGGGCTTTTGCCCCGCTGCATCATTCATGAAGAAGTGGCTCGCGCGGCCTCCCTGCCCTTTCGCGGCCTGGAACTATTCGGGCCGGAGGTGCGCCCGGTCTTGTTTCATTGCAACGAGGAGCAAAAGGAGCGATTTTTGAAGCCGGTGCTGCGCGGCGAGTTGCGCTTCTGCTTTGCCCAGACCGAGCCGGACGCGGGCAGCGATCCGGCGGCGATGCGTACGCGCGCCGTGCAGGACGGCGATTCGTTCATCATCAACGGCACCAAACGCTTCATTACCGCGGCCGGCCGGTCGGACTATGTTCAGCTAATGGCGTTGACCGATCCCGAGAAACGCGCGCGCGGCGGTATCACCTGCTTTGCGGTGGACTTGAAGAGCCCCGGCGTCGTGCTCGAACGGAATTGGCCCACGATGATGGGAGAGGCTCCCTGGCAGATTCTTTTCGACAACGTCCGCGTGCCGGCCGCCAACATCATTGGCAGTGTCGGCGGCGGATTCTCACTCGCGCAAAAATGGATTTCCGAGGGGCGGATCCGCGGCCACGGCGCGCGTCCGGTAGGCATCGCGCAACGCGCCCTGGACATGATGATCGAATACTCCAAGATCCGCGTCACCTTCGGCCGACCGCTCGCCGATCGCCAGGCGATCCAGTTCATGATCGCCGACTCGGCGATGGAGCTGCACGCGACGCGACTGATGGTTTACGAGTGCGCCTGGCGCCAGGACCAGGGCGAAGACGTGCGCGATCTATCTTATATGGTGAAAGTCATGGCCACCGAAATGGCGAGCCGCGTGATCGACCGCGCCATCCAGGTGCACGGCGGTTTGGGATTGATGAAAGAGCTGCCGCTCGAATGGTGGTACCGCCAGATCCGCAGCACGCGCATCACCGAAGGCGCCAACGAAGTGCTGCGCTGGCGTTTCGCGCAGAATCTGATTCGCGCGCACGCCTGATGTTTCGCCGTCAACAATTCATGCAAACGCACACTGATTCCTTCTTGACCGCCGGGATGATTTCCGACAAGGTTACACGCGAACGTTTCGTTATTTGGAAGTCTTCAGGCCTTGGTGCGGCTAACCTGGCCAACGCTAATTCAGTGCAAGAAATCGGAAATTGCACCGCGGAGGCGCTGAGGTCGCGGAGAAGGGGGAGTAGAAAGTAACCTCTGCACTGCTATAGTCGAAATTGTTCGCAAGCTGCGATGAAATTTTCATGCTGCCAAGCTGATAAGTTTGTCCGTGTCTGCTTGCCGCGCCGCCAGGAGCGCTGTCAGAATACGGTG
>Ga0214472_10000976_pt1 | contig 33456 bp, 28 predicted proteins | sample RVTome_6_FD_207662 | JGI IMG/M metagenome (GOLD analysis project Ga0214472, IMG submission 207662) | Soil microbial communities from uranium-contaminated site in the Upper Colorado River Basin, Wyoming, United States - RVT140D175 | ecosystem: Environmental > Terrestrial > Soil > Contaminated >...
GAACCTCACGACTCCCCGTGGTTTCGGCAATGACGATTTCGATGGAATCTTTATGTACATCCAAACCAACGATCGTGATAGAATCTTTCATGACCTGCCCTCCTTGTTTTTGGCCCTGTATTGGGTGCAACAACTCTCCCAATATAACCCATGTTGACAAGGGGCAGGTCTTTTTTTTTAACTGTCAACCATTATGTCTAGGAGGATTTCAGGGAAAAAGGTGAAAACTCTCTTCTCTATCCCCTCTTTATAAAGGAGGGGAATTTTGTAGATTGCTTTACTTATAATTTGACATGAGAAAGATTAAAACTAACCGAAAACTGATTGACAAAATAGACCCCAAAAACTACAATGACCCCGCAATATCAAGGGGGAGCGGAATGACCACACAACAAGATTTTGTACATCTGCACTTACATACACAATATAGTTTGCTGGACGGAGCCAACCGGGTTGACCGCTTAATTGATCAGGCCCACCAAATGGGCATGTCTTCCATTGCCATGACCGATCATGGCAACCTTTTCGGCGCCATCGACTTTTACCAGAAAGCCAAAAAGGCAGGAATCAACCCGATTATCGGCTGCGAGGCCTATGTCGCACCCAAAAGCCGATTTGACCGGGATGCCCACCAGCCGCCTTTTCATTTAATCCTGTTATCCACCAATCTTACCGGGTACAAGAACCTCATTAAATTGATCAGCGCGGCCCATTTGGAGGGGTTTTATTACAAACCCAGAATCGATAAAGAACTTTTATCGGAACATCATGAAGGATTGATAGGCTTAAGCGGATGCCTCCGGGGAGAGGTCCCCCACCTCCTTGATAAAGGGTATAGACAGGAAGCGAAACAAGCGGCCGATGATTATGAGCAGATTCTTGGAAAAGGAAATTTCTTTTTTGAGATTCAAGGAAATCGTCTTCCTGAACAGTTAAAGGTAAATAAAGAGCTGATTCAAATCTCAAATGAAATGGATCTTCCCTTGGTGGTCACCAACGACTGCCATTACTTGCATAAGGAAGATTGCCGGGCCCATGATATTCTGCTTTGTCTGCAAACGGGAAAAACCATCAATGATACAAACCGGATGCGGTTTGAAACCGACCAACTCTATTTCAAATCACCACAAGAGATGTGGGCCGATTTCTGCGAGGTTCCCGAAGCTCTTTTAAATACAAAACGGATTGCCGAACGGTGTAACCTGGACCTGGATCTCAACACCTCTCACCTTCCCCATTATCACGTCCCCAAGGAGACAACCCGCGAAGCCCTCCTTGAAAAACTCGCAAAGGAAGGACTTCAAAACCGGGTCAAGGAAAATTCAGGGGAGCAAAAACTTGACTTAAACCTTTATGAACAACGACTAAATGATGAAATCTCCATGATCAATTCCATGGGGTATGCGGGATACTTTTTAATTGTTTGGGACATCATTCATTATGCCAAAGAAAACAAAATCCCGGTAGGACCCGGCCGGGGATCAGCCGCGGGAAGCCTTGTGGCCTATACACTTCAAATCACCGATATCGACCCTCTCCGTTACGGTCTCATCTTTGAACGGTTTCTCAATCCGGAACGTATCTCCCTCCCCGATATCGATATGGACTTCTGCATGGAAAAACGGGATCAGGTCATTGATTATGTCATCGATAAATTCGGGGCAGACCACGTAGCTCAAATCATCACCTTTGGAACCATGGCCGCAAAGGCGTCGGTCCGGGATGTGGGTAGGGTCCTTGAAATCCCCTATGCAGAGGTAGACCGCTTCGCAAAGCTTATTCCCAATACCCTTAACATTACACTAGAACAGGCATTGGTCGATGAACCCCGAATTAAAGAAGTGGCCAAAACGGACCCGAAATTCCAGGAACTTTTAGATTTGGCCAGGGCACTGGAAGGAACCACCCGCCATGCCTCTACCCATGCCGCAGGAATTGTGATTTCCAAGGAGCCCCTTACCGAGCACGTTCCTTTATACCGTGGAACCAATAACGAAGTGGTCACCCAGTATGCCATGGGTGATGTGGAAAAAATCGGGCTGATCAAATTTGACTTTTTGGGTCTGAAAACACTGACTGTCATCGATCACACCCTTCGCCTGGTGAACCATAAAAGAAAAGCGGAAGGGGAAACCTCTCTTCAGCTCTCATCTATTCCCATGAAAGACAAAAAGACCTTTTCCCTCTTGGGTAAAGGGGAAACAACAGGAGTGTTTCAATTGGAAAGCTCGGGAATGCGGGATATCTTGGTTAAAATGAAGCCTGAATCTTTCGAAGATATCATTGCCATTATTGCTTTGTACCGCCCCGGCCCGATCGGCAGTGGAATGATCGATGATTTCATCAAGCGAAAACGGGGGAAAACAAAAATTCAGTATGAAGTCCCTCAGTTGGAGGAAATCTTAAAAGAAACCTACGGGGTTATTGTTTATCAAGAACAGGTAATGAAAATCGCCAATCTCCTTGCGGGTTTCTCCTTGGGTGAAGCAGATCTTCTTCGACGGGCCATGGGAAAGAAAAAACCCGAAGAGATGGAAAAAATGAAAACCCAATTTTTAATGGGGGCAAAATCCAAGGGGTTGAAACCGAAAAAAGCCGAGAAAATCTTCGATCTCATGGCCTATTTCGCGGGGTACGGGTTTAATAAATCCCACAGTGCCGCCTATGCCATGATCTCTTATCATACCGCTTTCCTAAAAGCCCATTACCCCATGGAGTTTATGGCGGCCCTTTTAACCTGCGACATGGGAAATTCCGATAAAGTGGTCAAAAATATTAACGAATGCCGCGCCATGGGAATTCGAATCCTCCCCCCGGATGTCAATGAAAGCCAGCGGGATTTTACCGTCACTAAAAAAGAAATCCGTTTCGGCCTCGCCGCGGTCAAAAATGTAGGAACGGCGGCCATTGACTCGATTCTCAGCGTCCGAGACCAGGATGGTGGGTTTGTCAGCCTTTCTCATTTCTGTAGACAGGTAGATTTAAGACGGGTGAACAAAAGGGTTATTGAAGGTTTGATTAAATGCGGTGCTTTTGATTCCACTGGGGGAAAGCGGGCCCACCTGATGGAAATCATGGAGAAAACCATCGAAGAGGGAGGAAAATTTCAGGAAGAAAAGGAACGGGGACAAATGTCAATTTTTGGAGGCCCCAGCCCCCTTCCCCCCCGGGATTTCTCCAATGCTCAAGGATCTCAACTCGAAGAATGGGATGATGCAACGTTATTACGCTATGAAAAAGAGATTTTGGGTTTTTACATAACCGGCCATCCCCTTGCAGAACGGAAAGATGAAATTAAACGTCTCGCGTCCCATGCAATGGAACAACTTGGCGATCTCCGCGATGGATCCGAGGTCCGGCTGGTAGGGATATTGATTCACCGAAAGATTGCAACCACCAAAAAAGGTGATAAAATGGCCTATGTGAGGCTAGAAGATCTGACCGGGAGCCTTGAGGTGATCGTTTTTCCTGACCTCTATAAGACCTGCTCTGATGTGTTAACCACCGATGCCCCACTTTTGGTGGTTGGTAATTTAGACAATGGTGAAAAAGGATTACGGTTAAAGGCAACGAAACTGGACTCTTTGAATAAAATTAAAACCCGTTTGGCCTCAAAGGTCGAGATTCAAATCAATGCCGATCAAACCCAAAGTCAGGATCTTCAAAATTTAAAGAATATTCTCTCTAAATACCGGGGTGGTTGTGATGTTTTTCTCAAATTCTCCTCCACCCATCAAGGGGAATCGGTCATTGCTATTCCTTCGGATTTAAGGGTAACCCCTACTCCCCTATTTATTTCAGAGATCGAAGGTTCCTTTGGGAAAGGAACCGTTTTAATAAAATAGGAAAACGCTATGTCTGAATATCTTGATTTTGAAAAACCGATAATGGAAATCGAGGAAAAAATTCAAAAGCTCAGAAGCTATTCAGGGAAAAGCCCCGCAACACTTGTGGAGGAGATCAAAAAACTAGAAGCGAAAGCCCGGGAGGTTCAAAAAGAAATCTATGTAAAACTGACCCCCTGGCAGAAAAACCAGATTTCACGTCATCCTAAACGCCCTCACCTCTCCGACTACATTCCCCTGCTTTTCAAAGATTTTATAGAATTGCACGGAGACCGTCTTTATGCGGACGACCAGGCTCTGGTGGGAGGACTGGCCACATTTGCAGAACGCCATGTTATGATTATGGGCCACGCCAAGGGCCGTACTATGAAAGAAAAGGTTCAACGAAACTTTGGGATGCCCCATCCCGAGGGATATCGAAAAGCTTTGAGGTTAATGAGATTGGCTGAAAAGTTTGAAAAACCGGTCATCACCTTCATTGATACCCCCGGGGCATACCCTGGCCTAGAAGCGGAATCCAGAGGCGTCTCAGAGGCCATCGCACGCAATTTAATGGTCATGTCCCGATTACGCGTTCCCATTATTTCCGTTGTCATTGGAGAAGGAGGAAGCGGAGGGGCATTGGCCTTGGCTGTTTCCGATCGTATTTTAATGCTTGAACATTCCGTTTATTCCGTTATCTCTCCTGAGGGCTGTGCAGCAATCCTTTGGAAAGATAGCGGAAAAGCGGAAAGCGCTGCAGAGTCTCTCAGGATTACGGCAAAAGATCTCAGGGAATTGGGAGTGATTGACAATATTGTGATGGAACCCGCCGGGGGAGCCCATCGGAATATGGGACAGGCGGCTCAATCCCTATCCCAGGCCCTTGAGAGCCACCTCAATACATTGGGATCTATCCCGATCGACCTTCTTCTTGAGGAACGATACAAAAAATTTAAAAAGATGGGTGTTTTCGGGGAAGCTTAAAGAAATTTAGGAAGGAACGTGAGTTTCCAATCTCAACTCCTCGGAAATGATATCCGCCTCTTCTTCCTCTTCCACATTTCCTTTATCAACCGTCTCTAAAGAAGGGGAAATTCCGTTTCCGTTTTCAATTTTGGAATCGTTCTCATCATCCCCCTCTCCTTCAGATTTGGCAATTTCTTGAAAATCACGTAGGGTGGGCAATTCCGAAAGGCTCTTTAGCCCAAAATTCATGAGAAAATCTTTAGTGGTTCCGTAAACAATGGGCCGACCCACCGCATCCCGTCTCCCATTGATTTTAATGAGGTGACGCTCCAACAACGTTTTGATGACCCCCATAGAATCCACCCCCCGGATCTGTTCAATTTCCGCACGGATCACGGGCTGCTTATAAGCAATTATGGCAAGGGTTTCAAGCGCTGGTTTGGATAAACGTAAACCCGATTTCACCTTTTCAAGCCGTTTGATCCATGGGGAACATTCAGGACGGGTGACTAAATGGTAGCCTCCGGCAACTTCCACCAATTGGAGTCCATGCCCATTTTGATCGTATTGGTCTCGTAAGGTGGAAAGGGTATTTAAAATTCTGCCTTTGTCAATTCCCTCCAGAATTCCATGAAGCCGATCTAGGGGAACCGGTTCACCGCTCATAAACAAAAGAGATTCAACAATGGGCAACAGTTCCCTATCCTCCATTTTTATGTCCCTCCCCTTGAAATAAACGAATCGGCCCGAAAGATTCCACTTGCATCGCTTTAATCAACCCTAGACGAACCAGCTCCAAAAGGGCAAGAAAGGTTACAACAATTTCCATACGGGTGTGGTCCTTTTGGAACAACATTCTAAAGGCAATTGAATTTTCTTTTTCAATTTCCTCCAGAATTAAATTCATTTTATCTTTAACCGATAACTCCTCCATGGTGATGGCCATGGAATGGTTTTCAGGTGCCCGCTCTAATATTTCTTTGAAGGCATCCAGCAGGTCAAAGAGATTGACCTCCAATGGGGGAAACGCTTCCGGTTCAGAAGCAACGGGTGTGGGTTCCTTCCAGAACACATTCTGCCAAATTTTCTCTCTCTCCCACAATTGGTCCGCAGCCTCTTTAAACTGTTTATATTCAACCAATCGGCGAACCAACTCGGTCCTGGGATCTGTTTCTTCTTCCTCTTCTTCAAATTCCATCGGGGGTAAGAGGGTTTTGGATTTGATGTGAATAAGCGTTGCCGCCATGACCAAAAACTCCCCTGCAATGGCCAAATTAAGGGATTTCAACAGGGAAAGGTATTCCAAATACTGGTGGGTTATCAAGGCGATAGGAATATCATAGATATTAATCTCACTTTTCTTAATGAGATGCAGAAGAAGATCTAGAGGCCCTTCAAAAACTTCTAGCCTCACTTCATAGGGTGCGGTAGATATTTCCTCCATTTCCCTTTCTTTTTGGTATTTTACAAAATGGTTGCTAAGGCGGGATCACGTTACTAAAACAGGGTGGGTTTGTCAAGCAGATAATCAACAGATAGTATGTTTTCGGGAAAAACCCACTAAATATTGTGTAATAAAATTTAAAGTTCCATTGCCCCTTTCACTTCTTTCATGGTTTCACTGGCTTTTTGAGATGCAAAGAGGGAACCCTCATTAAGGATTTCCTTCAGTTGTTTATCATCTTTTTCCCATTTTTTACGGGATTCCCACACAGGAGCCAATTCTTCCGCCAAATGGTCTGCAACAATTTTTTTGCAGTCTATACATCCAATTCCCGCAGTCCTGCAGCCTTGGTCAACCTCTTTGATCTCTTCCAAAGTTGAATAGGTTTGGTGAAAGGAAAAAACAGGACACACCTCGGGATTCCCGGGATCTGTTCGGCGAACACGCTGGGGATCGGTCACCATAGTTTTTAATTTTTCCCGAAGAACTTTCTCGGAATCGGACAAATAAATAGCGTTATTATAACTTTTGCTCATTTTCCGACCATCGGTCCCTAACATTTTCGGCGTTTTTGTGAGTAAGGCCTCCGGTTCAAGAAAAACCGGTTTATAAATATCATTGAATCGTCTCGCAATTTCCCGAGTTAATTCCAAATGGGGAAGTTGATCTATTCCCACCGGAACATAATCCGCTCGGTAAATTAAAATATCAGAAGCCTGAAGAACAGGGTACCCTAAAAAACCGTAGGTAGACAAATCCCGATGCACCAACTGTTGCTGTTGTTCCTTATAGGTCGGATTTCGTTCCAGCCAAGGAAGCGGAACAATCATTGAGAGAAGCAGATGAAGAACCGCGTGATCGGGAACCTTAGATTGAAGAAAAATTGTAGATTTTTCAGGATCCAAACCCACGCTCAACCAATCGATGAGCATTTGTTTGGATAGTTCTCTAATCTGCCCTGTTTCTTTGTAATTGGTCGAAACCGCATGCCAATCGGCAATAAAAAAGTAGGCATCATAAGTTTCTTGGAGTTCTTTCCAATTTGACAATGCCCCTACAAAATTCCCCAAATGAAGTTTTCCACTTGGTTGCATTCCACTGAGCACCCTTTTTTTCCTTTTCATCAAAACCGCCCCGATTTCTGACACAGATGGACTTCTATATTCGAACCCCTAATATCCCCGTTGTTATGCCTTGAAGAAGGGGATGGAAAATATGGGACATAATTCCAAAAGGATTCATGAAAACCAGAAACATTACGATCAAAAAACCAAATGGTTCCAACTGGCTTAAAAACCGGGATTGGGCATCGGGAAGCAAACCCACCATGACCCTTCCCCCATCTAACGGAGGAATTGGAATCATATTAAAAAGTGCTAACAGGACATTCCACTTAACCCCGGCAATCAACATGAGTAATAGGGGAACCAAAATAGAAGCAGTTAACCCATTCCCAAATTGACTTGAGGAAGAGAGGGTGTGTGCGGGAAAAAAATAAAGGATAACCCGAAAAAGAATTCCGCATGCCAATGCCAGAAGAAGATTCACTCCAGGACCCGCACCTGCCACATAAACCATATCCCGCTTGGGGTGCCTTAGATTAGCAAAATTGACCGGGACCGGTTTGGCATATCCAATGACAAAGCCGGTGCTGATAAATAAAAAAATGGGAATTAGAATGGTTCCGAAGATATCAATGTGTGCAATGGGATTTAAGGTAAGACGCCCGAGGTGCTTCGCTGTGGGATCACCCAGTTTATTGGCCACAAACCCATGGGCCGCTTCATGCAGTGTAATGGCCAGTAAAACAGGAATAGAAATAATACTAATTTGCCGAATAATTTCAGGCAGGTCATTCACCCCCGCACCACCACCAACACCTCATCGGGATTGACTTTATCACCTTCGGTGACGTAAATTTGTTTGACTTCTCCGTTAATGGGAGTATGAATTTCATTTTCCATTTTCATCGCCTCGACGGTTAAAACGGTATCACCGGCCTTTACCATATCCCCAACCCGAATCTTCACCGAAACCACCGTGCCAGGCATGGCCGTGGTCACATCACCATCTTCCGTGGCCTTAGGACGGGCGGAATGTCCTCCCGCTTTCCGATCAATCCTTCCCACCTCACTGGGAACCACTTCGACCAGGGATTCTACAAACACTTCTTCCAATTGATCATCCACATATATAAAATAGGGATAACCTCCTTCTCCGGGATGGCCCATTCCACCAATTTTAATATGGTAGGATTCTCCATGAACTTTAATATTAAATTCACTGGGAGCCAAATGTATGGGACCCGCATCTTTTTTGATATGATTTTTGAGTTCATTTAAAAAATCTTTTCCCAACTCTCCTTTTTTACGTTTCTCAAAGAATTCCAGTGCAACTTTAGGAAACAGACAATAGGTTAAAACATCTTCAATATTTTTGGCTTTATCCTTAACCTCCGCTTTCATTTTTTCCAATTCCGGGGGAATAAGATCAGCGGGACGAACCTCTACCCATTCTTCATTTCCAATGGCCTTCTTTCGAACCTCTTTATCAATCGGAGCCAAAGGCTTTCCATAAAGCCCTTTCAGGTAACTTTTGGTTTCGCTGGTAATGACTTTATACCGCTCACCGGTTAACACGTTCAAAGTGGCCTGGGTTCCCACGATCTGGCTGGTGGGGGTAACCAACGGGGGGTAACCAAAATCTTTTCTTACCCTGGGGACCTCCTCTAACACCTCTTTCATTCGGTGAAGCGCGTTTTGATCTTTTAATTGAGTGGCCAAATTGGAGGTCATTCCTCCCGGAATTTGATAAAACAAAACGTTTGGATCGATACCGGTATACTCGCTTTCAAAAGGCTTATATTTTTTCCGAACCTTTGTAAAATAATCGGCAACCTCCGCCAACAAACCAAAATTTAATTGCGGATCATTTTTACTTTCTTTTAAAATATTGCTGAGCACTTCTACTGCAGGATGGGAGGTTCCCGATGCCAAAGGAGAAGAAGCGGTATCAATAATATCTACGCCTGCTTCAATCGCCTTCAAGGTTGTGGCCACAGCCATACCGCTGGTGTCATGGCTATGGAGGTGGATCGGAATTTCAACGGCTTTTTTAATCTTTGAAATTAAATCATAGGCTGCAAACGGGGATAAAAGCCCGGCCATGTCTTTAATGCACAACGTGTCTGAGCCCATATCCTCTAGTCGCTTGGCCAAATCCACAAAGTGTTGATGATTGTGAACGGGACTGACGGTATAACAAAGAGTCCCTTCTACTTTTCCCCCGTTTTTGAGGGTTGCTTTAATGGCTGTTTTGAGGTTTCGAAAATCATTTAACGCGTCAAAAATCCGAATGATCGAAATCCCGTTGGAAATGGCCCGTTCAATAAATTTTTCTACAACATCATCAGCATAATTTCGATAACCGACAATATTTTGCCCCCGAAGAAGCATCTGAAAAGGGGTTCTCGGCATGGCCTTTCGAAGAACCCGGATTCTTTCCCACGGGTCTTCCCCTAAATACCGGATCATCGTATCAAAGGTTGCCCCACCCCACATTTCCAAAGACCAATAACCGACCTGATCTATTTTTTCCGCGATGGGTACCATATCCTCGGTACGAAGGCGGGTGGCCAAAAGGGATTGGTGGGCATCCCTCAGCGTAACATCCGTAATTTTAACGGGTTTGTTTTTCTGTTTGCTCATTAGGAAACAATTCCTGTCTAAATTGATCCACAATCGCGGCAGAGACGGCCAATACAAGGCCCACAGGGTCTTTGTTTACAGTATAAACTAATTTTTCGAGGCGGTCATCAATATAATGGGTGTCAAATATTCCTTTTCGAAAATTCTCATCCTGCATAATGCGTTGATAAAAGGGAATGGTTGTTTTTACCCCACGGATGATAAATTCTTCCAGTGCCCGGTCCATCCGCTCTAAAACCGCCTCCCAGGTTCTTCCTCGAACCGTTAGCTTGGCCAATAGCGAATCGTAATAGGGAGGCACCTCATACCCGGAGTAAACATTTCCATCGATTCGTACCCCAAATCCCCCCGGTGAATAATAGGCTGTAATTTTTCCCGGTGTGGGCATAAAATCCCTCATGGGGTCCTCTGCATTGATCCGGCATTCAATGGCATAACCCCGAAGGGTAACATCCCTTTGGGTTACCGTCATCGGTTCTCCCGCAGATATTCGAATCATCTCTTTGACAATATCGATTCCAGTCACCTCCTCGGTGACCGTATGCTCTACTTGAATCCGGGTATTCATTTCCAAAAAATAGTAGTTTTTATTTTGGTCCACCAAAAACTCCACAGTCCCGACATTAGAATACCCAACGGCTTGGGCAGATTTCACAGCCACTTCCCCCATTTCATTGCGGAGGGCTTCATCCAAAAAGAGGGAAGGAGCAATTTCGATCAGTTTTTGATGTCGTCTCTGAATGGAGCAATCCCTTTCCCCCAGATGGATAACCGATCCGAAATGGTCCGCGAGAATTTGGAATTCGATATGGTGAGGTGATTCGATATACTTTTCCATATAAAGATCATCATTTCCAAAAGCCCCCTTGGCCTCAGATTTTGCCAAGGTGAAATTCCGCGTCAATTCCTGGTCATCCCGACAAATTCGAAGGCCACGGCCTCCCCCCCCGGCAGCGGCTTTTAAAATAACCGGGTAGCCAAACTCACGGGCAATGGTTAAAGCCTCTTTGGAGGAGGATAAATTTTCCCAAATGCCAGGAACCACTGAAATCCCCGCTTTTTTCATAGCCTGTCTGGCCAGTACTTTGTTGCCCATGGTTCGGATAGCATTCCCAGAAGGTCCAATAAATGTAATTCCGTTGGCCTTACAGGCATCCGCAAACTCGGGGTTTTCGGCCAAAAAGCCATAACCGGGGTGAATGGCATCCACCCCTTTTTGTTTTGCCAGATCTATAATACGAAAAATATTGAGGTACCCCGCCACAGGACCCGGTCCTACGAGGCAGGCTTCATCGGCCTTTTTTACATAGAGGGCAGTGGTATCCGCCTCGGAGTGAATGGCCACAGTGGGAATCCTCAACTCTTTACACGCCCGAATAACCCGAAGAGCAATCTCTCCCCGATTCGCCACCAAAACTTTTTTAAATAACGCCATAGCGGGATCCCTTTTTTACTGTATTTGGGTTATTTTACCATTGGTTACGGTAAGAAAAACAAGTTTCTTTTTCATTTCTCCATCTGGGCCCGCTGTTGTCAACCCAGTCACCCCTGGAAAATCCTGCATCTTTTCTAAAGCATAACGAAGGCTGCTCCCAGAATCGGCCCCATTTTGAATGGCTTGAAGAATCATTCGCCCACAATCGAAGGCCAGCGCCGCAAATACATCCGGATCCTCCTGAAAACGGCTGCGATAGCGGTTCACAAAATCCCCTGTCCGGGGATCTGAATAATTAATAAAAAAAGTGTCGATAAATATGGACCCTTCAATATATTCTCCCCCTACCTTTACCAATTCTTCCGAATTCCACCCATTGGTTCCTAATAAGGTCACACCTAAAAAATTATGAAAAGCCAATTGGGGTGCCATGAGTCCCACTTGGGGGGCGGTTCCGGGTAAAAAAATGGCATCGAATCCGGGAACATAAACCATTTCGATTTTTCTTTCCTTTTCTACCCCTCCCTTTTCTTCATTCTCATCGCCAGGAAGAAAAGGGATCACGACCTCCCCTTGCACCCCATATCGTTTTAAATCGGCCGCTTTCAGTTTTCTCAACACCGGTTTATGATCATTTTCTTCCGGATCAAAAGACTCCATAAAAATCAATTCACCCCCATTTTCCACAACTTCTTTGGCAAATAAACGGGCCAAATCCGTTCCGTACCTTCCCCGTGGGTATAGAATAACAAAATTTTTTAACCCTAATTTGTTAAGGGCGTACTCGGCTAAATCATGTGCTTGCATCGGGTTGGTCAGTGCATTCCTAAATAAAAAAGGGCTCATTTGAGTCAAATCGCTCCGGGTAGCTGTGGGGGTTATAATGGGAATCTGGAACCGTTCAGCTTTTGAAATAATTTCCTGAACTTCTTTGCTCAGGAGGGGACCCACAATTGCCAGGGGATGCACATTTTCAATTAATTCCCTAAACCCCTCATGAATTTTTTGGCTCTTGCCCTGTGTGTCAATGACGTAGAGCCCTATATCCCCCTCCCCTTCGCTTGAATCGGAGGAAAGAGCCAATTGAAGACCGTTTAGGATAGAGGTGGCATAGGGTTCCAATGGGCCCGTTAAAGGAAGTAACGCCCCCACAGAAAAGGTTTTGCCACGTAACACCTCTTCCAACTCTCTTTTCAAGACCAGGGCTCTTTCAATAAATTCGTGTTCGGGAAATTCTTTAATAAATCGGTTTAAAATTTTCTGTTCCCTGTATTCGTCATGGTGAAATTCATAAAGGGCCAATAATTTGATCATGGCAATATCTGAGGGAAATTGGCCAGGAAAATGGTTTATTATTTTTAGGAGGTCTTTTTCCCCCAGCCCGTGATCCATAACATTTCGGATTTGATCCAATAATAGGCCTTGCCCCTCAGGTTCACTTAAACTCCCTTTCCGATTATATAAAATTTGAATAGCCTTAAAATAATTCCGCGTTCCGATATAGGATTCCAACAGTTTATTTTCCAGTTCAAATCTTTCTTGGGCACCTCCTTCTAACTCCAATTCGAGTTCAAGCAAGGGAATGGCCCTTTTATGTTTTCCAACGGCCAAATACGCATCAATCAAACCCCTTCGGATGGGGGACCTCAGTGAGGGTTTCGAATTAGAGGTTAGAGATTTCAAAAAAATTTCGATGGCTTTATGATAGTTGAGCTGTCGGGAATAGGCTTGTCCTAAAAACAAATAAGCTTGATCGGTCAGTGTATGATGGGGATACCGCTTAATGAATTCATGAAAACCATTGATAGCCAGAGTGTCTTCCCCGCTTTCAAAATAACCGTTTGCTATATTAAAAAGTTCAACTGATTGCGGATCATGAGATAGGGACGGGGGTAAAGGGGTTTGGGCCAAGGGGAAAGAAAAATAAAAAAACTGGCCCATCAAAGAAATAAAAAGGACTCTGGAAACTACCTGAAAAATTTGAGGAAACCAAAAAATAGTTTTAGTTCTGAACAGGAATTTCATTTTTTTTCCGGGGATCCATATCAAGGAAAAAAATAAGGCTAGTTTCCTTGATATAACTTTCATTTTGAACTATTTTAAATAAACAGGGTGTTTTGGAGAAGAGAAAACCCTCTCACCATAAAAACCCAAAATATGAACTCACAAATAGAACAATTCCTCACCTATCTCTTGGTTGAAAAAGGGCTTTCCAAGAACACCATTGAAGCCTACGACCGTGACCTTGCGAGTTTTTTTGAACACTCAAAAAAAAACAAATTTAAGACCATTCACACCGAAAACATTATATCATTTCTAAAGGAACTTCGGATCAAAGGCAATTCTCCCTCGACTCAAGCAAGAAAACTCTCCTCTTTAAGAACCTTTTACCGTTTCCTGGTAGGAGAGGGAAATATAAAAACAGATCCCACGCTTCCTTTGAACTCTCCTAAAAAATGGGTCAAACTTCCCCATGTGCTTACGGTCAAGGAAATGGAGCGCTTGCTTGAAATCCAGAAACAAAAAGGGCCCCAAGGCATCCGGGATAATGCATTGCTAGAACTTTTATATGCCACAGGGATCCGGGTAACTGAACTGGTCACCTTAAAACTCCAAAACATCCAATGGGAAATGAGTTACCTCACCACATTTGGAAAGGGTTTAAAAGAGCGGATCATCCCCCTCAGCCACCCTGCACTAACAAAGGTGGAGACGTATCTTCTGGAGGCCAGGCCCCTTCTTTTAATGAAAAAAAAATCGGACTTCCTTTTCCTTAACAGGAGGGGTCAATCGATGACCCGTCAGTATGTATGGCAATTATTAAAGCGCTATGCAAAATCAGCGGAAATCACAAAACCCATTTCCCCCCACACACTGCGGCACTCTTTTGCAAGTCATTTATTGGAGCACGGCGCAGATTTAAGATCCGTACAACAACTCTTGGGGCATGCCGATATATCAACCACCCAAATTTATACCCACGTGACCCGAGATCATTTAAAAAAAATTCACCGCCTGTATCATCCCAGACCTTAAAGGCATTTCCCCCCTCAAAGAAAAACCCTTAAGGGGTTAGATCCCAATTTTTCCCATTCTTAGCATTCCTCAAGATTCCACAAGTCCCAATTGTTCCGCACGGTGGAGGATGATTCCCTCAAGCAAACCGTAATCGCTAATTTTGACCTTTGAAACCCCAAGTAAATCCATGACACAGAGTAATATTAAAACCCCTGGAACAATCACGTCTTCACGGCCGGGCTCAAGACCGGGAATATTTCGGCGCTGTGTCAAGGTTTTAGAGACCAAGTCGGTTAATACATTTTCAACAAACACTTTTGAAATGAGTTGGTTGTGGATCTTCCTTCGATCAAACTGGCCCAACCCCTGGCAAATGGCCCCCAGAGTGGTCAGGGTCCCTGCAGTTCCAATTAAATCAAATTGAGATTCCCTTTGATATAAAAAGGGAATTTCCTTGAGTAATTCAATGATCTCTTCTCTGAGTTCTTGGACCTCCTTTTGTTGAATCGGGTCAGATTTTAAATATCTCTCGGTCAAAGAGACTACTCCCAGATAAAGTGATTTGAGGTTTTCTATTTCTTTTTTGCGTCCAATGATAATTTCAGTACTTCCTCCTCCTATGTCCAAAACACAAAATTCCCCTTCAATTCCTTCCGACCCAAACACTATACCATCAAAAGTTCTCTTCGCCTCTTCCTCCCCGGAAATGACCTCAATTTTTAATCCGGTTTCTTGATCTACCTTTTTGAGAAAAAATTCTTGATTGTTGGAGGATCGCAACGCACTGGTTCCAACCACCGCCACCTCCTTTACGGAAAAATCGCGGAGAACCCCACAAAATTCTTTCAGCGCTTGAATGGACCGATTCATTCCATCCTCTGATAATCGCCCGGTTTGAGCCACACCTTCTCCCAACCGGGTAATCTTTCTTTCAAAACGGATCGCTTCCACCTTTTGAGCTTCCACTCTCCCCACCATTAATCTGAGGGTATTCGATCCGATATCAATTCCCCCAATGAGCACCGGTTATCTCCGAAATCATTTTTACCTTTGCTTTTCCAAAGAAGATGTTAGGGTTTCAAGAAAAAAAAATCTTCGGTTGATCACTATTTGATCATCCCATTTACCATCTCCCTCACCCCCCAGACGATTCTTTCTCCTTTTCAAACTTCTCATGGTTGAGCCTATCTCTTTCATTGACCAGGTCACTGGCTTCCTGAACAAAACGGTTCACTTCAGGATCTTTTGAAAAATCCCCTTCCCCTTCAGAAACCTTTAAATGGTGCACTCTTTTTCCAATTTCCTGAAAACAGTCTTCCAACTGATTCTCAATCTGGTTCATGCGGAGGCGAAACCCAAAATGGCTTGATTGATGAGCTACATTCCTACTCCATTCACCTGAGGTTTGAAGAAGCGTTTTTATTCCTTTTTGAAGGTCCTTTTGAATCCGGTTAAAATCCAATTTCATCGACCCCTCCTGTTAAAAAAACCATAAAACCTCACCCTTAACGAACCTGAAATATGGATTATCCCATATTCATTAATTCCAACTTGTCTTGCCACCTTTTTTCTAGTTGTTTACGGAGACCCTGATGATAAGGAAAACTTAAGTCCGGATCCTTCTCCAATAAATGAAAAGCCTCCTCTCGGGTTTTTTCCAAAATTTTGACATCCCGAATGATGGAAGCCAACCTTAGTTCGGGAATGCCAGATTGGCGGGTTCCAAGAAAATCGCCCGGACCCCGGATGGAAAGATCTTCTTCCGCAATTGAAAACCCATCCTGGAACTTGGCCATTGCGGATAGCCTCATTTTTGCATCCTCGGATAAAGGATAATGCGCCAACAAAAGACAAATGGACGGATGGGGTCCCCGGCCAATACGCCCCCGTAATTGATGCAATTGGGAAAGGCCAAATCGTTCGGCATGATCAATCAGCATCACCGATGCATTGGAAACATCGATTCCAACCTCAATGACGGTTGTGGTAACCAAAAGGTTAATCTTCCTCTCTTTAAAACTTTTCATCACCGCCCCCCGCTCCTCCGGTGGCATTCTGCCATGCAGGAGTCCCACCACCCTCTGGGGAAAAACATCTTCTTGTAACGTCTTTGCCATGCTTACCGCTGCTTTTAGGTCTATTTTTTCGGATTCTTCAATGAGCGGAACAACAACATAGGCTTGTCTTCCCTTTTCCAACTCATGATGGATGGTTTGGTAGACACGGGACCTTTGTGATTCATAGACAATCTTGGTTTGGATGGGACTTCGACCGGGAGGGAGTTGGTCAATAATGGAGATATCCAAATCCCCATAAACACTTAGGGCCAGGGTCCGGGGAATCGGGGTGGCCGTCATTATTAAAATATCCGGATGGTAGCCTTTTCTCCTAAGAAGTGCCCTTTGCATAACCCCAAATTTATGTTGTTCATCAATTATTGCCAAACTTAATTTTGAGAAGGAGACATCTTCCTGAATCAGGGAATGGGTTCCTATCACCACCTGGGCTTTTCCTGATCGGATCGATTTTAATATTTCCCCACGTTCCTTTTTCTTGACCCGACTGGTTAAAAATTCAATTTTAATTCCCACATGATCAAAATGAGTCCTCAGAGTTAAAAAATGTTGTTCCGCTAAAATTTCGGTAGGTGCCATTAAAACCCCTTGTGACCCATTTTCTACTGCCATCATTAAGGCAACAATGGCTACAATGGTTTTACCGCACCCCACATCTCCTTGGATGAGACGATTCATAGGATAAATACTGGACATGTCCTTATGAATTTCATGGATAACCCGTTGCTGGGCCTGTGTGAGGGTAAAGGGGAGGGCCTGAATTAACTTTTGAACCAAAGCGCCAGAAGTTTGAAGCGGTTTTTCTTTTAATCCTTTCCTGTGGACTTTCCTCCGTATGGCCAAACCCAACTCTAATAAAAACAACTCATCAAAAATAAGCCTTTGGTGGGCATTACTCTTCCCATGATTGAGCGCTTCTATATCCATTCCTTTTTCCGGAAAGTGAACCAGCTCGATTGCTTTTAATAGGGGAACCAGTTGATTTTTTTCCCGAAGAGACACAGGTAATATTTCATTGATTTGATCCCCATAAGAATGAAGGGCGCAACGAATTAATACACGGATTTGGCGAGAGGTCAGTTTGAAGGTTTCATGGTAGATTGGAACAATCCTGCCCGTGTGAATGAGTTCCTCGGTATCTTCTTCCAGAAACTCATATCGAGGATTTTCCATTAAAAGCCGCCCCCGGTCATAACGGTCAAAAGTAACGGGACCGCTTAAAACCACCCTCTTGTCTTTTTTGAAAATTTCTTTTAGAAAAGGTTGGTTAAACCAAATGGCTTTTAAAAACCCCGTGGAATCCTCAATGATCAGTTCAAACAGGGAGAAACGCTTTCGAGGGGTAACTCTTGTTCCTGAATATTTTACCCACCCCAACACGGTCTGCTCTAATCCCGGCCTCAGGTCTTTCAATTGGTTAAGTTGAGACCGATCCTCATACCGCCAAGGCAGATAATAAATTAGATCTTCAATGGTTTTAATGCCCAGTTTCTCAAATTGTTGGGCCTTATGAGGGCCAATGCCCTTTATATATTGAACCGGGGAATCGAGGGTTTGAATCACTCCTTTCACTCACCAAAATGAATTAAGGAAAAGGCAATAAAACAATCATTGCCTTACATCGCCCTAATCTAAAAAGAATTTGTTTTAAAGCAGCCCTATTTTTTAAACCGTCCATCCACCTGAAATCCTTTTGGTAATTTCCCAAACCTCTTGCAACTGAAGCGAAGGGTATGTTAACATACCTCTTTTTTTGGTTCAAGATTTATCCGATTTGGGAAAAGGAGAAAAGCATGGCAAAAATATGTGAGATTTGCGGGAAAAACAGGTCCATAGGAAATAATGTGAGTCACGCCAATAACAAAACAAAGCGGGCTTTCTACCCCAATTTACGGAAAGTCAAAGTGTTGGTTAAAAACGCCACACAACACCTTAAGATATGTACCCGGTGTATCCGTTCGGGAAAAGTGAAAAAAGCCGTTTAAAGGACGTTTGACAGATTTTGGAACACCGCTATACTTGAAAGGAGTTAAGCCATAAATAATTATAGATTAATTTCATTTTTACCTCGGAATTTTCGGGGTTCGATTAAAAAACCATGCAAATGTTTTGCCCAACCAAGGCCAAGGAGTCTTATCTCAGCGGGTTGTTTAACCCCCGGGTTCCATCAACGATTTTCTCCCCCTTCCTTTCATTCTTTTATTTAATCTTAAAGCATCCCCAAAAAAAATTATCTGTCCTAAAAAGGAACCACCCTTCCGGATCAAATGCCTCAAAAAGCAGAAAACCTAAACCCTTTTCAATAAAAAAGCCTCAATCTGGGCTAAAGAATTTCCTTTTTTTATTATCTTTTCCAAAGACTATCCAATTGTCCCATTTTCATTATTTTTTAAAAAAAGGTCTCTCCCTTTTAATTTTTCACCCGTTTTTTTTCGAAAATATTTCAAAAAGATTTAGAAGATGTCTTTTAACGGTCCGCCGATCTCGGGTCAAAAACATAAACGAAACAGGAAAATATGGAAGCGAAAGTAGTTTGCTTAAAAGCAAGTGGTGCCTAATATTTCTTTTTTATAACCATTTCAGAAACCCCATAACCTTCTAAATGAATATCAAAAGAAAAATTCTAACAAGCCTTCAAACAAAATTGATTCTCATCCTATTTTTAGTGGGGGTAATCCCCATGGGGTTAGGAACACTATATGCCTACGGTGTTGCAAATAAAGCAAATATGGAAGACCAATTGGACCTTTCCCAAAAACAGCTTGACTACATCAGTTTCGAAATCCTTGAAACGTTTAAAAATGCTAAAAATAATATTTTAATCTCTGCTGAGAATTTCGTTTTTGAACGCTATTTTACGGACCCAATCAACAAAGACCGTTGGGTTTCAGAAACCGGACAGGCCCTTCTTTATTTTGCCTCACTTAATCCGGAAACCATCGGAGATGTTTGTTTGGTTGATAAAAAAGGAAGTAAAATTTGCCGGAATCTTCAAAATCAAACAACCCCTACCCAGGATCTTTCATCGAATAAAATTTTTAAACCGTTTTCCAAACCAGGATTTGATTTAAAAAAAGGGGAGGTATATCAGGGAACCCCTTACTTTTCTGATGAAATTCAAGAATGGGTGGTTCCAACAGTGACTCCAATTATTTTATCCAACGGAGAAAAAGTCGGCATTACCTATTTTGAAATCAAAATTAATTACTTTAAGGACTTATTAAACCGGGGAATCCGACCCCAAACCATGGCCTTTATTTCAGATTCCAAAGGAAGAATCCTCTCCCAAACACAACACAATCAAACCCAGGATTTTTTTTTAAAGGGAGAAAAAATAGCCTTTGATAATTACTTTCAAAATGTTCTTCAGGAAATGACTCTGGGTGGAGATGGAATAAGAAAAACTGAAATTAACGGAAAGGAATACCACATCATTTTTCAGCCAGTCCCTTTGCCAAGCTATAACCAAAACCAATGGTCCGTAGGATTTATCTTTCCCACAACCTCTGTGGATTTCAGTTCAGGGGGAGTCAAATATATTTTCTTTTTCTTAACGACAACCTTTGGGGTTATGGGAATAGCCTTTCTATTCGGAAGGAGAATTACCCACCCTATACAAACCCTCACCCAAGCGACTCGCGCAATTACCTCTGGAAACTTAAATCAACAAGTTGAGGTAAAAGGAAGTGATGAAGTTGGAATCTTGGGACAAGCATTTAAAACCATGACCGAATCGCTTTCACAGGCAGGCGAGCAGGAAAGGAGAAGGGTCCGTCAACTTGCCATTTTAAACGAAATCGGAGTGGCTCTCTCTTCAGAAAACTCACAATTGGAAGACCTCATTTCAATCATTCTGGAAACATCTCAGAAACTCATCAAATCAAAAAATGGTGGAATCATACTAATCAATCCAACTACCAAACGAACTGAAAAAATGCTTTTTTCATCGGAATTCCTTGGAAACATCGATCCTGAAACAGCAACCCGGCATCCACTTCTTTCCCGCCTTTTACTAGAGGGCACTTCGGTTCGAATTACCAAAAATGAAGCCCGGTTTTATGAATCTCCTCTCTCAACAAAATTTCCCGTTTCCCTTTTGGGAGTCCCTTGTATTCATAAAGGGAAAACCTTGGGAGCCATCATCATTGCCGACAGGGAAGAAGAAGGCCCCTACCGACAGGAAGAAGAAGACCTTCTTCTTAGCTTGGCCTTTCAGGTCAGCATGGTTATTGAACGAAATCGGTTATTTGAAAAAGCAAAACACCTTTCGGTGACTGATAGTCTAACGGGCCTTTTCAACCACCGACAATTTCATTACCTTTTAGAAAAGGAAATCGAGCGGAGTGAACGGTACAAACATCAGGTTTCAATTATTTTTATGGATATCGATTTTTTTAAGGGAATTAATGATATTTACGGACACCAGGCAGGGGATTCTTTTTTAAAAATATTGGGGATCATTATCAAGGAAATGATTCGGGCCGTTGATATTCCTGCCCGATATGGGGGTGAAGAATTTGGAATTATTCTTCCGGAAACTTCGGGAAAGGGTGCCTTTCAATTGGCGGAATCCATCCGCGAGAGAATCAACGAATATGAATTTCTTACCCCCAACAATCAAATGGTTAAAATTTCAGTGAGTATTGGTGTGGCCACATATCCGGAAAATGCGTCCCAAAAAGATACCCTCCTCGGTGCTGCCGATCGTGCACTGTATTCAGCAAAGGCTTTGGGACGGAACAATGTTCAGCGGTATCAGGAGGCATTGGAATATGAGGTCAATAAACACATTGATCACCTTAAAAATGTTTTTGAAAACCCCACCCTTAAAACCATTGGAAATTTGGCAGCCCTGGTGGACCAAAAATCCATTCATTATAGCCATCACTCAAAAGAAGTAACCAAATACGCCCTACTTATGGCGGAAGCCCTTAACCTCAATTCTGAAATGCGTGAATGCCTTCGGATCGCGAGCCTCCTTCATGACCTGGGGCTTGTGGGCGTTCCCGATTACATACTTAATAAGCCGGGGCCTTTGGATCCCGAAGAAAAAGCCATTATTCATAAACATCCCAAGGCCATCCAAGCGTTATTTACTCCTAACCCGCAACTGATGGAGGCTATCCCCATTATTGTGGCACATCACGAACGTTTTAATGGGACCGGTTATCCCTCTGGGTTGAAGGGACCAGAAATCCCACTTCTCTCCAGAATTCTCAGTATTGCGGAGGCTTATCAGGCAATGACTTCTTTTCGGCCTTATCGCCGTTCCATGACCCATGATGAAGCCATTCAAGAAATAAAACGCCACAAAGGTACACAATTTGACCCGGAAATCGTAGATACCTTTATTTCGGTTATTTCAAAGGAAAAAAGCAATATTAAGGATAAACACCTTCAAAGTGGAGCGGAATTAAATAGGGACATTAAAAAATAAAAGGTCGTACTCCTTCATACCCAACGGCCTAATTCGAAAAACAGGAGGGATATACAATGCTACACACAAAGAAATTTAAGGCACGGCCCCTTTTATGGTCTTTATTAGGGGGATGCCTCATGATGATTCTTTCCATCGGTTTTGGAGGAAACCTCTTTGCAGAGATTTCCTCTGGTGATCTTCCCAATGAAAAAGATGTGGAAAAAGCTCGAAGAGTGGTTATTAATGTCAAAAACATTGATACATTTGAATACCTTCCGGGGGAAATTGGGCCCCTACCCGCAGTTCCCATTCCAGCGGATAATCCCCAAACCCGGGCAAAGATTGATTTGGGGAAAATGCTGTTTTTTGATAAACGCCTTTCAGGGGATAATTCCATGAGCTGTGCCACCTGTCATGACCCTGAAAAAGGCTACTCCGATGGGAGAAAAAGGTCCATCGGTTTTGGGGGAAAAGAATTAGGACGCCATTCTCCCACTGTAATGAACATTGCCTATAATGGCGCCCAATTTTGGGATGGCCGTGCAGGAACCATGGAACAACAGGCCATGGGTCCGATCGAAGCCGAGGTAGAAATGAATCTCCCCAGGGAAGAAATGGTGATTCGTCTCAATGATGTTCCGGAGTACAAAAAGCGCTTTTTGGGGGTTTTTGGGGAAGGGCCTAGCCTTGAAAACGTGGGAAGAGCCATTGCGGCTTTCGAGCGAACCATTGTCACTCCCAATTCGGCTTTTGATCAATATATGCGGGGAAACAAACAAGCCTTGACTAAACAGGAAAAGAAAGGGCTGGTTCTTTTTGTGAGTAAAGCAGCCTGCACCCAATGCCACAATGGAGTGAACTTCTCCGATAGTCAATTCCATGTCCTCGGTGTTCCCCAAGTGGGACCGGTAAAGGAGGATTTGGGCCGTTTCGAGGTCACTAAAAATGAAAAAGACAAAGGTGCTTTCAAAACACCTTCTCTGAGAAATGTTGGAATGTCAGCCCCCTATATGCACGACGGGGCATTTGAAACTTTGGACGAGGTTGTAGCCTTTTACAATAATGGGGGCGGGGTACACTCCAATAAGTCTCCTAAGATGATGATGTTAAACCTGACGAAAAGGGAACGGAGGGACCTGCTGGCTTTCCTTAAAAATGGTCTCACTGGACAGCTTCCGATTGTTATGGCTCCTGATCTTCCGAAGGCCAAGTAAGCCTTTTGATCATTCATAGAAATGGGAAAGCGGTGCCCAGAGGAATTTGCACAAGGGGATTAAGGGAAAACCAAAATGCACCGCTTCCCAATCGATAAAAGGACATGGGATGCCCTTTTATTCTTTTGTGTGGGATTTCAGATTTAGGAATCAATTTGTGCTGACCTTAATGATAGGAACCATAAAACAGGGAGGAGATAAGTGAAAACGAAACTAATGATTGTTCTACTTCTTTTCGCCATTGGAAACGGTCCCATGGTTTACGCGGGAACCATCACAGGGAAGGTTCAAGTCCCTGGAAAAAAAGACCTAAGCAACATTATTGTCTATTTGGAAAATGTTAAAGGAACCTTTCAGGCACCGAGTAAAAGACCGGAAATGAATCACATCAACCTTCAGTTTGTTCCGGGAAATCTAGCGGTAATCCAAGGGACCACGGTTGATTTTCCTAACAGCGATCCGGTTTTCCATAGCGCTTTTTCGATTTCAAAAACAAATCCCTTTGATTTGGGAATCTATGGACAAGGCCGGGAAAAATTTGTGGCTTTTCAAAACCCAGGTTTAGTGGAAATTTTCTGCCATATTCACAGCCATATGCATGCTTTTGTCTTGGTATTGGAGAATCCTAATTTCGGCATTACGTCCCAGGATGGCAGCTATACCATTCGGGATGTTCCCAATGGAAACTATAGTGTAAAGGCTTGGGCAAGTCCATCGGTAAACAATGCAAAAGCGGTAAATGTCTCTGGAACCACAACGGTAGATTTTACGCTAACTACGGAGAACTAGAATGGCAAACTTGGGGGACCTTCACAGATCAAAGTTCGGAAGCCTTACACTTCAGAAAAAAATTCTTTTCCTGATGGTCGTGGTAATGAGCGGACTCATTATCACGACCCTGTTGATCGTTAATTTATTTACAAAAGCCGAACTTGATAAAACACTACAAAAGGATCTAAAAAAGACTCAGACCCTTTTTGAGAATTATCAAGCGCTTCGAACCAAAGAAATATCCGTGGAGAATAAATTAATCGGCGAAGTCCCTTTTCTAAAAGCGCTTTTATCCACACGGGATAGGGAAACCATATTGGGTTTTGCCAAAAGCTTTCAAGCTCAAATTGGAAGTGACCTTTTCTTAATTACCGATGGGGAAGGAGGCATCCTGGCCAGTACGGATCAGAGCCGCTCCCAAGGCAATTTAACAGGAGAACACTCCATCAAAATAGCTTTAGGGGGGACTGAAACCCATGGGGTTTTTGTTACCCGAAATGCCCTGTATCAGGTGACCTCCGCTCCCGTTGCCGTCGGGGATTCCATCCTCGGTACCATTACCATTGGGTACAAAATTGATGATTCCCTGGCAGAAGAAATTAAAAAAATGACCGACAGTGAAATTAGTTTTATTGTCGATGGCTCCCTCGTTGCTACCACCTTAAGCGGAGATAACAGAAAAAATATCAATGACCAATTAAAAACAATCAAGGATGAAATCCGGTCTGTTTCGAGCCAACAGAAACCAAGTGAGCATTTTGATGTGGCTATGGGATCGGAAAATTATATTTCAGTTTTGGTTCCATTAACTGCTGAAGGGAAAATGGAAGGGGCTTACCTGATCCAAAGAAACCGCGAAGAAGTTGCGGGTTTTTTGGGCACGATCATGAATTATATCTTTTTAGTCAGCTTAGGGATATTGCTGGTAGGTTCTTACGTTAGCTATTTGCTAGCCAAACAAATTTCAGACCCCATTATCTCCATCGTAAGAGGATCCAAAGCAATGGCCGATGGAGACCTTTCTACTATCGTAACCGTCAAACAAAGGGACGAAATTGGGGTTCTTGCAAAAGCTTTTAATGAAATGTCAGGAAGGCTCCGAAATTTAATATCACAGGTCCGGGAAAACACTTTGGCCGTAACGGACGTTTCGCAGAAACTCCATCAAACCAGCGATGGAATATCCTCAGAGGTAAACAAACAGGAAAGTGCGGTTGAAGAAACCTCTTCTTCGATCATACAAATGGGGGCTTCGATTACGGAAGTTAATAAAAACGTTGAATTATTGTCTTTGTCGGCAAACGATACCTCTAGCTCCATTCTGGAAATGGATGCAACCATTAACGAGATTGCAAATCATATGGATAACCTCTCCAGCGCCATCGAGGTGACCTCCTCCTCCATTTCTGAAATGACTTCAAGCGTCAAAGAAATTGCTCTAAGTATTGAGACCCTACATAGCGCAACCGATAATACAGCATCTTCCCTTCACGAACTCAACGCATCGGTACAACAGGTGGAGATAAACGCCCAACGGAGTAATGAGTTATCTGAAAATACAACTTCCGAGGCTCAAAAAGGAAAAAAATCTATTACTGAAACCATTACCGGAATGCAGGAAATAAAATCCAGTTTTATGGAAGTTCAGGAAATTGTTTCTCGGTTAGCCCAAAAATCAGATTCCATCGGAAAAATCGTCAAAGTGATCGACGAAGTGGCTGGGCAAACCAACCTCCTCTCCCTCAACGCCGCCATCATAGCGGCTCAAGCCGGAGAACATGGAAAAGGATTCGCGGTAGTAGCGGAGGAGGTCAAAAGCTTGGCAGAGCGAACAGCTTCCTCTACACGGGAAATTGCAGTTTTAATCAAGGATGTCCAGGATGAAACATTAAATGCCGTTAATGCCATGGTTCATGGTTCTGAAAGGGTTCAAAAAGGTGTTTCTTTGTCAAACGAGTCAGGAACCGTGTTGGGAGCCATTATCGAAAGTTCCCACCTCTCCACAGAAATGGTCAAAGAAATTGTAAAAGCCACCAAAGAGCAATCCAGGGGAATACAAGAAGTGGATAAGGCCATGGTGCAAATTAAAGAAATGGTTCAACAAATCAATCGGGCCACGCATGAACAGGAAAGCGCAAGCGTTGAAATTACAAAGGCAGTTGAAAATATGCGCGTATTGGGACACGAGGTGAAAAGATCAACCCAGGAACAAAGCAAAGGAAGCAAATTGATAACAACAGCAGTGGAGAAGGTTACTGAAATGATTAATCACATTTTAGAGGCTACCCAGGAACAAAGCCAAGGAAGTGAACGAATAAACCATGCTCTTGAAATTTTCAAGGAAACTGCTGAAGAAAACGTTCATCGAGTCGCAGAAATGAATAATTTTGTTGGAACCCTAACCTCCCGTTCCCAACAGTTAGAGCAGGAAATTAAAAAATTCAAACTCTAAAATGCTCCCTTTTCCCCACTTAAAGAAAGGGGAAAACACCTCTCGGGACTAAAACCGGTAAGTCACGCCGGTGTTTACAAAAACATCCGGACTGGCGTCTGTTAAACCAAATCCAAATGATCCGTCAATCGATAAGGCGGAAATCAATTGATATAAAGCCCCAAACTGAACCGCTACTGAATCCGTAGGTTGACTGGGATTGCGCTGGGTCTCTCCTGCAAGCTCGGCAATGACATGTAAGGGATCAATCACGGTTAAAATATCAAAAGCCAGGGAATATTGAAATACATCTCTAAACGACTGATTATTCGGATTCCCGGTTAAAACATACCCCAAATTCAGATGCACCAGAATAGGAAAAAACTCCTTACTGGCAATTCCAATCAACCCTACATCGGGTTCGCCAGTACATTCAGGGCTCAAGTTTTTACTACGATCACAGGAAGGAAATTTTATAAAAAGTTGTGACGACAGCGACAGCGGGTTGGCTTCCCTTCCTTTCAAAAACCGAAGCTTTGATTTAATTCGAATATCTCCAATGCCATCGGATGAATCCCTCCCCGATTTAAAAATAACTGGAACCGAGACACCAAAATCCAAATTATTGATGACCCCCTGAGTAAAATCCACCACCCAAGGAAACCTCCGGTCATCGGAATCATACCGTTGAAAGGATATACCTGTTTCCAGTCTGGACTTTCCCCTTTCTATGGGAATGGCATCTTCGGTTATAAAGAATGGACGAACCGCAGAGGATGTAGAAGGGGTTAATGGAAAAAAACAAAGGAAAACAAAAAAAACAAAGCCGGGTTTCAGACGGAGTTTCACAATTTTCCTATTCTTTGTTGATTGTATTTTATATAAATTTTTGGATCATTCTACTGGTGGACCCAAACCTTGTCAAGAAAATAACCTGTTCAGAAAATTTTCGGATAGGACACCATTATTCCTTGTCTTTTAATATGAATAAGCTCTCAATTGTTTTTTTGAAAACGGATTGTCGGAAATAACCTATCATTAATCTAATCTCAAAATACGGTTTTTATTTGGATGAAAAAGTAAGACGAAATTATGCCTTTTTATGAAAAATTATTCACACTTAGTGAAAATGTTCAATTCCTAAAAACAATTAAAAGGGGGCAGGTTTGTCTTGTTTTGTCATATAGACATAATCTCCATTAAAATCAAAAGGTTTCAGTATCTGCAAAAACTGGACCAGGGAATGGCAAACCATTTGCACTAATTAAGCTGCAGGTAAAGCAGCAATATTGGAGGTAATGGAATGTTCTTGGGTTCTGTTTTTAAAAGAAAACTTAAAAACCCTGCCCTTTTTCTGGTTATAACCACCATTGCCTTACCTTTAATTTTTACAGGGTCAATTTCCTTCGCAAGCCATCCCATTTCTAGCGCTTCCAAAACCTTTGAACCCTGGAGGGTTTTTCTTCATAAAATGGATCACCGACTTTCCGGTGAAATCTTATATTTTGTTTCGGAGCTTCCATCGAATTATTATTCCAATTTCACCACTGACCCTTCAAATAGATCTCCCCTCTCCCCGGTGTTTAGCTTAGAACGGGACCGTGAATTAAACCTAAGCGCCCAGGCGGCCATCCAAAGCACGGTAATTAAAACGCTCAACGATCTCCATTGGGTTGCAATAGCCAAAGGGTACCTGGAAGGCCTTACCCATGCCCGCCTGACGATATCCAATGGGATCTCTTTTCAGGGACCATCACTGGGAAAATTGAATCAGGATTTAAATCCAAATTCTCCCCCACTTCTGGTCAGTGATTTTTCATTAACCCAGTTTCCCACCCCGGGTTTAGCAATCCGAACCGCACATCAGCTTTTTGAAACAAGGTTAAACTACATTCCACTCAATGAATTTCCCCTGACGGTCAGGGTGGAACGTTCGTTCATTCTAAAATCAAAGATCGGTCTCAATTTTAGATGGTCGGAGGAACAGAACGACATTCTCACCACGTTTCAAATGCCTTTCTAAATTTAAAAACCTCCTTTTCTCCTCAAATTCACCCTTTTTGTTAAACGCAGGAAAGCAAACCTTCTCTTTGGTTTAATCCCCGGAAATGGTTGAGTGTTAATCGTGATGGGTGAGAAGTGTCTGCGAAAGCAGCTTTTGGAGCGGGCTACGGGAATCGATCAACAAATCGTAACAAAAAAATTCCTTTTTAAGGATTCCTACTTTTGATCTAGCCAACCCTGTTGCGCGTCGGGGCGGCTGTTGAAATGCTTAAGGTAGGGTTTTATATCCAAGACCGGCGTTTTATCCAACACATCCACCCCACGGACAAACAGTCTCCTCCCCTCACGCTTGAGAAGCTTTACCGTCAGAATGCCGATGGCGTTCGGGCGATGGGGAGACCGGGTGGCAAATACCCCTTTCTCCTTCTTTTGCATCGGCGGGATCACTTTCAGTGGTTTGACCCTGCTCAGGTGAAAGGCGAAAATAACCAGAAGATGTGAAAACCCGTCGATGTCTATCAGCCCCTCTTCATAGACAGGGTCAATCTCAATGATTCCCTCTGCCGTGGGCGCTTCACCCAGACTCTTTGGAATGTTCTCCAAAGTCTTATAAGGGGTGTGAATGACCCCAATGGGAGTATAAGTGAAATCCATTTATTCCTGAAAGGCCTCCAAAAACCGGCGTAATCCTAATTTGGCACCGCCGATCCACGGCTCCCCGTGAGCAAATAGAAGATGATCGAATTCCCGCTCCAGGTGTTTGAAAAAAATGTGATGCAGACCTTTCTTGACGGCTTTCGGATTCTCTCCCATCAGCGCATCAGGCACGAAACCCAGCTCACCATCATATCGAACGAGGGCATCGCCGATTGCCAAGATACCTCCGGACTGAGGAAAATAAAATGCCGTCTCCTCCGGACACAGCACGCCGACTTCCAGTGCCAAGACATCTCCCGGGAGCCGAACCCCGTGATTGAAACCATGCACTTTCTGTTTTTTGGAAAATTCATGGAGCCCGGTACTGTGACACCAAACCTTTGCTCCAAAGGAAGCAATAAACCGATTGCTGTTTCGATAATGAAGTCTGTTGGTCAAAAAAATGTGTTTAGGAGGGTTTTGATTTTTAAACCAGGCCATTTCTTCATTCGGAACCCTCGGGTCGATCAGCACAGCAGGATCGGTGGTACAAAAGTAGTATGAGTGAACATCTTCCTCGATTTCTTCATGGAAAGTCACCCAGTGGAACACGCCGGGGAGAATTTCCTTAATCATTTGCCAGCCTTTCCCATGGGATCATTTTTTTCCGTGATGATTACGATGGGCAGATTAACCGCCCCAAACGCTCCATGAGATGGGAGTTTTCCGAATAATCGACCGGTACGTCGATGACCGATGGCACCTTGAGGGCCAACGCTTCTTTCAGGACAGGTGCCAATTCCGAGGCTGCGCCGATGCGAAACCCTCTGGCCCCATAGGACTCGGCGAGCTTGACAAAGTCGGGATTCGTTAGCTCGGTGGCAAACGATCCGCCGAAGCGTTGTTTCTGTTTCCATCGGATCAAACCAAAACCGTTATCGTTGAAGATCAAGGTTACGAAGGCAATCCCCAGCCGGCAAGCCGTTTCCAATTCCGCGCAGTTCATTAGAAACCCCCCGTCCCCGCATACCGCCAGGACGTTGCGGTTCGGATGAACCAGTTTAGCGGCAACCGCCCCCGGCAGAGCGATCCCCATGGCGGCAAACCCGTTGGAGATGATCACCGTATTGGGCAGATAGGCAGGAAAGAGCCGGGCGATCCATATCTTGTGGGCCCCCACATCGCTGATCAGAATATCTTCTCGACCAAGGGCCCGGCGGATGTCACGGATGATCCGTTGGGGTTTGAGGGGAAACCTGTCTGAGGCGCTGATGGCCTCATATTCCTCAACCAGATAGGCACGGAGCGTCTTGTTGTAGGTTATCTCTTTCCGGCCCTTCACCTCCCCGGCCAATCGCTCAAAGGTCTCCCGAACGTCCGCCACGATCTCCACATTGGCCTGATAGCAGCCATCCACCTCTCCTGGGGTAAAATCGATATGGACGATAGGCTTCTTTCCATCGGGATTCCAGTGGCGCGGGGCGTATTCCACGGGGTCATACCCGGCGGCGATAATCAGATCGGCTCGATCGAACCCGCAGGAGACATAGTCCTGGGCCTGGAGCCCGATGGTAAGCAACGACAACTCATGATTCCAGGGCATGACCCCTTTGGCCATGAAAGTGTTCGCCACCGGGATTCCTGTTTTCTGAGAAAACTGAAGTAGGGCATCGGCGGCATGCCCACGCACCACCCCGTTGCCGGCCAGAATCAGGGGATAACGGGCACGGTCGATAAGATCGGCAGCGGCCTTCACAGCCGCTCCGTCGGGGGAGGGCCGGCGTGTGTGCGATGACAACAGCGGGGCACCCTGAACATCCATTTCCGCCACATCCTCCGGTAACGCGATATGGCAGGCCCCCGGCTTTTCCGCCTGGGCAATCTTGAACGCCTTCCGCACCACTTCGGGAATGGTCGATGCCCGTTCGACGCGGGTGTTCCATTTGGTCAGGGGGGCGAAGAAACGAATAGTATCGACATATTGATGGGACTCTTTGTGGATCTGTTCAAGCCTCGCCTGAGCCGTGATAGCCACCAACGGAGCGTGGTCAAGATTGGCATCGGCCACACCTGTGGCAAGATTGGTGGCGCCGGGACCCAGCGTGGAGAGGCAAACCCCCGCTCGCCCGGTCAGGCGCCCATAGAGATCGGCCATAAACGCAGCGCCCTGCTCATGCCGCGTCGGGACGAACGTGATGCTGGATGAACGCAACGATTCGAGCAGGTCCAGGTTCTCTTCTCCCGGAAGGCCGAAGATGTACTTTACCCCTTCGCGCTCCAAACATTTCACAAACAGGTCCGAGGCTTTCATCGGATCGGCCTTTCAACGGTGGTGTGGTATCAGAAAACGATTATAGCTTCCCTACCGATGAACACAAATCAGTCGGAATTGGCAGGCTTCGGGAAAGTAATCTCATATGGTTAATCAGGAAACCAGATGCCCTGAGCCTGGAGAACTGCTTTCCCATTGGTACACATGAAGATCATTCGGCATTGTAATATAGCATCGTTTGGGCACAATTGAAAATCAATTCAATTTGCACATATAGATATAAGTTTACCTCCAATGGGAACCCTTCCTTTGCCAGAGTCAATCCCTAAATTTTCAAACCCGTAATGACCTCCTTCAAGGCAACTGCGTTATTGTGTTTTTGATCTTTAGCAGCATAAAGAAACGTAATTATTTTTTCCTCTCTTTCCAATTTTCTAACCTTTTCCAATGATTCCTTTTTATCTTTTAATTCCGTTCTGTATTTGGCCTTAAACTCATCCCATTTTTTGGGATCGTGGGAAAACCATTTTCTCAATTGGTCGGTGGGAGCAATCTCTTTTAACCAAAGGTCTATCTTAGCCTTTTCTTTTGGCAAACCCCTCGGCCAAAGTCTATCCACCAATATTCTGTACCCATCTTTCTTTTCCGGCAAAGCATAAACTCTTTTAACTTTTATCATACAGATTAAGGTCCTCGACCTTTTAAACGTTTATTATCCTGGGATTAATACCTCGTCGCTGGGCCATTACCCGCCCAATGGCTTCAATCTCGGAATTCTCGAGAACTTTTTCCGCAAGCTGGAAAACTTAACCCTCTTCCATGCGGATATGGCTTTGATAAAGAATAGAGAGCGTATCGGGGGAACCGTTCGTGGTGAGAAAGTATATTGAGATCGTTGAAACATATCAAGAGAATTGATTAGGTTTTTCCTCGGATTTGGATTAAAAAAGGTTAGAAGAAAATAGGTTGAGGATCGAGGCAAATCCTGCAATTTGGAGGAAATTTAAGGATTGAAAAAAAGGATTCTGGATAGGATTTGAACCTTTGACATCAAGCCTTGACACTTAGGGCCGAACCTGATTCTAATCCAGTATCACCCAACATGACTTACCAGCGCCTAAAAAATCCGCTCTTCCCGGAGCAGGCGATGGGTTGCATTTTAGATCATTTGAAATGGGGTATTGACAATATGACCAGAAATGGTCATAATTAGACCATCATGAAAACACCTAAAGAATCCGCCGTACGCATCGCTGAATTCAAGGCTCATCTCAGTCAATATCTAAGGAACGTTCGTCGAGGTCATCCTTTGACGCTTCTTGACCGGGAAACGCCAATTGCAAGAATTCTTCCTTATCCCTCAGCACCAGGCAAACTGGCGATTCGAAAACCCCTCCGGTCTGCAAAGGATGTCCACCTCCCCTCTCCGATCAAGAAACACCTCAACAGTCTAAAGGTACTCCTTGAAGAGAGGCAAAAAGAGCGGTGAACGCTTACATGGACTCTTCGGTCATTCTGCGCCTGATCCTGGGAGAGCCAGGCCAACTGACCGGATGGGACCGTTTTGACCGGCTGGTGTGCAGTGAGCTGGCCGAACTGGAATGTCTCAGGGCGGTTGACCGGCTACGTATCAGACACCATCTCGCTGAAGAAGAGGTTCTAACCCGCCGGGAGGCCGTTTTCCATTTACTGGAAGCCATGGAGATCGTTGGGGTGACTAGACCTATCCTCAAAAGGGCAGCGAACACCTTTCCAGTCATGATAGGAACTTTGGATGCAATCCATCTGGCAACCGCTTTGGCTTGGCAGGATGAATATGGTGCAGACCTGACCGTCGCAACGCATGATCGAATGCTCGGACAAGCCGCAAGGGCTTTGGGCCTAAAAACCATAGGGGTATAGAACAAAAGGGAAATGTTTTTTCTCCACTGGGCCTTCCCCAAAAACTCCTATCCCTCTCTTAAAGCTCCTTCACTTAATCCATTCATAGTTAATGTTATCATGATCTGGTAAAGAGCCCCTGATAGTGGTCCTTAATCCATTTTAGATTTAATAAACAAAAAAAATGTTCCCTCCACTCAGGGATTTGTTGAATCATTCAACACATTACAACAGTAGTGTCCCAACGTTGAATGGGTTGCCTGTTCTAACTTATAGAGAAATATTGGTTTTTCTTTTAAAGTGCAATTTTTCGATTTGAAATATTTCTGTCCGATAGGCCACACTTCCGCATACCT
>Ga0214472_10000977_pt1 | contig 33455 bp, 22 predicted proteins | sample RVTome_6_FD_207662 | JGI IMG/M metagenome (GOLD analysis project Ga0214472, IMG submission 207662) | Soil microbial communities from uranium-contaminated site in the Upper Colorado River Basin, Wyoming, United States - RVT140D175 | ecosystem: Environmental > Terrestrial > Soil > Contaminated >...
CAGGTCCTCAAAAAAGGCGACTCCTACTACATACCGAGGGGCGTACCTCACGAGGCCAGGTACAGCAAGGGGTTCAGGGACGTTATGGTGTTCGACCAGCCGGACAGGTACAAACCCAGGACGGATTAGTAATACTGCTATTTTGCCTCCTCTGCTATATACCCCGGCGGTTTGTCATCCAGCCTTTTTTCTGATAAATTTAACAAGTGAACAGGGAGCCTGTCACAATATTAAAGGGAGCAATAAGTTAGTAATGGAGCTTTTCGAAATAGTGAACGAAAAGGGCGAGGTGACAGGCGCCGCGCCCAGAAACGTATGCCACGGTGACCCTTCTCTTGTCCACCGCGCGGCGCACGTCCTCGTGTTCAACTCCGGGGGCGGGCTCATCCTGCAGCTCCGCTCGAAGGACAAGGACATCCAGCCCGGCAAGTGGGACACGTCGGTGGGCGGGCACCTGGCGGCAGGCGAGGGTTATGAACAGGCCGCGCTCCGCGAGATGGCCGAGGAACTGGGCATTACGGGCGTCGCGCTCAACTACCTGTACGACTATCCGATGAGAAACGAGGTGGAGTCCGAGGACATCAGGAGCTTCTACGTTGTGTACGACGGGCAGGTCAACCACCAGCCGGAGGAGATAGACGAGGTCAGGCTCTGGGGGATGGACGAGGTCAGGGCAGCGATTGGCACGGGCGTATTCACGCCGAACTTCGAGCAGGAGTTCGGGCTGTACGAAAAATGGAAACAACGGGGGTAGAGGTGTGCCGGGTACTTACGTGGGGACGCTTGAGCATGCGGACCCCCTTTACGGATATCTTGCCGACGACGTGCTGCCGAGGCTCGAGGCCGGCGTCAGGGAACCGGTCTTTCACGTAAGCAGGATGCGGGCGACAAACATTGTGTACGGTTACGTGGAAGAGCATACCGGGCTCTCGATGATCGGAAAGTTCTTCACCGCGCTTAAGCCCTACAAGGCGGAAAGGCTCGAGGCCGAGTTCCGGAACCTGAGCATGATGCGCTCGATAGGGCTTACGATGCCGCCCAACAGCGTCGTCGCGCCGATAGGCAAGGACAGCCGGACCGGGCTCGGGCTCCTCATAGAGTTCGTGTACGGCAGGGACCTGGACCATTACATCAGGAAGGCGGTCTACGAAGGCAGGCGCGACAGGCTCATGGAGAAGCTGGGCGAGCTTGCGAGCTTCCTCGCGGAACTGCACAAGAGGACCGGCACGGTCTACGGCGTGGACCTGGACCCGCACTCCGCATATTTCGACAAGGTGCTGGACAAACTGAGAAAACAGGGCCTGACCGACAGGAAGACATGCGCAAAACTCGCGCGCATGAAGGAGCGGTGGCTCTCGCGCGGTTTCATGGAGCTCGACCACGAGGTAATCCTGCACGGGGACGCGACGCCGACCAACTTCATCTTCCCCAGTACCGCCGGGGTGGTCGCGATAGACCTCGAAAGGATGAAGAGCGGGGACCGGATGTTCGACGTCGGCATGGTCTGCGGGGAACTCAAGCACGCGTTCATGTGGCTGATGGGGGACAGGTTCGCGTCCGAGCCTTACATCTCGCATTTCCTCAGGGAGTACGCCTCCAGCTTCGGGCAGGGCGAGGGGTTTTTCTGGGCGGTCACCGCGAGGAACCCGTTTTACATGGCTATGACGGAGCTAAGGGTCGCGCGTAACGCGTGGCTCGACCGGGGCCACAGGGTGCGTCTGGTCGAGGAAGCGCTGCGTTGTCTCGAAAGCGGGCTCAGGAAGGCATGAGTATCAAGGCGGTAATATTCGACCTATACGGCACGCTGATCAACATACGCACCGACGAGGGCGACCCCCGGGTTTACGAGGAGCTGTCGCGGTTCCTTGCGTACAGCCATGTGCATATCGCCCCTGAAGAGCTCCGGGAGCAGTACCTCCAGAAGATAAGAGAGCAGCTCGGGAGAAGCAGGGAGACCCACCCGGACGTGAACGTGATGAAGGTTTTCTCCGATATAATACACCAGCACGCGGAAGGCAGGATGGAACTCAGGCTGACCCTGTACACCGCAAGGCTGTTCCGGTCTTTGTCGAGGAGGGTGTTCGAGCCGTTCCCCGGGGTGTACGGGATGCTCGAAAGGCTCAGGGACCATTACCCGCTCGGGCTCCTGTCGGACGCGCAGCGCTGCTATACCGAGCCGGAGATAAAGGAGCTCAAACTCGACTGGTTCTTCGACCTGATACTGCTGTCTTCCGACCACGGGTTCAGGAAGCCCGAGCCCAGGTACTTCAGGCTCGCGCTCGACTCGATGGGGGTCAGGGCGTCCGAAACCATCTACGTCGGCGACAACCCGCAGAGGGACCTGGTGGGCGCCAAAAACGCTGGTATGCGGATGGTGCTGGTACGCTCGGGCGATAAGGGGTACGACGGTTTCATGCCGGACGCATACATCGACAACATTGCGGACCTGGAGGACGCGCTGGCAGGGCTACACTGAAATTTTTCCCGCCAGCGCCGCCTGAGCAACCCGGCCTTGCATGGCGTCTCCCGGCGCCCCGATATAAGAAAATGTTGGACAAATATTCCCCGCGATGGTAGATTATTCTCCTGTAAATAAATCCACATGGAGGCAGCAACATGTCCGCTAATCCGGTAATGAAGGTTTTAATCCTGTCCATAATCGCGCTCGCGCTTGCCGTGGGAGACTCGTACGCGTTCAGGAACATGAACGAAGGCGACCCCGTGCCGGGGTTCAAGCTGAAGGACGCGTCGGGGAAGGACGTATCCCTTGCCGACTTCACCGGCAAGGTCGTGGTGGTGACGTTCTTCAAGGGCGACCAGGACAACTCCCTGAAGGCGGTCGCCGGCCTCCAGAAGGTGCATGAAAAATACGGCGCAAAGGGCGCGCAGATGCTCGCGATAACACCGGACAAGGACGACGGCTCCTCGGCCGCGAGCGTTGCCGCCAAATATAAGCTGACATACCCGGTACTCGTCGACGAGGGCAGGGCGGTGTACGGCTCGTGGGGGGTGTTCCTTTTCCCGACCACGGCAGTCATAGGCAAGGACGGCAAGCTTTTCAAGCACCTGCCGAGTTACGACCGCAAGTACGGCGAGAACGTAGAGGGCTATGTAAGGCTTGCCCTGGGCGAGATAACCGCCGGGGAGCTTGACGCGCTCTTAAACCCCGAGGACAAGGCCAGGCTGTCACCCGAGCAGAAAAAGGCCGAGCGCCACATGATGCTCGGCCAGAGGATGGTCGACAGGAAGCTGCTCGACAAGGCCGCGGGCGAGTACAAGGAGGCCGTCGAATCCGACCCTGAACTGGTGGACGCGCACGTAAAGTACGGGTTCGTGCTCCTGAAGCTCGAAAAACCCGCCGAGGCAAAGGGGGAGTTCGACAAGGCGATGGAACTTAACGCGAAGGCGGAGGACGCAGCCGCCGGGCTTGGCGCCGCGCTCGTAGCGCTTGGCGAACTGGACAAGGGCATAGAGGTCCTCGAGGGCGCGCTTAAACTCAACCCCAAGCCGGCACGGGCGCATTACGAGCTCGGCCGTGCATACGAGAAGAAGGGTGCGCCGGACAAGGCGGCGGAGCATTACAGAAAGACTATAGAGGAACTTGGCGGTGCTCTCTGGTAGGGCGGCCGGGTTGAAAGCCGAAAGATACGCAGGCCCGCTGGTCCTGCTCGCGAGCTTCTTCGTGTACTTGCTTACGCTCGCCCCTGAAGTCACGTACTGGGACAGCGGAGAGCTGACACTCGGGGCAGCCGCGCTCGGCGTCCCGCACTCGCCGGGCTACCCTACCTTCTGCATCCTTGGCAAGGGGTTCTCGTTTTTGCCTTTCGGGAACGCCGCGTACAGGTTGAACCTGATGTCGGCGTCCTTTGCGGCTTTTACCGCATACCTGCTCTATCTGCTCGTGCGCGGCATCGGACGCAGCTCCGGCGCGGGCGTGCCCGTCGCTGTTTCGTCCGCGCTCGCCTTCGCCTTCTCGGGCCTTTTCTGGGGGCTCTCGGTCGTAGCCGAAGTATACACGCTCAACACGTTTCTGCTCTCCCTGATAGTTTACCTGGTGTTCCTGTATGAAAACGACGGGCATCCGGCACACCTTCCACTGTCGGCATTTCTTGCCGGTCTCGCGCTCGCAACTCACCAGAGCGCTGTATTCCTCATGCCGGCATACGCCGGGTACGTCCTTTATGCGCGCGGGAACTACAGGCGGCCCGTCCTTCTGCTTGTGCTCCTGTCCTTCGCGCTATTAGGGTTCTCGGTTACGCTCTACCTCCCGGTGAGGGCCGCTGCCATGCCGTCCATCAACGTGGGAGACCCCAGCACGCTTGACGGCTTCAAGTGGGTGATGAAGTGGGACGAGCACGTCAAGCTCGCCGGGTTCATGCCGAAGAGGACGGCGCAGCTTGTGGGCAAGGCTGGCCTCCCGGCGGTACTGGCCGGGCTGGCTGCGTGTCTGGCGGCTGCGTGGGCTTTAAGGAAGAGACCGTATGTGCTTTTCATAGCGTTATCCTCCGTGACCTACTTTTTGGGGATAATAGCGCTCACCGCTGGCGATGTGCATATCACCAGGTGGGGCCTCCAGACAAAGTTTTACGTGCCGGCCATCCTTCTTTCCGTCCCTCTCGTATCTTTTGCGTTATTCAAGCTTATCGAGCCCGGGAAGCGTAAGGAAGGAAAGAAGGCCCGGCCCGCTGCCGCGCCTGTCGCATGGGTCCTCCTGGCGGTCCCCGTATGGCTTCTTTTCACGGGCTATAAGTCAAACGACAACTCCGGAAACTTTTTCGCGTTTGACTTCGGGGCTAACACGCTCAAGTCGGTCAGGCAGGACGCCGCCCTTATCGGGTGGGGAGACAACGGGGTCTTTCCGGTGTGGTACCTCCAGGGCGTTGAGCGTTACCGGGACGACGTGATGTTCATGTCCGCGGAACTCATGACGCATTACTGGTATACCGCGCAGATGAAGGACGTAATGCTGAGGAAGTACGGCATAGACTACAGGCCGCCCAAGGACCTGGTCGAGCAGTCCAGGTACATGCCGGTGCTCAAGTTCATGCTCGAGTCGAGGACGCCCACATACTTCGACTATTCGGCGGCAAGGCAGCTTGGCGTCAAGATGGAGAACCTTGCGAACCAGGGGCTGGTATACGCCACCGATAAAAGGCATGCGGATGACATCGGCCATATCTGGGACAGGTACGCGCTGAGGGGCATGCTGTACGGCCCGTCCAATGAGGCGTTCGTCGCGGAAGGGATAACCGGCATTTACGGGTACGAGTGTATCATCTGGGCCCAGCAGGCGAACGCCCAGGGGCGTCCGGAAGAGGCTGTAAAAGCGTATGAAATTGCAAAGAAACTCGGAGCCGGGGACAAATATCTGGACGTTTGGATCGAGAAAGTCAGGAAGAAGTCAGGTGAGCCGCGGAATTAGTGAGCGGATTAGCTCACCTTTTAGGGTTACATTGTCGCAGTTATGCTCAGGTGGTCCTTCGACCGCGCTCAACTTCGCGGATGAGAGGCGACTTCATACAGTGCTGGTTGTATTGCGAGGCCACCTTTATAGCATATCTTACATTCAGCCGCCAAATTACATAAAATTATCACACAAACCTCATTTTCCTGCTGGAAAATAAAAAGGCTGTTAAATCAAACAGTTACTAAAATGTTGCGAAATAGCTCAATAATTCCTGTTGATGAGTATTAACCAGGAGGGTTTATGCCCCACCATCATCGGGCTTTGACGCATCTTCTCGTAACTCCAAGAAAAAAAAGTGATTCCACTAAATGTAGCCGCATCTGTCCCACTGATACTCCATGTGTTTAATAACATATTGATTAATAAAGTTAAATATTGCACCGTCCACCGGGCTGGATTTGCTGTTAAATGTGATTAATTATTTTAAAAACCGGCGATTAAGGCATGCAAATTGCATGTGTATATTATCGCGAGCAAGGCCACGCTGAGAATAATAGAGTATATAAAGCGCTTGACTGTAATTTGACTTTTAAGGTAAAATCCATACCCAGGCTGCCCGCACTACGGGGCGTGGATAGTTAGCAGTAACCTGGGGGGTATAATGAACATGGTGCATTTGATGACTGTCTGGTCAAAAAAAGTGTCGCTCTTCAACAAACCTGCCGTACTGGCGGGACTCGCTGCAATGCTTGTGGCGTCCGTAATGGTCTCTGCCGGAGTAGCGGCATCCGTGCCGGAGTGGTCTACCGGGTTCCCGAGGCTGGCCGAGAAGAACGCGCTCCTTCAGTGGGGCCCGGTCTCGGGCGCGACGGAGTACAAGGTGTACAAGAGCATCCACAAGGACAAGGACCTGAAGCTTGTCGCCACGGTAAAGCCCAACCGCTATATCGACAAGGAACTCCCCGCCGGCAAGACGTTCTATTACTACATCACCGCGGTGGCCGGCGGCAAGGAGACCGGGCGTTCCAAGCTTGGCGCTATAAGCACACCGGCCGAGAAGGTTTTCGTCCCGCTCAAGACGCCGAAGATCGAGGGCGCGCACCTCAAAACTCTCCCGGACGGCAGGGCCGGCGTCGGCATACGCTGGGAAGGCGCGGCCGGCACGGACCTCGTGGGCATCAACATCTACAGGTCGACCACCAAGGGCAAGGGTTACGCGCTCGTCGGCTCGCCAAGCGGCGACATTTTCGACGACGCCGACGTCAAGCCCGGCACGACGTATTATTACGTAGTCACCTCCGTGGACTCCAGCTTTGCCGAGTCGAAGTACTCGAACGAGGTAAGCATAGAGGTCCCGGCGGTTAAGACCGCTGCCAAGGGCAAGGAGAAAGAAGAAGTAAAGCCTACCAGGATGCGCGCCGCCAAGCTCCTGTTCCGTATCCCCGCAAAGGATGAGGACGGCAAGGTCATTAGAAACCAGCCTGTTCCCGGAAATGCGCTGAGCGTTGCAGTCGACGAGGCCTTCGGCCACATCTTTGTCGCATCCCCCGGCTACGGCGGGGTCCTTGTCTACGACATGAACGGCAAGTTCCAGTACGGGTTCAGGAAGGACGGGATAAACGGCAATGAAAAGATAAACTCCCCAGCCGGCATCGCGCTCGGGCCCAGCGGCAACATATATGTCGCGGACTACAGTTCCAATACTATAAATATATTCGATTACACCGGAAAGCCGGTAGACAAGCTCGTGGTGGACATAACATACCTGCCGGAATACAAGGGCTCTGAGGCGAGGCTGTATGACTTGGCGGTGGACAAGGAAGGCAACATATATGTCACCGACCCTACGACCGCGCGCATACATGCATATAATGCGGCCGGTAAGAGGCTGTTCGATATCGCGCAGGACAAGAAGAAGGACTTGATGATTAACGGCCCGTCTTATGTCACCCTCGACGCGAAGGGCGACATAATATTCGTCAATTCCGGTTATTCCAGGATGATGGCGTACAGCCCCGAAGGGAAGTTCAAAAACTACATCAGCAAGAAGGGGCTGGGGGCGGGCTTCCTGTACTACCCGATGGGTATTGCTCTCGGCAACAAAGGCGAGATATTCAATGCGTCAGGTATGTCCAAGAACCTGCAGGCGTTCAGTTCCAGCGGAGAATTCCTTTACGCGCTTTCGAACGAGACTGGCGACGGCCCCTTAGACGTAGGAGAGATGAAGGGCATCTTCGTGGACAAAAACGACCGTATTTACATTGCCGAGGGTTTGTTTGACAGGATATCGGTATTCCAGCTCACAGACAAGTATATGGATATCGTCCCTCCGGAGAAATGACGGATATCAGCATATGGTTGAATAAAAACAAAAAACGCTATACAAACGGAAGGGGGTGTTATTTTTAAGCAGCACATGTGTATTGGGGTTTTGAATGAATTGTCGGACAACAACAATCATCAAGGAGCGTAAAATGAAGAAAGTATTATCAATAATTGCCGCGCTGGGCATGGTCCTCGCGGCTACCGCCGCCATGGCGGCGGTATCGGGGTCACCGCACCATTATGGCGGCGGTACCTCCGAATTCGGCATGTGCGAGGTCTGCCACGTACCGCACGCCGCGAACTCGACCACTAACACCCGTCTGTGGCGTGCCGACGTCGGTTTGTTGGCCACGGACGGCACATGGGCAAAGTCCGCTGTCGGTAGGCTCTGCGGCGCCTGCCACATCGTCGGCGGCCCAGTAGCCCTCGTCCAGAACATAAACGGCGCCACCCCGACCAACCAGGACGCCCTGGCTTATGGTGGGGGCGCAACCGCCGCCCATGGCAGGGACTGGACCGTCCTGGCTACCCTCGCCACCGGTGACACCCAGGATGGACTTGTGGGCAAGCCGTACATAGGCGCCGCCAACAAGGTCGAGGCGAACATGCTGGAGTGCACCTCCTGCCACAACCCGCACATGGGCGCAACCGACATCAGGCCGTTCCTGAGGGGAAACACCAACACCGGCGCCGGCACGATATCCGGCTTCTGCGCGGACTGCCACCTGAACAGGTACAACACCACCGTTACTGACCCGCTTAACATGGCGGCGGCGTCCAGCATGCACCCGGTCAACATATCCTACGACGAAGATGCGCTTAACGGCGGCACGTATTTCCAGGAGCCGCCGCTCGTCGGCGTTACGCTCGTAAAGGCCATGAACGCCAATACAAACCCGACCTGGCCGCTGACCGGCACCAAGATGGAAGGCGCGCTGACCGCGCCCCCGGGCGGTGGCTGGGTGGGCGGCGCGAGCATCGGCTGCGCCACCTGCCACTCGGTGCATAACGCGCCCGCGACGACCGTCGTTGGCGATGACGACGACCACCTCCTGGCGGTTGACAACACCGGCGCCACTGCGGCGCTCTGCCAGTCATGCCACGGCGGACCCGGCACTGCCGGCGCGGTCGGTACGGTCGCGGGCGACCACCCGATCAACATGGTGCCTGGCAGCGTGCCCGGACCTGCGATCACCAGGTGGTACATGACAGCGGCCCCGGCCGACACCACCAGGGTCGAGCGTAACAACGCGGCCGACAACTTCTGGCCGAGGGGCAGCACCGGCAACATCATATGCACCTCCTGCCACTCCGCGCACAACTCCAAGTCCGCCGACTACGCAAGGCTGACCAGGGACTCGTACAACGCGGCGTTCACCGGCTTCTGCGTGGCGTGCCACGAAGACCCGTCTCCGGTGGGCCACCACTCGCACCAGTACAACTGGCCTGTCAACTCCGGCCTGGACTGTGGCGACTGCCACGGCAGCGGTATCAGCGGGGGCGCGCACAACGGCTTCGACTTCACGGTTTTGGCCGTCCCCAACAACGATAAATCCGAGCTTTGCCTTTTGTGCCATTCTGGCGCCGATCCGGTTGTCGCCGGCAGGACGGCGAGTACTGCGTTCGGCGGTTTGGGCAACATGCCTGCCGAACACCTGACCCACACCGAGGGCACTATCTCCCACGAGCTCAGGACCTTCGCCGACGATGCCAGCAAGTCCATCATGGTCAAGAGGACCGCGTGGCTGTACGGCAAGTCCAAGTACGGCTCCACCCGTTCGACGACCATCCTCATCACCGGCGTAGGCCAGGGCTATGGCGACCCGACCAGCGGCGACGACCCGGGCACGGACCTCATATGCGAGTCCTGCCACTCGGTCTTGTACAACATCGGCGCGGATACAGGCAACCCGGCGAACGATGGGACCACGGGTTACTTGAACAACCTGCTGCTCCAGGACTACCAGGATGACAGCAACGCGGCTGCGGCAAACAGGCTGGTAGGCTCCGGCCTCTGCATGGGTTGCCACAACCAGAGGGCGACGACCTATCCTGGCGGCGTGGTTAACGACAACGCTATCCAGGACGACACCGTCGCCCCGGCCGGCATGCACCCGATGACCAACTGGTCCATCACCAGGGCGCAGGACTCCGGCAGGCCGACGACGACGCTCGTCACCACCACCGCCCTCGGCACCTACGCGGATAATACCGCCGACAGGCCGTCCGGCGCTGCGGTAGGCACGGAAGGCACGTCCTACCCGGCTGACAACGCGATGGACTGCGATAGCTGCCACAGGCCGCATCTGGCCGATGCAGCCAGTACCTACACCAACACCGTCGCAGGCGGCGCCAGCCAGCCCAGGAACGTCATCCTCGAGCTTGCCGGCCCAGGTAATGGCAACTTCGACAACCTGTGCATCGAGTGCCACTCTTACTAAACGGCGCTTGGAACTGCTGATACTTGAAAGGAGGGCCGCAAGGCCCTCCTTTTTTTTAGCCGCCGCCGACCGGCAGGATGTTTCAACTGGCCCCCTTGCCCTCCTCGTAAGATTAGAGGGGGCTGGGGGGTGTTATGAAGTATTACATGTAGATCAAGGGTATCAGGAGTAACCCCCCTGTAGTCCCCCCTTAACTTAAGGTGGGAAGGGGCTGGGGGGTGTTATGAAGTATTACATGTAAATCAAGGGTATCAGTAGTAACCCCCCTGTAGTCCCCCCTTAACTTAAGGTGGGAAGGGGCTGGGGTGTTATGAAGTATTACATGTAAATCAAGGGTATCAGGAGTAACCCCCCTGTAGTCCCCCCTTAACTTAAGGGGGGAAGGGGTTGGGGGGTGTTATGAAGTATTACATGTAAATCAAGGGTATCAGGAGTAACCCCCCTGTAGTCCCCCCTTAACTTAAGGGGGGACAAGGTATGTCGGAAAATACTCTATTTATTGCCGGATTAATTATATGTACTCATCGGCCATATTCCTGTTGTCTTTCGCGGTGTTCACCCTGACTTCCGCGCCGCTCATTACCACGGGGGATTCGGGCGAGCTTGTCGCCGCCGCGTTCACGCTCGGCATACCCCACCCTCCTGGTTATCCGCTGTACGTCATGCTGGGCAAGGCGTTTTCATTCCTGCCGTTCGGTAACGTTGCGTCCAGGCTGAACATGATGTCAAGCGTATTTGTATCGCTCTCGGCACTTCTTATCTACCGTACGGCCTGCATTATGACGGACAGGGAAAGTTCCGCGCCCGCTGCGGCAGTTGCCGCCTCTTTTGCGTTAACAGGTATTGCATGGTCCCAGGCAACCTACTCGGAGGTATATCCTCTCCAGGTTTTTGTCAGCGCTTCCGTCCTGTACTCACTCGCGATGGCGGTAAAATTAGCGGACTTCAGGTACGCGCTGGCGGCGTCTTTTCTTGCCGGGATGTCGCTAACCGGCCATTATGCTGGGATAATGTTCATACCCGCCGTATTGTTCTATGCACTTTATACGGATAGAATAAAATGGAGCCTGCCGCGTGTAGCATATACACTAATATCATTCTTATTTGGCCTCACCCCATTTCTTTTTATCTACGTGAGGACTATGGCGGACCCGGCTGTAAACTGGGGCAACCCGGACAACCTCGAAAGGTTCGTCGCGCACATCACCAGGTCGTCTTACGGAGACGTCGGGGCAATGGCCGCGTCTCTCACGGGCGGTTTGACAGGTATAGCGGCCGCATTGGCAGGGGTAGTGCTGGTTGCGGTTGCAGTTCTGATTGCGAGGGCCAGGTATGGTGTTTCCTGGAGCAGGCTGGCCGCGTTATCTGTTCTGACAGTATCTCTTGTGATAGCGGCGTATGTCTCATCGAAGGGCGTAACACCTGAAAAAGTCAATTATTTCAGGGATACTGCGGTTTCGGGCGGCATTGCGCTTGTAATGCCTTTGGCGGTAACCGGCATGTGGGCCGTATTTCGCAGGGACCCGGGCATTTCTTTCTTCCTCGTTGTCCTGATAACCGTCGCGGCATCCATTACCCTGTACAGGGTTCCAGTGACATGGAGCTTCAACTTCCTGTCGCTTTCAGACAAGTTTTTCATGCCGCTCAGCCTGAGTGTCTACCTCGCGGCCGCCGCCGGCGCGGTATATGCCGGGGACTTTATTGGCGGGCGAGGTATTAAGGCAGCTTATATCAGCCTTGCATTTCTTGTCCTGCCAGGGTACCTCATGGCCTCCGGATATGGCCCGATGGACCAGTCGGATAATTACGTGGCACATGACTTTGCAACCGCGCTCATGGAAACGCCCGAGCAGGGTTCTTTATTCCTGGTGAACGGCGACAACCATATCTACCTTACCGTTTACAAAAAGTATGTGGAGATGGCGCGGCCGGACGTATATGTATTCACCATGGCCGGACCGTTGTTCCCCACAGAGAGGGAGCCGGCGGTAGTGAGGGCGGACAGGCGCAGGCCGGTCTACTCGTCGACCGACGATTATCGAGGCGTGGCGCTGGAACCCGTGGGCATACTGAGCAGGTTCCCAAACCCGTTCGCGGGGCCGCCTCCCGGCATATGGGACTATTATAACATCCGGGTGGATGAGTCGAGGCTGAAGTATACGACCTTCGAGTCCCGCGAGGTCCTCGCGGAGTACTACTTCACCCAGGCAAGGCAGAAGATGCTCGAAGGCGACCGTGAGGAGATGATGAGGCTGCTTGAAAAGACGGCAGAGACCGGGTGGGACGTTATGTGGGCCAACATAGCCGTCTCCGGCCTTTTCATGGAATACGGTTATATGGACAAGGCTTATAAACAGTTGCGGCATGCGCTTGATGTGGCTCCGCTTAACCCCGAGGCGCACATGGAGCTTGGCAAGTACTACATGCTTGCAGGTAAACCGGACGACGCGGACACCGTCCTGTCGCGAGCGGTGGCGCTTAACAGGGGGTTGTCGGAGGCGTATCTGATGCTTGCGGATATAAGGGAAAAAAGGGGAAATTACGGTGGCGCGGTGTCCGCGCTGGAGGGATACCTGGCGTCCGGAACTGGCGTCGACACGGTTATGGCCGAAGACAGGATCAAAAAGCTTTCGGATATGGCAGACGAATCGAAATAATCAAGAAAAGACTTGAGGATAAGATGATTTCCAGTTTGACTTTGAGCGCGGAAAATTGTAAAATTAACAGGTCTGGTTAATTGACTGCTAACGTAATGAAAGGCGGGGAGAAAACGGGTATGTTTACGCATCTTTTTATCAATCGCAGGTGGTCCCGTTTCAAGTTTTCATGGACTGGCGTTGCCTATATCTTTTTGGCTGTATCCATGCTTGCCGCAGTCGCTGGTTGTGCGGGCGAGAAGTCCGGGTTCGAGGACAACGTACTGGCCCTGGTGGGCGGCGACCCTGTAACCGTTGACGACTTCAAGCTTGCCGCAAACGACAAGGTCCCTGACGATATCAAGAAAAGAAACGTCATCCTCTCCGGCCTGGTCAGAGACAGGCTTGTATTCAAGAAGGCGCACTCCGAAGGGTTCAAAATCGGCATCGGCATGGAATCCATGATGCAGCACATTTACGTCGAGTGGCTGCCGGGCATACTCACAAGCAAGGTGTTCAAGGATATCGAGGTCTCGGACGACGAACTTGAGATGCGCAGGCCTACGGACGCGGTCCCTATCCTGACCGTCACTATGCTTATTGCGAGGGACCAGGATGCCGCGGATAAATTGCTTACGGAGCTTAAGGGCGGGGCATCGTTCGACGACGTGGCTAAAAAGCACAAGGACCTGTTGGGGGAGGATGTAAAGCACGACAGGGAGATAAGCCTGAACGACGACCTGTACGCAGTAGGCGTAAGGGCGGCGCTCAACAAACTGAAGCCCGGCGAGCTGAGCCCGGTCATAAGGCTCGAACTCGGTTATGCCGTGTTCAAGGTGGAATCGCGCAAAGAGCCGGATGCGCAGTGGGCGGCGGCAAGGGAGAACGTGCGCGAAGAAATAAAGAAGACGAAGTTCAACGAGGCTATGGATGAGCTCTTGGCCAGGCTTTACGCCCAGTCGAACATCGTGTACAAGGAGACGCCCGAGGGCCCGTCTGCGGTTGTAGACGGGACGACGATCAAATCCAACCAGTTCATGTCTACGGAGCAGTCCGGCGACCCTCACGCGCCGCATTCCGGCATGAACGTCGCGACTGTAAAGGGCGCGCTGAAGAAGACCGTAAAAAACTATCTGCTCGCAAGGGAGGCCCGCAGGCTCGGGCTGAACACCGACCCCAAAGTGCAGAGGGTAATCGAACTGGAGACCGAGAAGCTGGTCGCGTCAAGCTACCTGAACAAGATGAGCGAGGGGCTGACCGCGACGCCCGCCGAGGTCCAGGAATACTACGAGAAGAACAAGGACAAGTTCACGGAGAAGGCGCATATCCGCGTGAGCAGGATATTGCTGAACACCAAGGAGGACGCGGACGCCGTGCTGAAGAAGCTTAAAGCGGGCGGCGATTTCGCGAAACTCGCGGCCCAGTACTCCCAGGACGAGGCGTCCGCGGAGAACGGGGGCGACGTCGGTTTCGTGGACACGGAGCAGTTGAAAGACCCCATGCGCCAGACGGTCGAGGGCCTCAATGTCGGCGATGTTAGCGGTATCATCAAAAGCGATTACGGGCTCGAGATACTGATGGTCACCGAGTCGAGGCCGCAGGCCGTCATGGACATCTCGGAGGTCAGGGACACTATTGCCAAGAGGGTGGTGCTGACGAAAAGGTCCGAGCTGGTGGAGGCGCTGTACGACAAGCTGAACAAGGAGTACCCGGTCAGGATCAACACGAAGTTGCTGGAGTCGCTCAAGTAGGATTTTGTGGTACGTTTGAGGGCCAGTATTATGCCAGTGAGCCAGTCAAATAAGAAATTAGTTGCGCTTCTTGCGGTCGTTGCGCTGGTTTCCGTCGCTGCGGCGAGCGTCTACTCGGCCCAGGTTAAGCCGAAGCCGCCCATATGGGTCGGCATATACATGACCTCCGGGAAGGTCGGCCTCAAGTGGGCCAAGGCGCCGGGCGCGGCCAGGTACAAGGTATTCAGGACAATATCGAGCGGCAGGGACTACTCGCCAGTGGCCGCGACTACCGACGTCTCGTATATCGATGCCGACGTTAAGCCGGGCGAGACCTACTATTACGCGCTGAAGACCGTGGACGCCGAAGGCGGCGAGTCGGCGTTTTCCGACGAGCGTTATGTAAAGGTCCCTGTTACGGGAGGAGGAGTGCCGGTCACTCCGCCCGTGTGGGTCGGATCCCTGCTCGACGAAAAAAGAGTAAGGCTCGCCTGGCTCCCTTCACCATCCACGGACGCGCTCGCTTACAACGTGTACAGGAGCTTGACCGGCGACTCCGGGTTCCAGCTCATCGGCTCCACGCAGGACACGAACTTCACGGACACGGATGTCCAGGAAGGACGCACATACTACTACGCGCTTACCACGCTGGACAAGGAGTTCAAGGAGACCAAGTTCAGCGAGGTCAGGCCGGTGATATATACCCTGGTTGAAGAGCCCCGCCCCGCAACGGGCGCAGTCCCGGGGAGGCCGTCCGGCAAGCCGCTGGAAGAGGCTCCCGAGAAGGTAATCGCCAAGCCGACCAAGTTGGTAAACTACATCACGAGGGGCAAGGACGACAAGCCGCTCGTGTCTCCCACCGACGTGGACCTGTCCCCCGAAGGCATGATTTACGTAACCGATTCTGGCACCGCGACTATCCAGGTGTTCAAGCCTGGCGGGGAGTACCTGCGCTCAATTGGCGGGTACGGCAAGGAGGACGGAAAGTTCGAGAAGCTCCTCGGCCTGGACGTGGACAACGACGGTAACGTATATGCCGTCGATGCCTACACCGGCAGGATACAGAAGTTCGACAAGGCCGGGAAGCTCCTGATGGTCAAGGAGATGTACAAGGACGGCAAGGCCATAGCCAGAGACTTGAAGCTTGAGGTGCCGGTCACCGAGTTTGGCGTGCTGAAGGTCCTGGTCTCGGACACGGGCGACCTCTTCGTAGTCGACAACTTCAACCATTGCATAGTCAAGTACTCCGCCAACGGGACCTTTATCAAGGCGTTCGGCGGCGAAGGCATAGCTGACGGGAAGTTCCTTGGCCCGACGTTCGGCGCGTTCGACAGGCTGGGCAACCTCTACATATCCGACTGCTTCAACTCCAGGGTCCAGGTGTTCAACCCGGAAGGCGGGTTCCTCTGGAAGTTCGGTTCGTACGGCAACATCCTGGGCACGTTCAGCAGGCCCAAGGGCATATACATAGACAAGAAGACAGGCCGCATATACATATCCGATTCCATGTCCAACGTGGTCCAGGTGTTCGATGAGTCCGGCAGCTTCCTGTTCCTGCTCGGGGACGAGAGGGGCAAGCAGATGGACCTGGGCACCCCGAACGGCATTGTGGTTGACGACAAGAACAGGATATACATGGTCGAGAAACTCGTGAACCGTGTCCAGATAAGGCAGGTAGGCGAGCAGTGAGGATTTTCCGGACCATATTTTTCTTGTTTATTGTCTCGCTGACGCCCTCCATATCGTTCGCGGGAGTCGTGGGCTCGCCGCACGATATTGCCGCGCAGGGCTATACCAGGCTGGACGACAAGGACAAGATGAAGAGCAGCGTCTGCAACTACTGCCACGTGCCGCACAAGGCCAAGGGCGCCAGGCTATGGGCGACCACCCCCCCCTCCTTGAAGGGCTGGGGAGAGGTCGGCCCGCTCTGCTATTCCTGCCATGACGGTGTCGCAATCGTCTCTCCCCACGTGGATGCGTCCAACACCGCATTCAACCCGAGAAGCCACGGCCTGAAGATAGACGAACTCCCGGACGGCGACGACGTGTCCAAGTCCGGGTTTCCGTATACGGGGGGCGCCGCTTCCCAGGATATCGAGTGCAGTACCTGTCATAACCCGCACGACAACGCCAACCGCCCGTTCATACGCGCGAACATAAACGAGCTGTGCGAGAAATGCCACCAGAGGCGCGAGAACTCCGGTTACGGCGAAACTAACGTGGAGAGCACGCACCCGGTGCACAAGGAGCCGGTGGACGAGACAGGCGACCCGTCTCCGATAGACGTGCAGGAGGACTTCAGGGTCGGCTTCCCCAGGGAGTACCCGAGCGAGGGCGGCAAGGATACGCCGGGCGTTCACTGGACGCTTGGCGGGCACATGTCCGGCGGCGACGAAGGGACGATGGAATGCGTTACCTGCCACAGCGTGCACGGCAAGGAACGCATAGGCCCGCAGTCGGACAGGCTTCTATCCCTGGACCCCGTGATGGAGTTCTCGAACGAGTTCTGCGAGGGGTGCCACAGGGGCATGAGGGGCGACGGGCTGTCGCAGCCGTCCTTCCCGAACCCGGGCGGCACCGAGCTCGCAAGGACGTACCACCCGGTTGACAACGACACCGGCAACGAGGAAGGCAGGATAGTCCCCATCGTCGACCCGGAGGGGTGGGTGTTCGGCGAGGGCGGCACTATACTGTGCACCACATGCCACAAACCTCACGACGCCCTCCAGAACTCTCCCATACTCAGGCCGATGGTGGACTCCGACACCTTCTGCGAGTCGTGCCACGCGGACGACATGTTCTCGCACCACCCGAGCGGTCACAGCTCCGGCTCCGGCGTGTCGTCCGGCAAGGACCACGCGACAACCAGGGAGATAGTCGTACCAGAAAACTTCCTGGCAAACGGCAAGACGTACGGAAACCCGGCGAGCGGGACACTTTACTGCTCGAGCTGCCACAGGGCCCACAACGCAAAGTGCGAGCCGATACTTATCATCGAGTGCACCGAAGGCGGGAGCTGCGACATATGCCTTCAGTGCCATGCCAAGTTCAACCCAACATGGCAGACCGACGACAACTTCAAGGCGACCCACTTCATGGGCGACCCGATGGCCGCATACATAGACACGGTTGACCTGACCACGGGACAGACGGACCAGGTGAACGGGCAGGCGGGGTACTATGACCAGTACCCGCCGTTAAAAAAGGGCGCGTGGCCGGACTCTAACCTCGAATCGCAATACGGCGGGGATTTCGGGCAGGAGGTTACATGCTGTTCCTGCCACAGCTTCGGCGCGGGCAACATAACGGCCGGGGACGCGGACGAGTCGCCGTACACATCGTCCGCCCCGACGGTCGCGCAGGGGTACATAGAGGGCGACCTGACGAGCGGGCTGTTGGCGAGGGCCGGGCAGTACAAGGAGTGGCTGGAGTCGGACGTCGTGCCGGAGAACGTTGGAGGAAACAGGGGAAGCGTGGACAAGGTGGACAAGTACCTGTGCACAGGCTGTCACGGCCTTACGCCCAACACCATCCCGGATGCCAAAGGCGAAGGTCTGACGCACCCGATGATGGACGCGAACGGCGCCGCCTTCAACCCTGTAGGTAACATAAGGTTCACATACAACCAGCACATGAACTGCGAGACCTGCCATTCCGTGCACGAGGCGGACAGCCGAGGCGGGTTCTACATACTGAAAGACGTTGAACTGAGACTCAGCAACGTATCCTCCTCCGGACAGGGGACGGTGAACCCTTACGTGATCAGGAGACGGGACGAGATCGAGTATGCCCCGCTCTGCCACAGGTGCCACATTGACTACTGACGGTACAGGAATAGTGGCTGGATGAGGACGCGGGCCGTATATAAAGCCTTGCTTGCCCTGGCTTCGTTTGCGTGGCTTTTCGCCGTCCCCGCGCTGGCAGGCATCGGCGCCGCCGACTCAAAGCACAACATGACGGAGCTTCCGTCATACGGGTTCGGCGGGAGCGTGTGCGAGGCATGCCACAAACCGCATTTCTCCAACGGGAAAAGGATCTGGGCCGTGGACAAGGACATCGAAGGCGACGGGCTCCGTGACCTCACCCAGGCCAAGTCCGCATCGCCGGACCAGGTGGCGGGCCCCGGAGACTACCCCGGCATCTACCTCTGCCTCGACTGTCACGGCAGCGCCGCCTCTCCGGCCTGGGCGGGCGGAGCGGCCGCGGTCAAGACCCACTCCACGCGCGAGATGCAGGCGGCCGGCTACACGACAAAGTATGCGGGCTTCGTCATCCAGTGCACGGACTGCCACAGCCCGCACATCCACTGGAACGGGGCGTTTGAGGCCGGGGTGAACGGGTTTATGGTCATGGGCCAGATAACTACGCCTAACAGCGGTGTCAAGACCGTGGTATTCTCAAGCATGACCGGCGCGGGCTCGATGGGTACGAACGCCACCGGCAACCACGACTCCGTCTGCGAGGTCTGCCACACGCAGACGCTGTACCACAAGAACACCGACTCCACCGCGCACAACGACGGCGCGGACTGCACCCTCTGCCACAGCCACTCGGGTGGGTTCTCCGCAACCGGATGCGACGCATGCCACGGCAACCCGCCGGCCACCGCCGGTACGCTTGTGGGTGGCGCGACCAACCCCGGGCCGGCTACCACCGGCGCCACGACGTCCGGCGCGCACGCGTTCCACACGATGTCCACCTCGGGCGGCGCCGGGTATGCATGTAACGTATGCCACAGGGCGGGCATGGGCGACGGAGAGGACGCGGACGACGAGATAGACGTCCGCTTCGGGATTTTCGGACTGTACACATCCGGCAGTTTCGACGGTTTTTCTCCGGCTAACGGCTACACGTTCTCCGCCGGAAACACCACGGGCGGGACGCTCGGGTGCAGCAACACTTACTGCCACGGAAACTTCCCAGGTGGCATAACCGCAAACGTGCCGGTCTGGGACGACCCGGCCACGGGAGACTGCGGGACCTGCCACGGCACGGCGCCCCCGGCGCTCCAGAACCACAGCGTCCACCTGACCGCCAAGTGGGGGCCGAGGGCCTCTTGCGACGACTGCCATCAGGCGGGCTCGAATACAGGCAGCCATGCGGGACATGTAGACGGCTACGTGCGGTTCAATGACGGCCAGGACCTCGCGAACACCACGGTCTGCGACGGATGCCACGGCACGACCGCCGCAACCAAGCCCACATGGGGAAGCCTCGCTTACAGAGGGACGGTATCGTGGTGCGAGAGCTGTCACGACGGCTCGTCCACCGTGAACACCTTGAACGGCACCGGGGGGCTGGACGTCGATGCGCCGGACGTGGCCGGTGACGGCATCAGCTACGGATTTGACGTCACCGGGCACGGGAAGCCGAGCATAGGCGTCGTATGCACCAACTGCCACCTTGCGGACGTCATGCACATAGACGGCGTGTCGCCTTCATATTCCGCCTCCGCGGACAACTTCAAGGACGGTTACAGGCTGGACAGTTACAACGTCACCCCCAATACCGGCGACTACGACAGCGCGAAGCTGCAGCTGTGCTACCTCTGCCATATAGAGTCGAGGGTCGTGGGTATGCCGGCCGGAGGCCGGCCATCCGCGATGCACATGCACTCGGTCGTCGTCTCCGACAAATGGTACACGAACTTCAGGAACATGTCGACCAGCCTGGGGCTTTTCGAGGGCAACTGGGACGCTGCGTCCAAGGGCGGCTATTCCTACGACGTACCGACAAACATCCACTGGAACCACCTGGACGACTACGACAGCACGGAGAGGAAGGCGGCATACTTCCTCGGCCTTATATACGACTCGGACGGCGACTCGACCGGGGACTCCAACTTCACGTGCGAGACGTGCCACGACCCGCACGGGACCAGGTACCCCGCAATGGTGCTGGACGACTTTTCTGTACAGTCGTTCGTGAACCAGTCTGTGAGCCCGGCATACAACTGGCTTGGAAGTAGCGTTTACGCGACAACGAGGTGTACAAACGCATGTCACCTGTCCGGGGACTCTTCGGGGACATCCGGCACAAAATGGTACCGGGAACCATCGGGTCTAAGCACCGTGTTCGGTATACCCTGGGGGCTTGCCGCGGAGCCGCTTCCTTAGGCAGGGCTGGGGCAGGGCAGGGGGCCGCGGCCTCCCTCGTCCCCATGAGTTTGTGTTCTTTTGAGGGTTGAACCGCGGTAACGTGCACGCTTTGAATGTGCGCGTCCGGGGCAGCGGATGTCGCCCCTGTATCAGGAAGTTTTGCAGTACCGGAGTAATTGAGATGAAGATACGTTGCCTTGTCCTTGGGATTTTGATGCTCGTCACGGCTTTGGCCGTTACGCCCGCTGCGTCGCGCGCATCTGACGCATTGACGGGCGATAGCACGACAGCCGGGCCCGGCGTCCGCATCAGCTGGAAGGCGCCCAGGGACGTGAGCCCCGCCAAGGTCTCCGGGTACAACATATATCGCTCCAGGGACATGATAGGGCATTACGAGCGGGTCAACGAAACGCCGGTATTGGAACTCGCCTACGAAGACAGGGGCGGAGGCGGAGCGCCGGTTGGCCTTGAAAAAGGCGGCATGTACTACTACAAACTTACCACCGTTTTCGCGGACGGCACCGAGAGCCTCCCGAGCGAGCCTATTGGAATGGAAGCGGGAGGGGCTGCCGGGACACCGGCCCGGATGCTGCCGAAAATAGAGTTCTTCACCTCCGATGCGCTCGGCAGGGTATCGTATGCGGGCGAGGAACTTGTGTTCATACTGAAGGGCGACCCGGGACTCACAGCGGCCTTCGGGATATCCGGGGTGGCATCCGGCCTGCCGATGGTTGAGGTTCAGCCGGGCGCCTACAAGGGTGTCTTCACGGTGGCCGGCGGGGCGAATGTCAGGGCTGCCCGTGCCGATGCCGTGCTGTCCGACGGGTACGGAGGAAGGGCGGCCGCTGCGACCCCGGCCACGATAAACATGCTTGGCTGGATGAAACCGGCGATTACCGGCCTTTACGCGGGGATACTCGAGGCAGACCGCGTCTGCCTGAACTGGCCCAGGGTGACAGGCAAGTCAGGCACTATAAGCGTATTCCGCGATACGTCCCGCATCGTGGGGACGGAATACCTGTCTCCGGTTGCTTCGAACATCAGCACGGACGTCACTGCATACATAGACACGAACGTCAGCCCGGAGACTAACTATTATTATGTACTGGCGCTGGTTGGGCCCGGAGGGTTACTAGAGGCATACTCAGAGAACCTCGAGGTCGCCGTCCCGTCAGCGGGCAGGGTGTCCGGGATGGATTCGGCCGTCGAGGACTCGGAGGGACGTACGCTTTCGCCCGGAGACGCGCTTAACGTAACCATGACCACCACGCCTGGCGGCGAGGCTTTCTTCACGCTTGCGGACGCTGCAAGGGACGTGAAGATGACTGAAGGCCAGCCGGGTGTATACGCCGGGAGCTATACGGTCAGGGACGGGGACGGTGTATTCAAGTCGCGGGTTGCCGTGAGCTTCAGGGACGCCGACGGCAAGCCGCACTTCTCCAATACCGCCACTTTTGTGTCGGTGAACGCGCCTCGCGGCCTTGCAAGGCCCGCGTCAGGGACCGCGCCGGCCGCAACGGGTATCGACGACGACATAAGCAGCGTGGTGGGCCGCTCAGGCATGCTCACCGCCGGAAAGACGTTCACCGTAACGATGACCGGCGAGCCGGGCAACAAAGCGTTCTTCAATGTTGGCGACGGCATCTGGAAGGTGCCGATGACCGAGGAAAAAGACAGGCCCGGCACGTATACCGGTTCGTACACTGTCAGGCCGGGCGACAACGCCGGGACATCGCCAGACCCATTTGCGGCGGTTTATGTGACCGGTTACCTCGAGTCCCCGTCTGGCGTGCTTTCCCAGCCTGTGGCCGGCCCGAGGCCCGTGGTAGTGGATACGACATGCGGCATAGCCGTCGATGTCTCGGAGCGCAGGCTGAAGGCGGATGCGAGAAGCCAGTCCAGGGTGGTGTTCACCGTGACGGACGCGGACGGCGAGCCTGTCCGCGACAGGAGGCTTACCGTGCTGCTGGAACCCCCGCCGAAATACACAGGCGTGGTTGGCGGCGGCGGCGTGGGACTGTTCGACCCGGACAGGATGGAGGCTTCGGACGGCGGACTCGGCAGGCTCGAGGTGGACTTCGACGACCTTACCGACATGTTCGGCCAGGTAACCGCGACGTACACATCCGGGTTCGCGGCAAAGACAGCCATGCTCGTGGCGCGGGACACGCTTACCGGAAGCGTGGGTATGGGCTACATAGTGACGGACATTTCCGCGTCTGTCAACGTCACGCTCGAAGACCCCGCGGCGGCGTCCACAAGCCTGTCCCCTGGTCCCGTTTACAAGCTTGTTGTGGAGTTTCAGCCGGATGCCCCGGCGCCGGATATAGTCCTGCCGTATTTTATGGTTAGCGCCATACCGGATACCCTGACCGCCGACGGGAGGAGCAGGGCGACCGTGGTCGCTACGCTTACCAAAGACGGGATGCCTGTCGGAGGCGTCAGGATACTTTTCGCGGTAACCGGCGCGGGCGGTACGCTCAGCGACTCGGGCGCCGTCACCGACATGGCAGGGCACGCACAGACGTTCTATACCGCCGGGACCAAGGCGGGTTACGCGCTCATAATCGCGACAGAGCCCATGACGGGCGTGAGCGTGACGAAGACCATAACGCTCCTGGCGGACGCGCCGGCCAAGATGTTCGTGGTCGCCAACCCGTCAGTACTGCCAGCGGACGGTGTGAGCGGGTCGGAGATACGTGTCAGCGTGCTCGATGTAAACGACAACCCGACCGAAGGCGCGATGCTCAGCTTCTCGCTCACCGGCCCGGGCCGCATATCGGAATACGGTTCGGTTACGGACTTCAGCGGTTCGAGCACGATATACTACACAGCCGGATACACCCCCGGTGTCGCGACGGTAAATGTAACGGCAATTTCCGAAGAGCCGACGGCGGAGGATATGGAGAAGGCGCGTTCCAGGGTAGTTGCGCCTACGGTGTACGACAACTACGATTTAACTGAACTCGTTGTGCTCAAATGGTACAGGTCGGCAGGCGACAGGGTGGGGAGGGGCGAGCCGCTTGCGCTCGTCCAGACCCCTCTGGGCGACGTGAAGGTATGTTCTCCGGTGGACGGCACCCTGGACGAGGTTTTCATTGAGCCAGGGATATACGTCATGGAGGGAAGGGAGATCGGCGCAATAGGCAGATAAAAGCGGGGAGCTGTCAGTATATTAGTTTTATGCTCCACCCGAGTAAAAAGTCCGATGCGTAATTCTTGATACTGTACAGGACAGGACAGGATAAGTCTGTTGTTTGTTTCCCGGGGATTTGGGGAGGGGTCCTCCGGGCGGTGATGGTTATTGCCGTATTCTTGTCCTTCCCGGGATACAGCTACGCCGTAGTGAGCATGGTTACGGATGCAAGTTACCAGAGTAACAATGTCACGGCAGGCAGCATCTCCAGCAGTTCTACCCAGGAAAGACTGGGCTTCATGATGAACTACAACGGGGCCCCGTCTCCCAAGCTCACCTTGACAGGGATACTCAGGCTGGACGTAATAAAGCGCAAGAGGGACCCCGGCTCAGTCAGCACAGAGCTCCAGCCCAACATAAATATCAAGATGACCACGAAGGCAGTCCAGTTGAACGCCGGATACAGGCAGGTGCAGAGAGACGAAACTATCATTTCGGGTAACACCACAAGTAACCTCTCCTCCAGATCTTCCGACGCCGTGGCGGATGCCGCAATAAGGGCGGGGAAGCTGCCCGACTTCAGGATAAGGTACGGGATCAGGAACCAGCGGCAGGAGACCGGCGGTATCGCCAGCAACGACACCAGGACCCAGGACATGCAGGGGTCGCTCAATTACAGGCTCAAGGCATTTTCTTCGAATGCGGACTACAGTATCCAGAACCTGACCAACCAGCTGACCGGCGCAAAAAGCGAAATCAAGCAGGGTTCCGGCCAGTTCAGGTTTACGAGGAAGTTTGGCGCCAAGGCGAACTTTTCACTCAGGGAGGACTACAGGTTCGCTGACTCAACAGACACAAACGGCATAAAAACGAACAGGTCGAGCAGCATATCCGAGGGCAGGCTCGACACGACCCCCGTAGACCGGTCGAAGGTGTCCGTAAACTATCTGTACAGGGTGGAGAAAGGCGCGTTGACTACAACCGAGAAGAACATGTTTGTCACGGGGGATTACGCGTTCCCCAGGTTTCTGAGGTTCTACGGAAACTATACCGACAGGAGCCTGGACTCCTCGGACAGGAACACAAGCAGCAAAATTACAGTGGCGGGCGTCAACTTCAAGCACAGGGCTGGAAGGTTCGACATAACCTCGAGGTACGAGAGGCGCGTCGACAGCACGACCAGTGAATCCGCCGGGGTTACAACAAATACGGACAACACGCGGGACAACTTCGACTGGCTCATAGGCACGAGGCTCGCAAGCTATCTCGACCTTGCCCTTTCGGAGTCGTATGTTGTGTCCAGTTTCATGGGCAGGACAAGCAAAAACGACCTTTACAGGTTCAAGGTCCATTTCGGCCCGGTGAGGAACTTCGAGCTTACGCCGTACATGGACTACCAGACTACCAAGGCCACCGGCGCCCCCGGCACCACAACGACGGAGGTTGTCGTACCGGCCAGGTACAGGATAGACCTGCACAAAAAGCTGAACCTCACCTTCGTCGATAACTACAGGCGCAGGACAATATCGACCGAGGGGAACGCCGCCAACACCGTTGTTGCCAACAACCTCGTGGCAAGGGCGGAGATGCCTATGTTTCTGAAGGGGATGACTGTCTCGGCGGACGCGTCGTTCAACAACACCAAGACAAACATGTCGTCGGTGAGCACGAACAGCTATGCGCTGAGGATGACATGGACCAGGAACCCGCACTCCGTCAATACGAACTTCATGTACCAGACAGGCTCCAACATCCCGCCCACCACTGGCATGGCGCTCCAGTACAGGCTGAGCCTGAGGATGAAAAAGATCATGATGGGGCTGCAGGCATCATATGCCTATACGATGACAGAGGCGCGGGCGGCTGCCGGCAGGAGTACGGGGCAGTCTATATTTATTACTCTTAACCTTAAGAAGTGACCGTTTTTCATAATTTTTTGTTGAAATAAAGTTGTGGTTATGATAGAAAATAAAACGGCTTTATACCACCGGGAGGTCGAGTATCATGTCTAATGCATCAAAGAGGCTTACGCTTGTTCTGTTGTCGGTCATGGTGGTTGTGACCGCTGGTTGCGGTGGGGCGACCACAAGACTTTTCACAAAGCCGATCGCTGAGTCCCCTTACGTTACATACCAGGAGTGGGGGCCCAACAGGAACATCGCGGTGATGCCGTTTCTGAACCTCACCAAGGACACCGAGGCCGGCGCCAAGTGCAGGGAACTGTTCATAGCCGAGACGTATATATCCGGCGCCTTCGAGGACATAGTGGACGAGGGCGAAATGATAGAGGTTATGCGCAAGCTCAAGATGAGGGAGGGCGACGCGCTGGGCAAGGACGCTATAAAGACCCTCGGAGACAACCTCGGGGTCCAGGCGTTGATATTCGGGACCGTGCAGGAATACACAGAGCGCGGCACCAAGCCCGCACTGTTCGCTGTGTCGCTCAGGATGGTGGACGTCGAAACGGGCGAGATACTCTGGCTCGGCAACTCATCCAAGGAGGGCGGCGGTTCGGTGCTTGAGGCGCTCGGGCTGTCGGACGGGCCGGTCATAATAGATGTCGCAAGGGACGTTATAAGCGGGCTTATCGACGACATGGCGAGCGAGGTCCTCGACCGCAAGGTAGAGGGCAAGGCCGGAAGCGAGGTCGCCAAGATAAGGAAGCCCAAGAAGTTAGCCAACACCCCGCTCCCGGACGAGAACATCGCCCCTGAGGCTAAAGAGAAGCAGGCGGGCATAAGCCCCTCGCCGGCAGTCAAGGCGACTTCCGCCGGTATGGCCGCCGCCCCCGCGGGCATGGGCATGGCCGCGTCGCCAGCGCTGGGAGGAAAGTAACGGTCCTTATGTGGACTGCGTGCCGTCCATCCACCGGATGACGGCGGCATAAAAATACCGAGTAAACGGCAGTATTGCCGGCTGGAAAGAAAAATCCGGGCGGTCTGACAAGGCATATGGACGCCGGTTGGACCGCCCGTATGGTTGATGCGGCAGGCGCGGGTATTGCCCCGCTGGCTTCCGTGTGATATGGATGTTCCTGTCCGCAGTCATATTGGCAGTTAAACCTCGATATCGAAGATGGGACAATGATATGCCGGAACCTCTGAAACGACTTGTGGTGTTGATAGCCTTTGGTGCGGTGTTGGCCACTGTGACCGCATGCGCGAGCAGGGTCGTCGTGGGCAGGGCCGCCCAGGAGGAGTACGTGGCGGTTGAAGCGGGAAGTGAGGCTGCGACCGAGGCGGCAGCCCCCGCGAAGCCCGAGCAGGCGAAGAAGCCGGAAGCGAAGGCGGACAAGCCCGTACCAGCTCCCGCCCCTGCCGTTGCTCCCCCCGCACAACCCGCAGAAGTCCCTCAGGCAGGCCCAACAGAGCAGCCTGGCCCCTCCGTGACCCCGCGGTCCTCGCGCAGGGCTGAACCGGCTGAGGAGGGCCCTGCCCCGTACGAGCTCGACATGTCGTTCGGCGGGTTCGGGTTGAGCCAGGGGTTGTTTGACACGCCCGTGGGCGTAGAGGTGGACGAAGACGAGAACATATATGTCGTGGACCAGGGCAACTACCGAATCCAGAAGTTCGACAGGTACGGCCTGTTCCAGTTCGCGTGGGGCAGACAGGGGATAGGAGACGGCGAGTTCGAAGTGACCGGCATAAGCGGTACCAGGACGCTCCGGATGACAGGGGTGTTCGAGTTCAGCAAACCTCTCGGCATATTCCTGGACAAGGACGAGACGAGGAACCTGACAAGGGTTACAGTAGTAGATTCTCTGAACAACCGCATCCAGCGGTTCCTCCTCACGAGGTTCCAGGGTGACCGCTTCCCTTCCGACGTGCTTGTAATGCTCCAGGCGGGCGGGAGCGTGCCGGATACAGACCTCCAGGCAAGGTACGAGTCAGAGGGCATACAGGTAATACTCGACCCGCTTTACATAACACCGCCCAAGGCCGACAGCTTCCTGCTGACGCCGTTCGTGTGGGGCGGGCTGGGCTTCACGCAGGGCCTGTTAAACGACCCGTCGTACCTGTGCGTGGACCAGGACGGGATACTCTACGTCACCGACACCGGGAATTCCCGCGTGCAGGGCTTCAACGTAACCCCCACAATGCCGTCCACCGACGCGACGTTCTTCCGCGAGTTCGGAAACGACCTGGACAAGCAGTACGGCGCGGGCAGGCTGAGCGTCCCGGCAGCGATAGTCTACGACAACTCGGGCTACGGGAGCTTCCTCGTGCTGGACGAACTGAAAGGCGGCGGCTACGTCATACAGAGGTTCGACAAAGACGCCAACTTCCTGGGAGTGATAGCCGAATCCGGCGGCAAGCCGGGGCAGCTCCGCCACCCTGTCGGCATGGCCGTCAACCCGTTCGACAACACGATATTCGTGACCGACAGCGGGCACAGGAAGGTCATGGTATACAACAACAGCGGCGAGTTCCTGTTCTCCTTCGGAGGTAACGAACTGGCGGACCCCAGGGGCGTCAAGGTGCTCAGGAACAACTATGTATACGTGACCGACGCTTCCAAGAACATGGTATACAGGTACGTCCCGAAATAGTATTCTTGTCAGGGCACAGTAAGCATGGACGGAAGAAAATGCAAAATAAGAACCTAACTAATGTAACGTCATTACTTGCCGCATTTCTGCTGTTGCTGCCCATAGCCCGCGCAACTGCCGACACGGTCGAAATATACACCCCGGAAAGCCTGACAGACGTATCGGTGAACAGCGCCACGCTGGCAGGCGAGAGGCGCACTATTTCGGTGTCTGTGTTGTCCACGACAGGCAAGAAGGTGATGGTCGCCGGCAAGCTGGAAAACCCGGCCGGCGTGAAGATGGAGATAGTGAACAACGGCCGCTCCCCGGTTATACCCGTCATGCACGATGGGTACTTCCATGCAGGCATCGTGCTCTCGCTCGGGGACAACCTGCTGGAGGTGCGCTGGAAGAGGGGTGACAAGGCCTGGAACTCCAAAAAACTCTCGCTCTTCAGGTCATCCAAGCTTGACGGCGGGGTAAGCAGCAACTATGCGCCGTACGTGTTTCACAACGACGAGAACGAGGGCCGCTGCGGGGGTTGCCACCAGATGCGGCTGACGCAGGAGGACATCGAGTCCGGCATGGAGAAGAACTGTCTCACCTGCCACGCATCGATCGCGGAAAATGTGTTCGTCCACGGCCCGGTCACGGTCGGGATATGTACCGTGTGCCACGACCCTGAGAGCACGCCCAACAAGTACAAGGTCCAGGACGCCGACGACGTGCTCTGCTACGGCTGCCACACCGACAGAGACGAAACAGACTCGAAGAAGAAGCTCCTGCACGGCCCGGTCGGCGCGGGTCTGTGTACCGTGTGCCACGACCCGCACAGTTCCCCGTTCGAGTACCAGCTGGTAAAGTCCAAAAACACCATCTGCATACTCTGTCACCAGGAGGACGCTGACCGCTGGAGCAAGGAAGAGTACCTGCACCCGCCTTTCAGGGACGGGAACTGCGGGGGCTGCCACGACCCGCACTCATCCGATTACAAATACAACTTAAAGGCGCCGCGCGAGACCATATGCGCCCTCTGCCACGAGCTGCCGGTCCCGGGCCATCTCCATCCCGTGGACGTGACTCCGCAGTTTACTCTGCCCGAGGATTTCCAGCTGAACGAGCAGGGCAGGACCATGTGCATTACCTGCCACGACCCGCACGGCGCAAAGGGGCCGGGAATGACCCGCGGCGTCGGCTGCGACGGCTGCCACCCCAAGTAACCGGGCCGGAAATACGGGCTCCTTGTCCAGGCCTTTATAAGAGGAAACGCATGGAAGGAACGCTGAAGGGTAGGACCGCCGTCATAACCGGCGCGAGCCGTGGCATAGGCCGCGCGGTCGCGGCGAGGCTCGCCGCCGAGGGCATGGACCTCTGCATATCCGCGCGTGGCGCCTTGGAACTGAAGGCCGCCGCAAAGGAGCTGTCCGCATCGCACGGCGTGAAGGTATACCCTGTCACCTGCGACGTGTCCCGGCAGAAGGACCTCGAGAGGCTGGCGGACACCGCGATAAGGAAACTCGGCCGCGTGGACGCGCTCGTGAACAACGCGGGAGTATCGAGCCAGAGCCCGTTCCACAGGCAGCCGCTCGAAGACATCCCCCGGCTGATGCAGACGAACTACTTCGGGTATGTAATGCTGACGCGGCTCCTCATCAACCACATGGTGGAGCATGGCGGCGGCGCGGTAATAAACATGGTCTCGGGCTCCACCCTCGTGGACCCGCCGCCCAGGAACTTCATCGTCTACAGCTCGCTGAAGTGGGCGCTCCGCGCGTTCACAAAGGGGCTTTTCTGGGAGATGAGGGATATGGGCATCAAGGTCACCTCCATCCTGCCCGGCGTGACCGGCACATCTCTCACCGGCGGCCTCGACCCGAAGTCTATCGAGCCGGCCCGCCTGATGTCGACAAAGGCCATCGAGGACGCGGTGGTGTTTGCGCTTACCGTGCCCGCGAACGTATGCCCGCTCGAAATATCCGTAATCAACCAGCAGACGCCCTGGAAGATGCCGGTCATCCCCTACAGGCAGGACCACCCCAAGTAAACGAAACCCCGCCTTGACCGGACCCCTTGATCAGCGGGACTTGACGATTACCGTGCCCGGACCGGCGAGTTCCTGTCCGGTGAGGGTGAACCCCCTGGTGTTGATATATTCCACCGCCTCCGTCAGCGACTTGAATATCGACCAGTCCTTGTCCGAGAACATGGCCACGGTGTGCGCCATCATCCGGGGGATGCTGCCGGGGGTTGCGCAGACCACCTCTACGAGCCTGTCGCTCACGGCCTTGTCCAACTCCTTGAACTGGGCCGCGTACGCGGCGTTTGCGCTTGTCATGTGCGTCGCGTCGTGGAACATGACGACAGGGCCGCCGCTACGGGATATTATCTTCCGTATCTCGTCGCCCACGGCCTTGCCGTTGGCTTCCTCGCCCTTCTCGGGATGTCTTATGATTATCAGTATGGTGTCGGAAGTCAACCCTTTGTGAGACAAATCACCCTCCAGGCGCCGGTATTAAAGTGAGAGGCTAAATTTAACAGATTGGCAGGGGCGCTGTCAACAGGCTTGCAGGGCCGTAGTAACTGAGAGTGTGGAGGGTTCCGGTAAAGTTGCAGGACGCAAATACGGAAAGGTGTACAATTCCGGCAGGCTGTCTACTCAGAGCGACTTGACTGAAACCGCGCCCGCCCCGGCAACCTCCTGGGCGGTGACCGCGAACCCCTTGGTCTTCAGATAGTCCAGCGCTTCCTGGAGCGACTTGAATATTGCCCAGTCCTTGTCGGAGAACATTGCCACGGTGTGCGCCATCATGCGCGGGATACTGCCAGGTATCGCGCATACCACCTCGACCAGCCTGCCGGCGATGTCCCTGTCCAGATCCTTGAATGCCGAGGCGTATGCAGCGTTGGCGGTGGACATGTTCGTTGCGTCATGGAGCAGGCAGAGGGGCTTGCCGCTCCCGGACACCATCTTGCGTATCTCGTTGCACACCGACTTCCCATTGGCCTCTTCGCCCTTTTCGGGGTGTCTTATGATGACGAGCATGGTGTCTGTGGTGAACCTGCTTACAGCCAATCGAAACCCCTTGGTCTGGTTAACGATATTTGTATAGATATATATAACGAATATTATGAATTATGTCAACAAATAAGGACGAGCGCCGCAACTATGCCTTGACTTGGGGACATCCGGACGGTATAAATAAACGATGTTTACCGGCAGTATCCGCCCATCCTATATTGGCTGAATTTATGCAGGAGGTGTCATGCACAGGTTTATCGTTCTGGCTATCGCCCTTCTCCCGCTCCTTCTGCCGGCGGGTGCGCCGGCCCTGACCACACAGGAAGAGGAGCTTCTAAGGCGCGCCGGGGTGTCCGAGGAGCGGATACAGGAGATGAAGTCCGGCCAGAAGGATGCGGCCGGGCCCGGTCCCGCAGCCGTATCGGAAACACCGAAGCAGGAGGCCCCGGTGGTGGTAAAGGATGAAGCTGCGGCCCCGGCTGCCGTTGCGCCGGAGGCATCCGGAGGTCAGGCCGTGCCCGCGTCCGACTTCACGGACTGGAACGGCGACGGCGTAAAGGACATTATCGCCGGGACGAACAACGGGGAACTGCTGGTGTACATAAACAAGGGGACCAACGCGCACCCGGACTTCGAGGACGCGGAAGAGGTGGAGGACGGCGACGTCGATTCAGGCGCTGTATCCGTGCCGTGCATAGTGGACTGGGACAACGACGGCCTGAAGGACGTGCTGATGGGGAACCGGGGCGGCACGGTCTACCTGTATATCAACAGCGGGACAAACAAGAAACCGGTGTTCAGGCGCGAAGAGGAGCTTATGGGCGGCGACCTGGACGTCGGGGGTTACTCCGCGCCAACGGTCGTGGACTGGGACGGTGACGGGAAGAAGGACCTCGTGGTGGGCGACTTCAACGGCCGGCTGAACGTGTTTATAAACATCGGCGCGGACGAAAGCCCCAGGTTCGACGACGAGCCGGAGGAACTACGCGCGGAGATGTTCACCTACTCCACGTTCAACTACACCACCCCTTTCGCGGTGAAAAACCACGACAACGGGCTTTTCGACATAATCACCGGCTGCGGGGACGGCAGGATATACCGCTTCAGGAACTCCGGGATGAAGGGGTCGCCGAAGTTCGTGACGCCCCAGCATATCATGGTCAACGACTTTATCTACGAGGTGAACGGTAACTCCAACGTGATAGCCGTGGACTGGGACGGCGACGGTGTTGAGGACCTTCTGGTCTCGAACCGGACGACGAAGCAGACCCAGGGTACCAGCTCTACCGAGGCGGTGTCGCAGACGATGGGCGTCAAGAAGGTGCCGAGCAAGGTGTACCTTTTGAAGAACGTCGGTACGAACAAGGCCCCAAGGTACGACAGGCCGACCGGGATACTGAAGGACTATGTGGATATAAACCTTTAAAGACAAGGAAATCCCCGGTTTGCTCCGGAAAACTGTCCGGGTGCGTCCGCCGTTGCCTGGGGAGGGAGGCGGACGTACTGTCCAGTGTATCCGGGGAATCCAAGCCGGGGATTATCTGGCCGTTCCGGATATACAAGGCCGTTACGCGGCCTTTGACAAAGCCCTCATGTCCTGGACGTCGTTGCGCCCTTCGCACTGAAGCTCGACCTCGGTTATCGTGTTGAACGGTATCCTGAGGTCGCTGAAGAAGGCCTCCAAAGTCATCCTGTCGTGCGTGTCTATCACGGTGTACAACAGGCGCTCCGCAGGGTTGGCGTACGAGTATATAGCCCGTACATCCTGCCTCTTGGAGCGGTGTATGTTCTTAATCAGTTCCTTGTCCAGCCCAGAGATGATCTCGTGCTCGGTCAGGAACCTCTTGGTCAGCATCCCCTTTTCCATATCGTCCTCCCGTCTAAAACTGGTCTGATATTTTTTCGTCAGCAAAGCAACACTATAAGATAAATATACCGCCGCGCGGAGAAATGTCAAGCCGGGGCTGATAAGAAAACACAATATAAATCAGATACTTATAAATGTCGCGCGGGTATGGGGAAGGGTGTTATATGGTCTGGCGGTTTGTGTTGTGGATGGTGGCGCACAGCCGCAATAAAGCATTGGCGAGGTTGTCCGCCGCAAGCCGGGAGTTTCTTCCGAGCCGGACCAGCGG
>Ga0214472_10000979_pt1 | contig 33415 bp, 30 predicted proteins | sample RVTome_6_FD_207662 | JGI IMG/M metagenome (GOLD analysis project Ga0214472, IMG submission 207662) | Soil microbial communities from uranium-contaminated site in the Upper Colorado River Basin, Wyoming, United States - RVT140D175 | ecosystem: Environmental > Terrestrial > Soil > Contaminated >...
TCCCGCAAATCACCAGAATAAGGCTTGGCCATAGCTGCTGGCCTCCTTCACCAGCCAGCAGCTTGAATCACAAATCAACGCAATTGGAAATCCCTAATCGATTCAGTCAATGTCGGACAGACTCTAGCTCCCCGGTCTGATAGTCGGCCGTCTATTCACAATCGCCTACTCGAAGTCCCAGGCTTTTTCGCCATGTTGGGAGAGGTCGAGCCCTTCCAGTTCCTGATCGCGGGTCGCGCGCATCGGGAAGACGATGCCGGTGATCCAGGCGAGCGCGGCGGTCGCGACGAGAGACCATAGCGCGACGACGCCGACAGCGACAAACTGGGTCATCAACTGGTTGCCCATCGTGTTGCCGCCGGCATAGCCGACGCCGCCTAGCCCGGGCGCCATGAACACGGCGAGCAGGATCGCGCCGAGCATGCCGCCGACACCATGAACGGCGAAGACGTCGAGCGAATCGTCGATCGCGAAGCGGCGCTTGATCAGGCCGACCGCCCCGAAACAGATGAGGCCCGCGAGAAGCCCGAGTAGCATCGCGCCGCCGATGCCGACGACATTGGCCGCCGGGGTGATGGTCGCAAGGCCGGCGATGACGCCGGTCGCCATGCCGATGCCGGTCGATTTGCCGAAGCGGATCTTCTCGATCGCGGCCCAGGTGAGTGCGGCTACGCTCGCTGCAATATGGGTGTTGAGGATCGCCTGGCCCGCACCGAAATCGGCGACGAGGCCCGATCCGCCGTTAAACCCGAACCAACCGACCCAGAGCAAAGCCGCGCCGGCCATGGTGATGGCGCCGCCGTGCGGGGGAATCAGCTTTTTCGGAAAGCCGTCGCGGCGGCCCAGCAGCAATGCGATCACGAGCGCCGAGACGCCCGCCGTAGTGTGCACGACGATGCCGCCTGCGAAATCCATCGCGCCGCGGGTCGCGAGCCAGCCGCCGCCCCACATCCAGTGCGCGACCGGCACATAGACGATCAGCAGCCAGAGCGAGGAGAACACCATTACCCAGCCGAAACGCGCGCGCTCCACCCAGGCGCCGACCATTAGCGCCGGGGTGATGATCGCAAAGGTCATCTGGAACAGCACGAAACTGGTTTCGGGAACAGTCGTGCCCGGAAATACTTCGCCGAGCCCGGATAGCATGACGAGACCGGTACCGCCGAGGAAGGGCGAGCCTTCGTCGAAAACGAGGCTGTAGCCGATGGCCACCCAGAGGATGGAGGCGATGCAGGCGATACCGAAAACCTGGATGACGACCGACAGGAAATTCTTGGTCCGCACCAGCCCGCCATAGAAAAGCGCAACGCCGGGAAGCGTCATCATCAGCACCAGCGCGCTGGCGGTGAGCAGCCAGGCGGTATCGCCGGAGTTGACGACCACGGGAGCGGGCAGGCCAGTTGCCGCATGCGCGGTTCCCGCCGTAACCGCGGCCGCGATCGCCGCCGCTGCTTTCAAAATCCTCGCCATTGTCACTCCCCCGGTTGTTTTATATGGGCTCAGACCCAGCCTTCGAGCACCTGGTCCGGCGGCCTGTGACCGTCCGCCCAGACGCGGATATTCGCTATGACGCGGTCACCCATCGCCTCGCGCCCCTCGAAGGTCGCCGAACCGAGATGCGGCAGCAGCACGACATTTTCGAGCGCGAGCAGCCTTTTGCCGATATGCGGTTCGCTTTCGTAAACATCGAGGCCCGCCCCGGTGATCGTTCCGTTTTCCAGCGCATCGGTCAGCGCTTCCTCGTCGATGATCTCGCCGCGCGCCGCGTTGATGACGTAAACGTCCGATCCCATCAGCGCGAGCCGCTGCTCGTCGATCAGGTGACGGGTTTCCTTGGTGTAGGGGCAGTTGATCGTGAGGATGTCGATATCGGCGAGCATGTCGTCGAGATCTTCGTGATGCGTCGCGCCGAGTTCTTCCTCCACCTGATCGGGCAGGCGATGGCGGTTGTGGTAGTGGATTTCGAGGCCAAAGGCGCGGGCCCGCTGGGCGACCGCGCGGCCGATGCGGCCCATGCCGACAATGCCGAGCCGCTTGCCGTTGACGCGGTGGCCGAGCATGCCCGTCGGCGCCCAGCCTTTCCAATTGCCGGCACGCACCTGTTTCTCGCCCTCGGCCAGGCGGCGGGGCACGGCAAGGATCAGCGCCATCACCATGTCGGCCGTGTCTTCGGTCAGCACGCCGGGCGTGTTGGTGATCAATATGTCCTTCGCGCGGGCCGCCGCGAGATCGATATGATCGACTCCGACGCCAAAATTGGCAATCAGTTTCAGCTGCGGCCCGGCCGCTGAAAGGACCTCTGCGGTGATATCGTCGCTGACCGTGGGCACGAAAACTTCGCAGCGCGCGACCGCGTCTTTCAACTGCTCTTCGGTCATCGGTACGTCGCTGGCATTGAATTCGATATCGAAAAGTTCGGTCATGCGCGCTTCGACGGCGGCGGGCAGCTTGCGGGTGACGATCGTCTTCGGGCGGTGGGTTTCTGTCATCGCAAGGGGAATTGGCGCGTGCGCCGCCATGCGTCAAGCCGATCGCGGGTTGAAGCGGGGGCATGGCTTTGTTTAGAGACGGTTGGCGACCATGAACAAAAGGGGCGGCGCGAAGATGAGTACGGGCTTGCGACTTTTGACGGCGATCGCCGCGCTGTTGAGCCTTGCGGTTCCCCAAAGCCTCTCCGCGCAGGACCGCGATCCGCCCTATTGGGCGTCGGTTGCCGCGGGGCAGGCGCGGATGCGCACGGGTCCGGGGCGCAATTTCCCGATCAGCTGGCTCTACCAGCGCGAAGGCCTGCCGGTGCGGGTCGTCGAGATTTACGAGAATTGGCGCAAGGTCGAAGATCCGGAGGGCGTGCAGGGCTGGATGCTGGTCAACCTGCTGTCGAGCGAACGCACGGCAATGATCATCGGTGATGTTCGGCCGCTACGCGAAGCGCCGCGGGCGGGTGCTGGGATTCGCTACCGCGCGGAACCCGGTGTCGTGGGGCGGGTCAGCAATTGCCGGCGGGGCTGGTGCGAGTTCGACGTTCATGGCCGCAGCGGCTTCGTCGAAATCGGCCATATCTACGGTGTCGAAGCCGATGAGCCGGTCGATTAGCTACGCCGCGATCCTTTTATGAACGCGATCACCGAAGCGGTTGCGGCGCTACCGATGGAGTTGCGCGCGGGGCTGGGCTTTCTACTCGGTGTCATCATCGGCAGCTATCTCGCGACTCTCGCGATCCGCTGGCCGAAGGGCCAAGGGGCGGTGACGGGGCGTTCGCGCTGCGATGCTTGTGGCACGAAGCTGGGCCCACGCGATCTTGTCCCTCTATTCAGCTTCTTGCTCAATCGCGGGCGTTGCAGGCGATGCGGCGTCCGTATCGATCCGCTGCATCTGGTTGCCGAACTCGCGGCAGGGCTGGTCGGCGCGCTCGCCTTTGCGCTCCATCCCGTCTTGGTGGGGTTGGCCGGTGCGATTTTCGGCTGGGGGCTGGTGGCGCTCGCGATTCTCGACATCCGCCATTTCTGGCTGCCGGACAAACTGACCATGCCGCTGATTGCGCTCGGCTTCGCTTTTGCATGGGCGACGGAGCACCCCTCGCTGTCCGACAGCCTGATCGGGGCTACCGCGGGCTTCTTCGCGCTGTTCCTTGTCGGGATAGCCTATCGCCTGATCCGCGGGCGCGAAGGGCTGGGCGGGGGCGATTCGAAGCTGCTCGCCGCGATCGGCGCGTGGCTCGGCTGGACGATGCTGCCTTTTGTGCTGCTGCTTGCGAGTTTGACGGGCCTTTTTGCTATTCTTGCGGCACGCGCGCGCGGCGAGCCAGTGACGGCGATCGACCGCTTTCCCTTTGGCGCTTTTCTGGCGGTTGCCGCCTGGCCGCTCTGGCTGGCACGCGATGCGATTTCGGCAATTTTTCCGGGGCTTTGAGTCGCGCCTGTCACGGATTTGTCATAAAAGCCGTCATCGGGGTGTAACACTGTGCGCCTAGCGGGCGTGTTTCGGGGAACTATTCATGCGCTTATCGCTCGATGCCCGTGCCCAGCGACTGCTGAGACGGCTACCGCGTACAAACTGGATTTCTGCGCTGGAGCTGCTGCTCCTCGGCCTGCTTGCCGTCCAGTGCGCGCGGTTGTTCTGGGCGGTGGCGACGCCGGTTGGTCCGGTCGGCGAGTGGCGGAGCGATGGCGGCATGGCCGCGCTGGGCGCGCCCGACATGGCGCTGTTCGAAAGCTTCGATCCCTTTTTCCGCCTCGAAGGCGATGGCCGGATAGTCGTTACCGATCTCGATCTCAAACTCTATGGCGTCCGCCAGGATCAGGCGAGCGGGCGCGGATCGGCGATCATCGCGCTGCCGGGGGGTGAGCAGGACAGCTTCACGGTCGGCGACGAAATCATGCCGGGTGTCGTTCTGGAAGCCGTCGATTTCGATTTCGTGACGATTTCCCGCAACGGCGCCAGCGAGCAAATTTTCCTCGATCAATCGACGTCGCCGTCTGCGCCGCCGGCGCAACAGACGGCCGTATCGGCCCCCGGCGCGAACCGGCAAGCCGCATCCACTCCGTCTTCGTCCCCGCAAGCCGCGCGCCGCCCGTCCGGCGCCCGCGCGGTCACGCCCACACAGCTTGCCGGCGGCACGCAGATTTCGCCGCGCCGCGAAGGCAATCGCGTTACCGGGATCATTCTCCAGCCGAGCGGCGAAGATGCCGCCGCGATGCGCGCCGCGGGCTTCGAGCCCGGCGACATCATCACCTCGATCAACGGCGAACGGGTTCAGGATATGGGTCAAGCTGTAACCTTCGCCAGCCAGCTGGGGCAGGGGGACGGCTTCGTCCAGGTCGAACGCAATGGCGAAACCGTTTCGTTTCGCGCAAGGGTAAGCGAATGAAGAGAATCTTTTCCGTTCTGGCCGCACTGGCCCTGATTTCCGTGCCGCTGGCGCCGGTCGGCGCGCAGCATGTGCTCAACCTGCGCAATGCCGATGTCCGCGCTTTCATTCAGGATGCGTCGCGCGTCACCGGGCGCACCTTTGTGATCGATCCGTCGGTATCGGGCACGGTGACGGTTGTGACCGACCGGCCGCTTTCGCGCTCCGAATATTTCGAAGTGTTCCTGTCGACCCTGCGTGCCAACGGCCTTGTCGCGGTGCCGACGGCGGGCGGCGCGCTGCGTATCCAGTCGACGGCCAATGCCGCCGCCCAGCCGACCGCGGTCGGATCGGGCCGCGCTTCCAACAACGCCTTCGTCACAGAGATATTCCGGCTACGGAACATCCCGGCGACGAGCGCGGTCGAAACCTTGCGGCCGCTCGTCAGTCAGGAGGGCTCGATCACCGCGAACACGGCGGGCAACTCGCTCGTCATTGCCGATTTTGCCGATAATGTCCGGCGGATGCGTGAGGTGATTTCGCGCGTCGATATCGACAATTCGAACAGCGAGGTGATTTCGCTTGCCAATGCCGGCGCGCGCGAAATTGCGGCATCGCTGCAGGCGCTGGTAACCGGCGACGAAGGCCCGGCGCCTGCCGCCGTGGTGCCGGTCGACAGCTCTAACTCGCTGCTGCTGCGCGGCGACCCGGCAACCGTGTCCCGGCTTGCCGCGCTGGCCCGTGAGCTCGATACGCGCGCTGCCAGCGGCACCGAGATTCGCGTGATCTTCCTCGAATTCGCCGATGCCGCACAGATTCTGCCGGTACTCGAGCGGGTGACCGGCCAGGTGTCCAGCGTGTCGGGCGCAACGTCGAGCGGCGCTTCCGCGCCGGCTGCGGCGGCCGCTCCGGCCTCGGGCGGCGGCGATGTGGCGGCGATCGGCGGGCGGCCCGGCCAGCAGGTAATCGTCACCGGCTATGAAGGCGCCAACGCAATTATAATTTCCGCCCCGCCTGAAATGCAGCGCACCTTGGGCGAGCTCGTTCGCCAGCTCGATACCCGGCGCGATCAGGTTCTGGTCGAAGCGATTATCGTGGAGATTTCGGACCAAGCTGCGCGCGAACTGGGCGTCCAATTCCTGTTCGGCGGAGAGGACGCGCCGTTCGCGGTCACCAACTATTCGAATGTCAGCCCGCGTATCCTGGATCTGGCTGGCGGGGTGCTTGCCGACAATCTCGACCAGACGACGACGGTCATCAACGGCAATGTCGTCACGACGACCAATAATTCAGGTGTCGGCGATTTGCTGCGCGAAAATGCGGCCCGCTCGATCCTCGGCGCGCGTGGCGGCTTTCTCGGCTTCGCGACGGGACTTGGGTCGGACCTGATCTTCGGCGCGATCCTCAACGCGGTACAGGAAGATACCGATTCCAACGTCCTTTCGACGCCGTCGATCACGACGCTCGACAATCAGCAAGCGCATATCCTGGTCGGCCAGGAAATCCCGATTTCGACAGGCGAAGCGCTTTCCAGCAATTTCGACAATGCCTTCCGCACGATCCAGCGACAAAATGTCGGCATCGAGCTGGAGGTGCGGCCGCAGATCAACGCGGGAGGTGCGATCCGGCTCGATATCCGGCAGGAGGTCAGTTCGATCGCCGGGCCGGTGTCGGAAGATTTCAACGAACTGATCATCAACAAGCGCGAGATCGAGACGACTGTCACCGTCAATGACGGCGAGATCATCGCGCTTGGCGGCCTGCTCGACGATAATGAGCGACGGACGATCCAGCGCATCCCGATCCTTGGCGATATTCCGATCATCGGCGAACTGTTCCGGTCGCGGGGGCGTTCGCGCGTGAAAACCAATCTCGTGGTCTTCATCCGGCCGACGATCCTGAGCACGTCCGAAGATCGCCGCGCGGTGATGGAACGGCGCTACGGTTATGTCCGCGCGCAGCAATATCTCGCCAATCCGGACCGCGAACCGCCGATTGATACGCTGGTCCGCCAATATCTGGGCATGACGCCGCCGGGCCGGCCGCCCGCGGTTCCGCCGCCTGTCGATCCGCTGCTCATTCTGCCCGAAGTGAGCACGAGCAGCAGCACCGTTCGCACCGTGCCCGTGCCGCGGGCCGAGGAGGAGTGAAATGACGACGGTCAGGCGCGGCGGCGAGATGGGCGAAGAGGAAATGCCTGCCGCGGTTATGATCGGCGCCGCCGAAATCGATCCGGTGTCGGGCCTCGCCATCAACATCCCCTATGGCTTTGCGCGCAAGTTCGGCGTTGCGCTGCTCGAAGGCGAAGAGGGCGATGCTCGCTTCCGGGTGGCGCTGCGCGAGGGCGACGATCCGCACGCGCTACTGGAGGTCCGCCGCTTCCTGTCCCGGCCTTTCGATGTCGAGTTGGTGGCCCCGGCGCAGTTCGATACATTGCTCTCCGAACGCTATGCGATTGACGGCCGTATCGCGGCCGATGCCGCGAGCGGGCTCGGCGATCTTGATATGCTGGCGAGCGATATCCCGACCGCCGAAGACCTGCTCGACAGCGCCGACGACGCTCCGACGATCCGCCTGATCAACGGCATCATCGCCGACGCCGCGCGGCAGGGCGTTTCGGATATCCATATCGAACCCTATGAGACCGGCCTTGTCGTCCGCATGCGGATGGATGGCGTGCTGCACGAAACCCTGCGCATGCCGCCGCATGTCGCCGCCACGATCGTCAGTCGCATCAAGGTGATGGCGCGGCTCGACATCGCCGAACGCCGCGTGCCGCAGGACGGGCGAATTGCGCTGACCTTGGGCGGCAAGATGCTCGACGTCCGCGTTTCGACCTTGCCGAGTCGGGCCGGCGAGCGCGTCGTGCTGCGTATCCTCGACAAGGACAATGCCGGTTTCGGGCTCGAAGAGCTCGGCATGCCCGAGCGCGTCGATACCGTGTTCCGTCAGGCGATGGGCGAGCCCAACGGCATCATCCTCGTCACCGGACCGACCGGGTCGGGCAAGACGACGACGCTTTATGGCGGGCTGCGGCTGCTCAACGATGGCACGCGCAACATCCTCACCGTCGAGGATCCGGTCGAATATACGATCGACGGCGTCGGCCAGACACAGGTGAACCCGAAGGTCGGGCTGACCTTTGCAAGCGGCCTGCGCGCGATCCTTCGGCAGGACCCGGACGTCGTGATGGTCGGTGAAATCCGCGACCGCGAGACCGCCGAGATCGCAGTGCAGGCGTCGCTTACCGGCCATCTTGTGCTTTCCACCGTCCATACCAACGATGCCGTCGGCGCGATCACGCGGATGCGCGACATGAAGATCGAGCCGTTCCTGCTCGCCTCCACCTTGCGCGCGGTCGTTGCCCAGCGCCTGGTTCGCAAGCTGTGCGACCAATGCCGCGCGCCCGTGCAGGCATCAAGCGCTGTCGCGGCGCTGCTCGGTTTCGATACCGGCACGCCGATCTACGAGGCGCGCGGCTGCACCGAGTGCAAGAATACCGGCTATAAGGGCCGGATCGGCGTGTTCGAGATCATCCGTATCGACGACGATATCCGCCGAATGATCAATGCCGGCGGCGACGAATCGCAGATCGCCCGCCACGCCTTTCTCCATGCGCCCAATCTTGGCTCCGCCGCGCGGTCGCTGGTGCGCGAGGGTGTGACCTCGGCCGAGGAAGCGGTGCGCGTGTCGCGGACGGAGGAGCCCGAACCGGTCGATGCCTAGCTTCGATTATCTCGCCATCGATCCGGCGGGCCGCGAAAAGCGCGGCACGGTGGATGGCGAATCCCTCGACGACGCCCGGCAACGGCTCGACGCCAGGAGGCTCTATGTCGTGCAGATCGGACCGGGTACGGGCGCGAGGCCCAGGGCCGCGGCAAACGACACCACGCCGCTGCTCAGCCGCTCTATCGAGCTGCGCAAACATCTCTCGGCAAAGGAACTGACGCTCTTCACCCGCCAGCTCGCGACGCTCGTCGATGTCAGCCCGCTCGAAGAGGCGCTGCGCACCATCGCGCTGCAGGCTGAAAAGCCGAGCGTGCGCCGCGTGCTCGACGCGATCCATGGCGGTGTGACCGAGGGCCAGAGACTCTCCCGCGCGATGGAGCGCGAGAAGAAGAGCTTCCCGCCGCTCTACCGGGCGATGATCGCGGCCGGCGAAAGCTCCGGCGCGCTGCCCGCCATTCTTACCCGTCTTGCCGATCTGCAGGAACGCCAGGCCGAGGTGCGCGGCAAGGTGCTGACCGCGCTCGCCTATCCGATCATGCTGACCTGCGTCGCCATCGCCGTCGTCGCCGCGCTGATGATCTTCGTCGTGCCGCAGGTCGTCGACCAATTCGACAGTGTCGGACAAGAACTGCCGCTGTTGACGCGGATCGTGATTGGGCTTTCAAGCTTCCTCGCCAATTGGTGGTGGGCGATCCTGATCGTGCTGGCGTTGGCCGGGTTCGGCCTGTGGCGCGCGCTGCAGAATGACGATTTCCGGTTGCGCTTCGACCGACGAATGCTGCGTCTGCCGATCCTTGGTCGGTTGATCCGCGATCTTCATGCCGCGCGCATGGCGCGGACCCTGGCGACGATGATCGGCGCTCGCCTGCCGGTGCTGGAGGGGCTGACCCTGACCGCGCGCACCGTCCACAACCGCGCCCAGCAAAAGGCATCCGAGGAGATCGCCGAGGCCGTGCGCCAGGGCGGCAGCCTGTCCGCGGCGATGCGCAAGTCGGATATCTTCCCGCCGCTGCTCGTCTATATGGCGTCGAGCGGCGAGGCTTCCGGTCAGCTGGACACCATGCTGGAACGCGCGGCGGAATATCTCGAACGCGAATTCGACGCCTTTACGCAGACGACGCTCGCGCTGCTCGAACCGGCGATCATCATCGTCATGGGTGCGATCGTGACCCTCATCATCCTCGCGATCCTGCTGCCCATTCTTCAACTCAACACGCTTGCCATGGCCTAGGAGCCGATCATGTTGCTTACCCGCCTTATCCGCCGCGCCTCCGACGAGGAGGGCTTCACCCTGACCGAGCTGATGGTCGTGCTTGTCATCCTCGGGCTGCTGGCGACGATCGTGATCATCAACGTGCTGCCCGCCGCCGATCAGGCGAACAACACCAAGGCACGCGCGGATATCGCGACGCTCGAATCGGCGCTCGAACAATATCGTCTCGACAACATGGTCTATCCGCGCAGCGAGCAGGGGCTGCAGGCGCTGGTGACACCGCCGAGCGATCTCGCCCAGCCGCAGCGTTACCGGCAGGGTGGCTATATCCGGCGGCTGCCGAACGATCCCTGGGGCAATGCCTATATCTATGCGGCGCCTGGAACGCAGGGCGGCGGACCATTCGATATAATGACCTATGGCGCCGACGGTCAGCCGGGCGGCGAGGATGAAAATGCGGATATCGGTAACTGGTAACAACAGCGGTCTTGATCGCGTGAGGTGTCAGAGATGCGAGGCCGGTTTTACGCTGACCGAGCTGATGGTGGTACTCGTCATCATTGGCCTGCTCGCCTCGACCGTGGTGCTGACCATGCCCGATCCGCGCGGTCGGTTGGTCGACGAGGGCGAAGCTTTCGCCGCGCGCGCCCGCGCCGCGCAGGAAGCCGCAGTCGCCGAGATGCGCGATACGGCGCTGTGGGTGTCGCCCGCAGGCTATGGTTTCGAACGGCATGACGGGCAAGGCTGGGCGGCGATGGCGCGCCCGCCCTTCCAGGATCGGCAATGGCCGGTGGAAACGCAGGTGACGGTTGCGCAGCAGGACCGGGAGCGGACGCGCGTGATCTTCGATGCGACGGGGCTGACCGACCCGCTCGACCTGACCTTGGCGCGCGACGGCCAGCAGATCGGCGTCACCATCGGCGCCGACGGGACGATCCGTGTCGAGGGATAGGCGTCAACACAGCGAGGCGGGCTTCACCCTGCTCGAAATGCTCGTCGCGCTGGCGGTGTTCAGCATCGCGGCGCTGGCGCTGCTCAACCTCGAAACCGTGACCATCGTCAACACGACGCAGATTGCCGACCGCACGATCGGCCAGATCGTCGCGCGCAATGTTGCCGTCGAGGCGTTGACCGATCCCCAGCCGCCGTCGATCGGCGCGGAGACCGGCGCCGAAGTCAGCGGGGGCCGGACATGGCAATGGACGCGGGTAACCGGCCAGTCGCCCGAATCGCGCATCCTCCAGATCGAGATCGCCGTCGCCGACGAGGGCGGCGCACAGGCGGCGGGGCTCACCGTGTTCCGCTTTGCTGCGCAATGATGGTGCGGCAATCCTCCGAACACGGCTTCACGCTGACCGAGCTGATGGTGTCGCTGTTCATCTTCAGCCTGATCTCTGCGGCCGGCGTTGCGCTCCTTCGTTTCAGCGTGGATTCACAGGCGGCATCGGCGGCGTCGCTGGCCGATATGGGCGCGATCCGCCGGATGAACGCGCAGCTGACCAGCGATCTTTCGCAGATTGCCCCGCGCCCCGCGCGCGACGAGGCCGGTGCGCGGCAAAACGCTTTTTTTGGCGGTGGCGGCGCGGACGGCGATTTGCTGATCAGCTTCGTGCGCCGGGGTTGGTCCAACTATGACGGCGAGCCGCGGTCTTCCCTGCAAAAAGTCGACTATCGGCTCGTAGACGGGGCGCTCGAACGCATCGCCTATCCGCATGTCGACGGCGCGGAGCCTTTGCCGGCCGCGCGGCTCGTCCAGGGGATCGAAAGCGTCGCACTGCGCTATCGCAGCGAAGGCGAATGGCGCGAGCGCTGGGATCCGACGCTTGCGACCGAGCTTCCCGACGCGGTCGAGCTGACGGTCGTCATCCAGGGCCTCGGCCCGGTTCGTCAGCTCTTCCAGACGGGAACGGTGCTGTGAGGCCGGACAAGCCCTCCGAAGAAGGCGCAGCGCTGCTCGCGGTGCTGCTTATCGTCGCGGTGATGTCGACCTTGGCGGCGGCTTCGCTCGAACGGCTGCAATTCGCCACCCGGCTTGCCGCGAATATTTCCGCGCTCGATCAGGCGCGCGCCTATTCGACCGGGGCGGAATCTCTCGCTGTCGTCCGGGTCAACGACCTGCTCGCGCGCACGCCGGGCAAGACGACGCTCGAAGGCGATTGGCAGGGATCGGAGACCTTGCTCCCACTTCCCGATGGCGGCGTTGCGCGCGCCCGCGTGTGGGACGGCGGCAACTGCTTCAACCTCAACAGCCTGGGGCAGGGCGGCGATCCCGCAGCGCTGACCACCGATCAGATCGCCGTCATCCAGTTTACCGCGCTGATGACCGTGCTCGAAATCCCGCCGGGCGATGCCGAGCGCATCGCCTGGTCGGCCGCCGACTGGGTCGATGCCGATACCAGCCCGGCGCGGCAGGGCAGCGAGGACCGCGATTACAGCCAGGCCGATCATCCCTATCGCACCGGAAACACCGTGTTTGCCGAAGTCAGCGAGCTGCGCGCGGTTGCCGGGGTCACGCCCGCCTATTATGAACGGATGCGCCCCTGGCTTTGCGCCCTGCCGACGACCGAATTGTCGCCGATCAACGTCAACACCCTGCTTCCGGAACAGGCTCCGCTCGTCGCCATGCTGCTGCCCAACACCCTGACCATCGACGGTGCGAGCCAGGCGATCGCCGCGCGTCCGGCCACGGGCTGGAATTCGGTTGCCGATTTCTGGAATCAGCCGGCGCTGGCCGGACAGGAGCCGCTCGCCGAGGTGATCGGCCAGCCGCAAATCCGCTCGCGCTATTTCCGGCTCGAACTCGATGTTGCGCTCGGCGACGTCGAACTTGCGCAGTCCGCGCTGATCGACGCCAGTCTCGCGCCCGCACGCGTGGTGTCGCGGCGCTGGGGGGCGGACGAATGAGCGCGGGCGGGCTCCTTCTGGTCTATCTCGGCGCGGAACCGGGCTGGCTACGCGTCGCCGATGGACGGGTCATTGTTCGTCAGGCCGGATATGACCGGCTGCCCGTAGCGGACGAAGACGGTGACGAAAAAATTATGCTCGTCGTGCCGGGCAGCGATGTCGCCATCCATTGGGGCGCGATCCCCGACACGCTCTCGCCGCCGCAGGCGCTCGGTGCTGCGCGGATCATGGCGGCCGAAGTCAGCGCCCAGCCTGCCGAAACCGCCCATGTTGCGGTGGGGCCACAAGCCGATGCGGAGGGTGAGCGCCCGCTCGCCATCGTCTCGCGCGAAACGATGGATGGGTGGCTGGCAAAGGCCGCGGAACTGGGCCTCGATCCCGATATTGTCGTGCCCGAACCGATGCTGCTCGCACCGCCCGAAAACGTCGTTCGCCTGTTCAAGCGCGCGGGGCTGGACAATGTGCGCGGGGCCAAGTGCGCCTTCGCTGCGGAGCCGGAAATCGCGACACTGCTTGTCGGTGACGAGCCCGTCGAAACAGTCGGTGCGGAAGCGTTTGATCGCGGTCTCGGCGCGCTGCTCGACGCGGGCGTGCTTAACCTGCGGCAGGGCGACTATGCCAAGCGGCGGCGCTGGAAGATCGAGTCCGGGCTGGTGAAACGGCTCGCGCTGATCGGTGCGGCGATCCTGCTCGTCACCCTGCTGATCCAGCTGACGATGATTGCGCGGTACAGCTTCGCCGCCGATGGGTTGGAGCGCGAAGCGGCGGCACGCGCGCGCGACGCGATCCCCGGCAATGTCGAGATTATCGATCCCGAGGCGCAATTGCGCGAGCGATTGTATCAGGCGGGCGGCGGCCCCGGTTATGGCGAGATTGCCAGCGCCGCCTTTGTCGCGATCCGCGATACCGCCGGCGTCGAACTGCAATCGATGATCTACGCGCAGGATGGCAGCCTGCAGATCGTCGCGGCGGCGCCGGGTCAGCCGGAACTGACGGCGCTCCAACAGCGCATGGCGCAGGCCGGGCTCATCGTCACGCCTGGCGCAGTGCGCGACGGCGGCGGGCGCCAGATCGGCGATTTCACGGTGAGGGCACCATGAGTGAACGCTTCCGGCTATGGTGGAGCACACGCACGCAGCGCGAACGCTGGCTGTTCCTTGGCGCGGCGGCGCTGTTCGCGGTCGTGCTGGCTTGGCTGGTGATCGTGCGGCCGCTGGGCATGGCTCTGGACTCGGCGAAGGCGCGCCACGACATGGCGGTCATCGCGCTCGGCCGGGTCGAAACGCGGCTCGACCAGATAGAAACGGCGCGTGCCAGCCCCGTCGCTGCGCCTGAAGGCCGCATCGCCGATATCGTCCTCGCCGAGGCGGTGCGCACCGGGTTCAACACCGCCGAGACCGAGCCGGTCGGCACCGATGGCGTGCGCGTCATCATCGGCGCGGTTCGGCCGCAAACTTTTTTTGCTTGGGTGGCAGGCCTTGAAAGCCGGATGGGGCTTTCGGTCGAGGCGCTGACGGCGCGGCCCAATTCCGACGAAACCCTTTCGGTCGATGTCACTTTCCGGCGCGGAGGGCAGGACTGATGCGTTTGCCGATGGGCCGCCGGGTCTTTTTCCTGATCATTTTCCTGATCGCGCTCCTCGTATCGATCCCGATGCGGTTCGGGCTCGGTTTTCTCGGTTTCGACGATCGCGGACTGACGGCGCGCGAGGCGCGGGGGAGCATCTGGAGCGGGTTGCTGCTCGATGCGCGCTATGGCGATGCCGGGCTCGGGCATCTCGATGCGGGTCTCGGGTTTTTCCCGCTGTTCGCCGGGCGCGCACGCGTTTCGGTCGCAAGCCGTCTCGCCGACGGGCAGGAGATGCAGGGGCTCCGCGCTGCGCTGACGATCGCCGGCAGCGAAGCGGGACTCGACGATGCGACCGTCGCCGTGGCGGCGGGCCAGTTGCTCGCACCGCTGCCGGTGTCGCTGATGACGCTCGAGGACGTCAGCATTCATTTCGCCAACGGATTGTGTCAGGACGCTTCCGGCCTCGTTCGGGCGGAGCTCGGCGGATCGATGGGCGATGTCATCGCGGCACGCACTCTGGTCGGCAATGCGCAATGCGCCGAAGATGCGCTGTTGTTGCCGCTTGCCAGCGATGGCGGGATGGAGCGGCTCGACGTTCGGATCGGTGCCGACGGCGACTATATCGCCGACCTGTCGGTGCGCGCCGAGGACGATGCCGCGCGAGAAAGGTTGGCGCGTGCGGGTTTCCAGCCCGGCGCCAATGGCTATACGATGCGGGTTCAGGGTTCCTTCTGAGCGAAGGCCGCGACCATCCCGGCTGCCACCGACAGAGCGATTTCGGCGGGGCCCATCGCCCCGATATCGAGCCCCGCCGGTGCGTCGATCCGCGCGAGAGCGTCTTCCGGGATTCCGGCCTCGCGCAAGCGTTCGATCCGCGCCGCATGGCTCTTCCGCGAACCGAGGGCTGCGACATAAGCAGCCGGTGTCGCCAGCGCTGCAATCAGCGCCGCATCGTCGATCTTGGGGTCGTGGCTCAGCGCAACGATGGCGGTTGCGCTGTCGATAGTGTGCGCAGCAATGGCCTCGTCGGGCCAGCGGTCGTCGCTCTGGGTATCGGGGAAGCGGTCCGCGGTCAGGAAGCGTGCGCGCGGCTCGATTACGGTCGGTGCGACATCTATTTCGCGCGCGATCCGGGCGAGATGCTGCGCAATCTGGACGGCGCCGACAATGAGCAGGCGGCGCGGCGGCGCGTAGCGGCTTTCCCAATGCCCTTCCAGAGCGCCGGCGCCCGTTCTTCCGGTTTCGAGATCGGCCGAGAGGATCAGCGACTGCCCGGCGATGCGGGCTTCGGCGATCCGGTTGAACAGTTCCGGCGCGAAGCCATCGTCGCTCACAGGTTGCACCAAAATCTCGATCTTGCCGCCACAGGGAAGGCCGACTTCCCACGCGCTTTCGTCGGCGACACCGAAACTCAGCCGCTGAAAACTGCCGCCGGCAATCACCTCGGCGGCTGCCTGTAACACATTGCCCTCTACGCAACCGCCCGATACCGATCCCTCGAAACGCCCGTCTTCATGAACCAGCATATGGCTGCCACGCGGCCGGGGCGCCGAGCCCCATGTGCTGAGCACGGTCGCGAGCGCCATCTTCGCGCCGCGCCATTCGGCGGCGCGCGCCAACAGCCGGTCGAGCTCTCCGTTCATGCCGCCCTTTGGCCCGTTCGGCGGTGAAAGCGCAAGCCGGTTGCGCGCCCTCGCAAGGCTGTGCCAGAGCATGGACGAAAAGGAGTTTGGGATGACTGAACGCGTAACCATTGCCATCGGCGATGACGGCGTCGCCGATGTGCGGCTCAACCGGGCGGACAAGATGAATGCGCTCGATCCGGCGATGTTCGACGGGATTATCGAGGCTATTGACCGGCTGAACGGCGAAAGCGGCCTACGCGCCGTGGTGCTCTCGGGTGAGGGCAAGGCCTTTTGCGCCGGTCTCGACATGGCGAGCTTCGCGGGGATGGCGCAACAATCGGGAGGCGGTGATGAATCCGGTTCGAACCGGCTCGAAGGCCGTACCCATGGCGATGCCAACCGTTTCCAGCAGGTCGCCTGGGGCTGGCACACCTTGCCGGTTCCGGTGATCGCGGCGGTGCACGGCGTTGCGTTCGGCGGCGGTTTCCAGATCGCCTGCGGGGCCGATATCCGCATTACCGCGCCCGATACACGCTATGCGATCATGGAGATGAAATGGGGGCTGGTGCCGGATATGGCGGGCATCGCCATCGTCCGCTCGCTCGCCCGCGACGACATTGTTCGTGAGCTGACCTTCACCCATCGCGAATTCGATGGAAATGCGGCGCTGGAGTTCGGGTTCGCGACGCATGTCTCGGCGACGCCGCTCGACGATGCGATGGCGATGGCGCGGGAGATTGCCGCGAAGAGCCCGGATGCGGTGCGCGGCGCAAAACGCCTGCTGAATATGTCGCGCGATTTCGGTGCGGTCGATGTCCTGCTTGAAGAGTCGCGCGAACAGGCGGCCGTGATCGGCAAGCCCAACCAGATCGAGGCGGTGATGGCCGGGATGCAGAAGCGCCCCGGCAATTTCACCGACCCCGCCTGATGAAGGTCGCGGCGCTCAAAAAACCCGGCGGTCTCGACAATATAGCCATCGTCGAGCGCGATCAGCCCGAGGCCGGGACGGGCGAGTTGCTGGTGAAGGTTGCGGCGAGCTCGCTCAACTATCATGATTTCGTCGTCGCGCTGGGCGGCATCCCGATCGGCGAGGGACGCATCCTGATGTCCGACGGCGCGGGCGAAGTCGTTGCGGTGGGCGCGGGCGTTTCAGGCTGGAAGACCGGCGATACCGCGCTCTCGGTCTTTTTCCCCAACTGGCCGGACGGCGAGGGCACGACCGAACGGCGTGCCGGGGTGCCCGGCGATCATGCCGATGGTTTCGCCGCTGAATATGTCGCGATGCGAGCGAACGCCTTCACCCGCGCGCCCAAGGACTACAGCATGGCGGAAGCCGCGACCTTGCCATGCGCGGCGGTGACCGCGTGGCGCGCCTTGTTTGTCACCACCACGACCAAGCCCGGCGATATCGTGCTGGTGCAGGGATCGGGCGGCGTTTCGAACTTCGCGCTGCAATTCGCCAAGGCGGCAGGGGCAACCGTGATCGCGACCTCGTCATCGGGCGAGAAGCTGGAACGGCTCAAGGATCTCGGTGCCGATCATCTGATCAACTATAAGGAAACCCCGGAATGGGGGAAGGCGGCGCTGCAATGGACCGGCGGGCGCGGTGTCGATGCGGTGGTCGAGGTCGGCGGGCCGGGTACGCTCGAACAGTCGATTCAGGCTGCGCGAACCGGCGGGCATATCGGCCTGATCGGCGTGCTGACGGGAACCAGCGGCGAGGTGCCGACCGCGCTCTTCATGATGAAGAATCTCGTGCTGACCGGTATCACCGTCGGCAGCCAGGCCGATCAGCGCGACATGATCGAGGCGATCGAGGCAAACGGCATCAAGCCGGTCATCGACAGCCATTATCCGCTGGAGAAACTCGCCGAGGCTTTCGCGCATCAGGCCTCGCAAAAGCATTTCGGCAAGATCGTCGTCGATATTCCCGGCTAGCTATCCGCTATTGCAGCGTTTCGAGATAGGCGATCAGGTCGGCGCGCACCTGCGCGTCGCGGATGCCGATAAAAATCATCCGGGTGCCGGGCATTGTCTGTGTCGGCCGTTCGATGAAGCGGTCCAGTTCGTCCGCCGTCCAGGTGATCCCGCTGTCGCGCATCGCGGGAGAATAGCTGAAACTGTCGCCCGACCCTGCCGCGCGGCCAAATACGCCGTGCAGCGAGGGGCCGAGGCCGTTGCGCCCGGGCTCGACCGAATGGCAGGCCATGCATTGTGCAAAAACGCGTTCGCCTGCCGCTGCGCTGCCCGCTTCTTCACCGCTTTCGGCGGTGGTTTCCGGTACTCCGCCGGTCGTTTCGGTGACGGTTGTTTCATCGTCTCCGCTTTCTCCCGAACCGCAGGAGGTGAGCGCGCTCAAGGCAAGCGCGGCGGCGATGATTGTCGTGGTCGGTGCGTTCACAGATGCTCCCCTCGGACAGTTTCGCGCGAGCTTTGCGGTATTTTCGCCGCGCGCGTCAATCGCCTAGCCGCTGTTGCGCAGCGCCGTCGCAATCGCGTTGATCGAAAGCTGGATGCCTTCGGCGATCCGCTCGTCGGTTTCGCCCGCGCGGTGTCGTTTCAGAAGCTCGATCTGGAGCAGGTTGAGCGGCTCGATATAGGGGAGGCGCAGCCGGATCGACGTGTCGAGCTTGGGCGATTTTTCCAGCAACCGCGACTGCTGCGTCGCATCGAGCAGCGCATCATGGGTCAGGCTCCAGCCTTCGCGGATTTTCGCAAAGATTGCCTCGCCCTTGTCCTTATCCTCGACCAGCCCGGCATAGCGCTGGGCGATGCCCATATCGGATTTGGCGAGCACCATTTCCATATTGCCGAGCGTCGACTGGAGGAACGGCCATGCTGCAGCCATTTCGCGCAGCAATTCCTTGTCTTCGAAGGCCGAGAGCGCGTGGCCGACACCGTACCAGCCGGGCAGCATCACGCGCGCCTGGCTCCAGGAGAAGACCCAGGGAATGGCGCGCAGATCCTCGATCTTGTTCGATTTCTTGCGGCTCGCCGGGCGTGAGCCGATCTTGAGATTGGAGATCTCGGCAATCGGAGTCATCTCGCGGAAGACGCCGGCGAAGTCCGGGGTGTCGTAGACGAGCGCGCGATAAGCGCGGAAGGCATCGGTCGAGAGCGTGTCCATCGCTTCGGAAAAGCGTTTGCGGTCCTTTGGCGAAAGCTGCTCGGGCTCCAATGTCGCGAGGATCGTTGCCGCCGCCATCGCCTCGAGGTTGGAGCGCGCGCCTTCGGGCGTGCCATATTTGGCGGCGATCACTTCGCCCTGTTCGGTGATGCGGATGCGGCCGTTGACGGTGCCCGCGGGTTGGCCGCGGATTGCTTCGAATGCCGATCCGCCACCCCGGCCGACCGATCCGCCGCGGCCGTGGAACAGCTGCATCTTGATCCCGGTTTCGGCGAAGACCGGTGCCAGCGCCTCACTCGCCCGGCTCAGCATCCAGCTAGACGTAAGATAGCCGCCATCCTTGTTGGAATCGGAATAGCCGATCATCACTTCCTGATGGCCGCGCGCTTTCACCAGCGCGCCGATTTCCGGCAGCGCGAAATAGTCGCGCATGATTCCGGGTGCGTTTTCGAGATCGCCGATCGTTTCGAACAGCGGCACCGCCATGATCGGAACTTGGGGCGTTTCGCCCGGGCGGTAGAGACCGGATTCTTTCAGCATCAGATGCACTTCGAGCATGTCCGAAACCGTTTCGGCCATCGAGATCACGTAATTGGTGATGCATTGTGGGCCGTATTTGGCATGGGCCTCGGCGGCTGCCTCGACAATCGCGAGTTCGCTTTGTGTCTCTTCCGAATAGTCCGCCCATGCCGTTCGCAATGGACGCGGCGAAGCGAGCTCGGCGCGTAGCAGCTTCACTCGGGCGCTCTCGTCTAGCGACAGATAATCGGTTTCGACGCCTGCCTTTTCAAGCAGTTCGGCGACGACGCGCTCATGGACGGCGCTGTTCTGGCGCATGTCGAGCGTGGCGAGGTGGAAACCAAAGGTGCGCACGGCGCGGATCAGCCGTCCGAGCGCACCGCTCGACGCCAGCGTCTCGCCGCCGCGCGCGACCAGCGAACGGGCAAGAGTGCGCAGATCGGTCTGAAGTTCGTGCGGATCGGTATAGGCCTCGCCGGCAATCGTGGCGGGCCGGGCAGGCGGCTCGCCGGTCAGCTGCCGATGGGTCTCGGTCAATCGTGCATAGATACCCGCGAGCGCGCGGCGATAGGGTTCGTCGGCACGGCTCGGCGCCTCGTCTCCGCTCGCATCGGCGAGCTCGATAACGGCGGGTTCGATCTCCGAAACCTCGCTCGAAATCGAAAGTTCGGCGCCTAGCTGGTGGAGCATGTCGAGATAATAGCCGAGCACGGTTTCGGCCGCGCGCGCCAGCGCGAGCCTGAGCTCTTTGGCGGTTACATAGGGATTGCCGTCGCGATCGCCGCCGATCCAGCTGCCGAGACGAACGAAACTGGCAGGGCGGCCTCCCAGCGCTTCTTCCCAGCGATTATAGAGGCCCGGTAGCACCGGCAGGAAAATCTCGCGCAGATAGGATAGCGCGTTCTCCACCTCGTCGGCGACGAACAGCCGTACGCGGCGCAGCTGCCGCGTCTGCCAGAGCAGCGCGATCTGACGGACGATCGAATCCTCGACATCGTCGCCCTCGAATGTTTCGACACGGCCGCGATCGCGCATCCGCATCAGCTCGGCGATCCGGTTGCGATGGTCGATTATGCTTTTGCGCCGCACCTCGGTCGGGTGCGCGGTCAGCACCGGTACGATCAACGCGTCCTCCAGCATCGCCAGCACGTCCTTGCTGGCCACGCCGTGCTCCTTCAACTCGGCGAGCGCTTCGGCAAGGCCGGTATCGGTGGGGTTGAGCAGGTCCTGCCGATCCTCGGCCAAATTGGCGAGCATCGAGAACAGGCCGAAGCCGCGCACGAAAGACAGTGTTTCGTCGAGCGTCAGTGCGTCGATGCCGGGATCGATAGCGTCGGAACCGGCCAGCCCGCGATGCCGGTCGACCGAGGCAGCGCGGATATATTCGGTGCGGCGGAACAGCGTATCCCCGCCATAGGCGCGGATCACATCGCCGAGCAGCTTGCCGAGAAAGCGGACATCTTCGTTTTGCGAAATCGACGGAGGGGCTGACATACGGCCATGTTGCATCGCAGCATGTCGTGGGTCAATCGCTATGTGCCCCGACCGCTATCTGGTTATGCGTCTCCGCGATGCTCTTGCGCAAAGGCAACGGTCGCGCCGAACAGGCCGGGCTCGGGATGGGTGATGAGCTTTACGGGAAGGGCGCGCATCAGCGTTTCGTAGCGGCCCTTGGCGGCAAAGCGTTCGGCGAAGCCCGATTGCGGCAGGAAATTCCGGAGCCTGAGACCGAGGCCGCCGGCGATCACGACCGGGCCGGGGCCGTGCGAGAGCGCGATATCCCCGGCGACGGCGCCGAGCGACAGGCAGAAGCGATCGAGCGCGGCCACGGCCAGACTGTCGCCGCCTTCGAGCGCGGCCGTCCATAATGCGCGGTCGTCTCCCTGCGGCATCGCGCGGCCTTCGATCTCGGCGAGCGTTTCGTAGATCGCGCGCAGGCCGGGCCCGGACACGATCCGCTCGACCGAAACCCGGCGGTGCTTTTCGCGCAGCCGGGCGAGCAGCCGGTCCTCAATACCGTCGAGCGGCGCGAAATCGACATGGCCGCCTTCGGTCGCGATAACGCGCTGGCTGCCGGGTTCGCGGAGTAGCGCGGCGACACCAAGGCCGGTGCCGGGGCCGACGACGCTGACGATGCCGGTTTCGGGCAGCGGTATGTCGGGTCCGCAGATCGTGGCGAAATGAGCTTCGTCGACCGCGCCAACGGCATGGGCGATGGCGGCGAAATCGTTGAGCAGGACATGATGGTCGACGCCGAGTTCCTCGGCGAGCTTCGCCGGCCGCATCACCCAGGGGCTGTTGGTGAGCTTGATCACGTCGCCGCGGATCGGCGCGGCGATGGCGATGGCGGCGGCTTTGGGCAAATCTTCGCCAAGCGTTACGCCGAACGCCTCCCAGGCGGTGGTCAGGCTGGCATGATCGCCGGTGCGCATCTTCACCGGTTCGCCGAGCGCGGTCACCCGGCCGCCAGCGATATCCGCGATGGCAAAGCGGGCATGGGTGCCTCCGATGTCCGCCGTCACGATCCGCATGCTGTTCCTTCGCTTCGAGAAGGCCGACTGTACGCGCCTTTTCCCGTGCCTCAAGGGTCGCGCCGTGCGCGAGGGTGATCAGGCCAAAGGCAAATGGAGCGAAATACCGAACCGACCGCCGGCCTGCCTCGCCTCGACATGGCCGCCATGCGCGGCGGCGACCCGCTCGACGATAGCGAGGCCGAGGCCGGTTCCTTTCGATCCGCGCGAACCATCGGCGCGGGCGAAAGGCCGGCGGAGCATATCCCATTCATCGGACGAAATGCCGTCGCCGCCGTCGCTGACAGTTACCACCACGGAGCGGCCTTCACGGCGCGCGGACAGGAGGATAGCCGGTTTGCCATAGAGTTGCGCATTGCGGATCAGATTTGACAGGTCGCGCTGCATTGCCACCGGGCGCACCGGAAGGCTGACCCCGGCAAGCAACAGCGCCCGGTCCGCCTCGGCATCGCCCAGCCGGGCGCTCTTCCACGGGAATTGCGGGAGGACTAAGCAAATGCAATCGAGCTAAGTGATTGATATGGAATCATAAACTGGCTGGTGAACCGCGCAGTCTCAAGCGGACCGGTCTCAGGATAGTGTTCCCTGTTATATGGGAAAGAACAGGGGAAACGTCATTTTTTTGGTCTTGTTCGTTGATGAATCGGCTCTAATCCGAAGCTATTCTGCGGCTTAGCGGCACTTTTCCCTACTCCTCGTAACAGGGAAAAATTCAGACAGATCAGGGAAAGTCGTATAGCCGATCAGGCAATTTCAGATGTGGCTAAATCCGGGGGGCAACCGCAGATTCTGCGTTCGTCACTCAAATATATCAAAATATATCAGTATTATAAGCCACATTGCGCTTACAGACTGGTCATGAGACCTGTGTGACTTAAGCGGGATACGCTATGACCGATCCGGGATTAATGCAACTGAAGCGGGATGGATTTGGGATTTCCTGGCTTGAAGTGGGATTGAAGCTGAGCAAAGCGGGATAAATACAAACGGATCCGGGATCCTCGCAGGATGGCAACGCTGTTTGCGGGATTGCGCTTCTTGTATGCGAGACCAGGCCAACGATAAAGTGCGACGCGCGGCGAGGTCTGCCGGGCCTCGCAACGCGCTCCGGATATTAATCCGTGCTACGGCAGGCAGTAATCACCGTGTCACGCGCGTCGCCGACACTGGTTAGCGCGACAGGCAGCCTCCGGTCCAGTCATCTTAGGCCGTGTTGACAAAAGGGATTCCCAAACCCGCATTCTTCTGATTCAAGACTGCTTTTTGAGGAGCGGTCATGGGTCGCGGGGATTTGTCGGATGCGGAGTGGGAGCTGATCGGGCCGCTGCTGCCGCCTGAGCGTGGTCGCTGGGCACGGCCAGCGGGCGACAATCGGCGTTTTCTCAATCGGATGCTCCACGTGCCGCGGGTCGGCTGTCCCTGGCGCGACATGCATGAGCGATACGGCAAGTGGAACTCGGTCTATGTGCGGTTCCGGCGATGGGCGCAGCAGGGTGTGTGGGATGCCCTGCTGCAAACGCTGGTCGATCTGGGGCTTACCGACGACTGGCAGCACATGATCGACAGCACCAGCGTTCGCGGCCACGTTTCGGCAGCGGGCGGAAAAGGGGGGCTTGTGCGAACGCTCTTGGTCGATCACGCGGCGGCTTTACGAGCAAGATCCACGCCCGCTGCGACAATCAGGAACTGCCTGTCGGCTTCATCCTGACCGGCGGCGAGGCCTCTGATGACACCGCCGCCGAGCCGCTGATGACGATCCCCGTCGCGACGCCCAAGGCATTGCTCGCCGACAAGGGCTATGATGGTGATCGCTTCCGCGAAAGCCTGCTGATCCGAGGTATCCTGCCGATCATCCCGCCCCGTTCGAACCGCAAGGTTCCAGAGCATCCCGACTATCGCCGCTATCGGGACCGCAACCGCGTCGAGCGCATGTTCGGCAAGCTCAAGCAGCAGCGTCGCATCGCCACCCGCTACGATAAAACCGTTCTCTCGTTCGAGAGCTTCCTCAACCTCGCCGCCGCGCGCCTATGGATGAAGTCTTTTGTCAACACGGCCTAGCGCGAGCGCCGTATTTGGCGTGATTTAGATGATTGGGCTCCAGCAATTCGAAGGTCGAGGCCAATCTGGTCCCTGTTCCGGATTGACAGCCGAGAGCTTGGATGATGCTATGACTTGGTCGAGCGATCTTGCTGATCGGATGGAGCATGGCCATGCGCAAGATATTTTCCAAATTATTTGCCGCGTTAATCGCCGCCCTCGCTATCCCTTCTTCGGCTTTGGCTGGCGTTATATGCACGGGACCCGTCAATAGAATAGTCGGGGATCAAAATCTTTTAATCCAGTTGGATTGGGGTTGGGGCAACATCAAAATGTGCCGACTGGGATCAGATATGTCATATGCTGGCACTACATATACGCCAGAGAATTGCCGATTTTTACACACGACCGCATTAACGGCGATGGGGATCGGGGCCGATATCGGGATCTTTTTCCCTGACGCAAGTACGTGCGCAGAAGCACTTACAAATGGACAAGTTCCGGCGTTTAGATGGAGCTTTGTTCATTTAATTACTCCATAGTAACGAAGGTATTTCAATGTCGAATTTCAGCCAAAAGCCGCTGACCTTTACTGCGAGAGGTGTGCTTTGCTGAACATCCTAGCGATATCAATCGCGATGACAGCCCAGCCCGCAATTTCCGAAGTGAATGCTGTGGTTGGGCAGCCTGAGGATAATCCCGATGTGCGAGTTGAACGATCGGTGCGGCGCGCTGGCAATTCTCATATCGACGCTACCGTCCAACGCTCGACTGAACGAACTGCCTCCGACGAAACCGTAGAGCGATCAACCCGCCGGAGCGCTTTCATCATGGACGCAGTGGTGGAACGCTCGACCGACAAGGCGCCGCCTCCGATTCCCGACGGTCAAATGGAGCGATCAACAAACCGGAGTATCTGGAGAAATGAATAGCGCAGCAAAAATCCGATGTTTTCGAAATGGCTTGTTCTGCCTGACAGCTCTCTTTCTTCAGACGCATGCCAGCGCCCAGGAAACCACAACCTTCGAATATGATGCGCGAGGCCGGCTCGTCGAGAGCGCGACCAGCGGAGGGCCGAACAACGATGTCGAAGTATCCGTCGAATATGACGCCGCCGGAAACCGGATAAGCTACGAGGATACGGCTCCCAATCCAATACCGGAGGACTATCTGCTCATCCCGGTCAGCGGCGGAAAGATGGTGGTGGTGATTTACTGATCGAGATGGGCGAGGGCAGGCTATGCAACTAGGGGAATGCAACGGACGAGGCCGCGCAAGCGACTGCAACAGCCGGATTGAAAGACGAAGCGGAGCATTAAGAGCCGCGCTCCTTGGGCTGATCTGGATATCACTGATGGTCGCCGCTTTCGTTCCCGCCAACGCGCAATCGGATGATCCTCTCATCAATCCGCTCAACGTCGAGCCGGACGGCAACGGCGTCGACATGATCAGCGGCAGGGTTGCTCTGCCCGTGCCGACCTTGGTTATTCCCGCGGCGCCCAATCTTCGGTTCCAGAGACTTAAGTCGACGATTCCGCTTATGACGCTGCACGTGCCGCCCGACCCGGCGCTTCACATCGCACGGGTCAATGCGATGGGAGGAACCTCTGAAGGTTTTCAATGCAACGGCGCGGACTGCTGGCCGAACGTCGATAACGGATCGACTCTGGATGCCAGCAGTAGCGGCGGTGAACTCATGCAAGGCGGAAGCGGCGTTCGGATTTCATACTATTTACTAGGGAACGCCTGGTTTCGGTCGGACGGTTGGCATTACAGCTTCTACGGAACGCAGGTCACCTATCCGAACGGTGAGACGCTGACGTTCACATATGATCAGATTGCCAATGGCGGAACGACCTATACCCGGCCGTCGAAGATAACGAGCAATCTCGGCTACGAGATGCATTTGGCCTACCAATCGGAAAGCGCCGGCGCTCAGTGGAGCACGCTGGCGCAGGCGACAATCTACAGTTCGAGCGACACGAATACACCCCTTGCTCGCCACACATACGGAACGAACGGTACTATCACCGACCTTGCCGGTCGCGAATGGAGTTGTTGCGGAGACGCGGTAGAGAGCGTGCTCCAGGTAAGCGCCGTAGAGATGCGCCTGCCTGACATGACCGTCGATAGTTTTGTCGCCACGGCTGCCTCGGGTACAGCCGCGCCGCGCGTCGGACAGGTTATCAGCGACGGCGTTACCTGGACTTATACCGGAACAGAAAACACCGTGGTCGACAGGTGCGACAGCCTCAGTTGCGATCTTACGCAGATGGTAGTTACCGGTCCGAACGGATTCGTACGAACCGTCAACAGCAGTGTCGTTCTCAATCCCGCTACGCCGACGGTCACGACCAGCATCGTCAACGGCCTCAATCAGACCACCAGCTATGGCTATGACGGCCAGAGGCGGCTGACGAGCATCACCTATCCGCTCGGCAATGGCGTGGCGGTCACCTATGACGATTTCGGGAATATCACCGAGCGGCGCGAGGAGCCGACGAGCGGTGCCGATCTCGTCCAGTCGGCGAACTTCACGACGCCGAGCACGCCGCCCGGGCCCGGGGGAGGCGCCTGTGCCAATGTGCTGTGCTTCCGGCCGAACTGGACGGAGGACGCAGCGGGTAACCGGACCGACTATACCTGGGATACGACGCATGGCGGCCTTCGCGTGGTTCTCGAGCCAGCCGACGAGAACGGCAATCGGCGCAGGACAGTGCTCGTTTATGAGAACAGTTCGGGTCATTACCGCGTAAGCCGCCGCCGCGTCTGCAGCACCGGCACCGCCAACACATGCTCCACGGTCGATGAACAGCGGACCAACTATACCTATTGGAACGACACCGATCTGCCGCTCACGGTTACGCAGACCAACGGCGCCAACACGATCAGCGCGGTCACGACCTACATCTACGACAATGCGGGCCGCCTGCTTTCCGAGGAGAGCCCGCTCACGGGCGCGGCCAACACGAGCTACTATCGCTACGATACGGTCGGCCGCCGCACCTGGGAGATCGCGCCGCAGGGCGCCAACGGCACCAACCGCGCGGCGACGCGGACGACCTATCGGGACGCCGACGACCAGCCGACGCGGATCGAAACCGGCTATATACCCAGCGCGACGAGCACGGCATTCACGCTGGTCCAGGACGTGACGCACGCATACAACACCCGCCGTTTGCGAACGCGTACCGATGCGAAAGGCGCCGGAGGCTATAGCCAGGCGGTAACCCAGTTCAGTTACGACGCCCGCAATCAACTCGAATGCACGGCTGTCCGCATGAACACCGCGCAGTTCAGCTCGCTACCGGGTTCGGCCTGTACGCTCGACACTATGGGTAGCGTGGGACCGGACCGCATCCGGCGGAATAGCTACGATGTGCTGGGACGGGTCATCCAGACCGTTGGCGGCTATCAGGTTCTGAACGGCGGCGCGGGCGAGGTCGAGATCGCGATCGGCTATACCGCGAACGGCCAGATCGCATGGCGCGAGGATGGAAACGGCAACCGCACCAACTATCTCTACGACGTTTTTGACCGGCCGCAACGCGCGACATTCCCCGACAGCAGCTATGAGGAACTTGCCTACAACACGCGCGGTATGGTCACCCAGCGGCGTACGCGGAGCGGGCGGTTCATCAACTTTGCCTATGACAATGCGGGTCGGCTGACCCAGCAAAGCTATGCGAACTATTATACGGGCGAAACGCCGGTCCTCTACAGCTATGACGGTATAGGCCGCGAAACGAGTATCGAACGGACCGATCCCGATACCAATGATCAGTCGGTGATCGATATCGCCTGGGACGATCTTGGCCGGATGGCGAGTTCGACCCAGGAAGGCCGCGCAGTCTCTTACCAGTATGACATCGCCGGACGGCGCACGCGGCTGACCTGGCCCGACGCCTTTTACGTCACCTATGATTACTCGCCGGCCGGGCAGGTGACCGCGATCAACGAGAACGGCACAACCGCGCTTGTCAATTACAGCTACGATGCGGCGGGCCGGGTGACCGCTATCGACCGGATCAACGGGCGCGACACGACATTCAGCTACGGCGTGCTCTCGCGGCTGTTGCAGCTCGATAACGCGAGCATCGGCCAGTATGATTTCACCTGGAACCCGGCCTCGCAGATCGCGACGCGCAGCGCCTCGAACGATGCGCTCGCCTGGCCGGGTCACGTCAATGTGAACCGCGACTATGCGGTAAACAGCCTCAACCAGTATTCATCGGCCTCCTCATCGGCAGGGACGGTGAACTACAGCTATGACAACAACGGCAACCTCAACGGCGACGGGACCAACAGCTATGCCTATGATCCGGAGAACCGCCTGAAGTGGGTCGTGCAGCCAGGCGGCACGCGGCACATCCGCTATGACGGGCGCGGGCGGATGCTCAGGCGCTTCGGCATGGGGCTGGGGACGACCGAGAGCGTCTATGACGGCGACGCGCTGATCGCCGAATACAATGGCGGCACGACGGTGCGGCGGCGGTTTATCCACGGCCCCGGGGTTGACGATCCGCTGGTCTGGTACGAAGGCGCGAGCACCGCCGCCTCGAACCGTCGGTTCCTGCACGCCGACGAGCGCGGCAGCATCGTTGCGATCACCGACAATGCCGGCGGCACGATCGGCATCAACAGCTATGACGACTGGGGCATCCCGGCCTGGGACCCGCAAGCCGGCGTGCTCAACATCGGGCGGTTCGGCTATACCGGGCAGCAATATCTCGAGGAGATCGGGCTCTATTACTACAAGGCGCGGCTCTACTCCCCCACCCTCGGCCGGTTCATGCAGACCGATCCCATCGGATATGAGGACGGGATGAACATGTATGCCTATGTCGGGAATGATCCGGTGAACTCAGTTGATCCAGCCGGTATGTACGAGTGTACCGCTAGTAGAACGCAGTGCAACCAAATTGCTGCCTCAGTTCGCCGAATTAGACGTCTCGCCAGCACTTTGACGCATAATGGATCTAGAATACGCAGTGCAGAAGGACGAGCGCTTGCTCAAGTGGCACAGTTTTATGGCGCTCCAGGAAAACGCAATGGTGTAACTGTAAATAATGCAGATTTGCCAAGTGATGACACTGGTCACACGCTAGGAAATCTGGTTACAAACGGCAATGGAACATACGATGTTAACATTGATTTTTCGGCGATAACGGGTGCGGCGACAAACGCTTACACCTCTTCCAATTCACATTTGTCTCGTGCGCAAGTAAGTGGCGGCTTATTATTGGGTGTGGTGGCTCATGAGGGCACGCATGGCGTACAGCGACAGCTGGGGCAGTCTTTTGCTAATCCTCGAGAAGTCATGCAAAGGGAGATGGCTGCATATTTCAATGAATCCACTGTTCTGCGAGAGCATTCTGTTAGCCAAGGAAGCGGTTTTGGTAGCCTTTGGAGGCCCGGGATGACCATCAATGAGAGAAGAGACGCGATAAGATGGCGTGCAGTCCGCTCGTGTCAGGGCGTATTTCCGAATTATGTACAAAGGGCAACGCCATGCTCGTGGTAATTCGAACGTTAGTTATTTTATTGATAATTTTGCCAGCTATTTTTGCTTGCAGTAGAAGCGACGCGGATCATACAGATTTTTCTTGCTGGACTAACGGACAACAAAATCAAGATGATGAAGGAAACTATATTATATCGGCGATAGCCTCTGTATCCGCCGGTGGTAACAACGTAAATTTGTTATCTGATAGATGTCCTTATGAGGAGGCTCGTCTTTTTTCCAATTTCACTGAGGGAGATACAGATAATTATCCGAACATACAAAGATGGAATGAATCTATAAGTGAATGCGGAGCAGACGGAGAACTCGACTTGTGCTATTATCGGGTGTTAATGCGGGGGACATTTTCTGAAAATCGGCCTGATGAAGCAGTCTCTTGCTATGCGGGAATATACTTTCTGCTCTCAGACGTTGAGCAATTTGATGCGATCTCAGTTGAAGATTACACGGAGATTTTCAGACAGGCAGAAGAAGATTGGCAGGGAGAAGTACCGGAACCAACTGTAGAAAGAAACTGCGTTTATTAGGGTCCGGACTCATTAGGGTTCGGACTCAATCAGCGGCGGTATCGACGACCGTCAGCGATGTGCAATTCCGGGAACAATTCCGGCAATTATATACTTGACGTACTATCCGATTTCGAGCATAAAGAGGCTCAACAGGGAGCCTTCGAATGTTCGACCTTACCAATCCGATCTACCACGACGCCGACAAGGCCCGCGTGCATCTCGAAACGATGCTCTGGCCCGAAGGCCCCGTTTGCCCGCATTGCGGCGGCGTCGAGAATATCACCAAGCTCAAGGGCAAATCGACGCGCCCCGGCGTCTTCAAGTGCAACCAATGCCGCAAGCCCTTCACGGTCACTGTCGGCACCGTCTTTGAGCGCTCCAAGATCGGCCTTCACAAGTGGCTGCTCGGCTTCCGCCTGATGGCTGGCAGCAAAAAGGGCATCAGCGCTCACCAACTCCATCGCTCGCTAGGCGTCACCTACAAGACGGCTTGGTTCATGGCCCATCGCATCCGCGAGGCGATGAAAGACAACAACGGCGGGCCGCTTGGCGGCGAGAACAAGGTCGTCGAAGCGGATGAAACCTACGTCGGCGGCAAGCAGCGCAACCGTGCCACCCGCAAGGTCCGCGCCAAGCAGGCCGTTGTCTCGCTAGTCGAGCGCGAGGGCAAGGTTCGCAGCTACCATGTCGCCAACGTCAACGCGAAAACGCTTCGCCCGCTGATCGTCACAACCGTTGATCGCAAGTCGCACCTGATGACCGATGACAGCATGGTCTATACCAAGGTCGGCAACGAATTTGTGGGCCACACCGCCGTCATTCACTCCAAGGGCGAATATGTCCGCAAGGGCGGTTTTGCTCACTCCAACACCGCCGAAAATTTCTTCTCCATCTTCAAGCGCGGCATCATCGGCATCTATCACCATGTCAGCGAAGCTCACCTTGGCCGCTACGCCAGCGAGTTTGATTTTCGCTACAACACGCGCTCGATGGATGATAGCGAGCGCACCGACGAAGCCCTCAAGGGCGCGTTCGGCAAGCGCCTGATGTATCGGCGGGCTAACGAAGCCGCGTACGCTTAGGCAGAAGGCGCTGAAATTGGCGAGAAAGCGTCGCCAACCATAATCTGTGGATAACCGATTCGACTCCGCGCCCGACTCGCTGAAATGTGGTTTCTGATTGCCCCGAAACGAAAAGACCCGGCGTTGGCGCGCCGGGCCTTAGATCGGGACAACCTCGCAATGAAACTGGTTTTGGAGCGCGAGGCTGGAGATCACCCGATGGGGCCTTTGTGCCTTCATCCTCTCCTAAGGTCAAGCTTCAGATCGCATCCATCGTAGGAGATTACATGATGGATAACGAGAAGCGGGGGCGCATGCGCGTCCCTCTGACCGAAGCAACAATCCGCGAGATTTGGGATCGCCTCAGACGAGGAGATTTCCAGCACGACATCGCGGCGGACCTGGGGATCAACCAGGGCCGTGTTTCCGAGGTCAACACGGGTAAGCGAGGCGGGAATATTACCGGGCTTGCCGCCTAGTGTTGGGGGGCGGGTTTCGGCCCGCTCCCTTTTTGAGCTTGTGCGGCTTCGGCGGTGTATGCAGCGCCCTCTTAAGCGCCTGCCGCATCCGTGCCTCTATAGTCTCGGGGGAATCTTTATCCGTGTCTGTCAAATCTCTTATCCCGCCTTGGTTTCGCATCTGGCACCTCAAGCGCCGGATCAAGCGCGTTCGGCAGCTTCAAGCCGCCAACGACGAGCGCTTCCAAAATCTCAAGCTCAGCACCGTGGGGATGGTGACAAGCGAATGGTCCGACGTTGACGTTGAGCTAGACTACCTCATTGACACGATTCACGGCAATGGCGGGCGGGCGGGCATCCAATCCAATCTGCCCGTGTCGCTTACTAGACGTTGCGACTATCTCAAGCTGGCAGCCAAGTCGGGCCTTTTCCCGGGACCGCTCAACAAGGCCTTCAAACGGCTCGCCAGTATGCTGCTACAGGCTAAAGAGCGCCGTCACGACTTTGTCCACGGCACGGTGATCGCTGATACTGAAACCTATGAATTTGTGACAATGCGGACCATCGTAAAGCGCGGGTCTCGCCAGTACCGCGAACGGCGTTATTCCGCCACGCAAGTTTCCAACTGTCTCGATGAGGCCAAAACCATCGCCGTTTCGCTGCGCTACACAACCGACAAGATGCGCTCACACCTCGGTATCGAAGATGCGCAGAATGCCTAAAATCAGATCCCGCGCCGACATGCCGCATGAATCATTCTCGTAGCGATCAAGCAGTTTTTCCGCCTCAATCATCTCGGGCGTGATACCTAGTTCAGAGTGCAGGCCTGTCGGCTGATATGATGATTCCGAGTCGATGGTACGTCAACTATATAATTGCCTGAAATTGCGCGGTGCCGGAGGCTTGCCGATGCGGGAGCTAGGAGTCGTTGTTTTGGCAGTGCGGAATTGAGGGAAGCTAGACGCAGGGCTGGTGATCCTGAAGATACCTTGCCGCCACTAATCACTTGGCGGCAGGCCGGAGCCACAGACAGCGGACAATCGAATTGGGGACTCGTTATTGGTGGTGTATTGGTCGTTGGAGTTGTGGTTTGCGTGATTGTCGAGCCGTGTGGCGCGGCGGTTGCTGGGAGTTTAGCCCTTGGCGGGGCCGGAACGTTGGCGACCGTGCCTTGAGCGAATGTGCGCTATCTATTTTGTTCGAAAGGTAATAAGAAATGATGGTGCGGTATTTGTCTAAGGATAATGATAACATTGGATTTAAATTATTTTATCCTAAAGAAGACAATGCAGAATACCGGGAATTTTCATGCGCATTTGAAACCTTCGGGTTAGCCGATAATATTTCGGGGAAAGCGTTGGGTGTTGATGCTATTGATGCGATGGTTAACGCAATGATGCGTTTAGATATCTTCCTAAAATCATCAGAAGAGTGCAAGCGCGGGAAGATACACTGGGTTGGTGGTGTTGCCTCTGATGACTTTGGTCTTCCTTGGCAGTCTGCAAAACAACGCTAATCGCCTGAAGCTGAAGTTAGGCCTATGACGGGCTGTCGCGGCTGACCGGTCTCGACCAGCTGAGCCTGGTCGGGCTCGATTTCACCCACAACCCGGCCTCGCAGATCGCGACGCGCGGCACCTCGAACGATGCGCTCGCCTGGCCGGGTCACGTCAATGTGAACCGCGACTATGCGGTAAACAGCCTCAACCAGTATTCATCGGCCTCCTCATCGGCAGGGACGGTGAACTACAGCTATGACAACAA
>Ga0214472_10000980_pt1 | contig 33405 bp, 35 predicted proteins | sample RVTome_6_FD_207662 | JGI IMG/M metagenome (GOLD analysis project Ga0214472, IMG submission 207662) | Soil microbial communities from uranium-contaminated site in the Upper Colorado River Basin, Wyoming, United States - RVT140D175 | ecosystem: Environmental > Terrestrial > Soil > Contaminated >...
GCTCTAACCACTGTCGGGACATTCGCGTCACTGCCCAGCGAGTTGACGGCAACTTCGTTTCTGGCAATGGTTTTGCCGCCGATGATGCAACCTTTACTGCCGGGTTGGGTCAGGTTGACACTGCCTTTTGCAGATAGGTGACTTTGCAGCACAAATTCACGAATAATGATATCGCCGCCAGAACGAAGATAAGCCAGATTGGCATATTTGGCTCTGATATCGCCTCCTGCCACGACACGCGCCTTGAGAATAAGCTCTTTGCTCTGATTGCGCCCCAGATCCTCTCCTGCGATACCGCCGACAATGGTCAGATTCCGACCGGCAATGACTGTCGCTTTTTCAACCATGCCACGGATGAAGACATCACCTGTCGCCCGGATCGAAAAGCCGCTGGTGACATCGCCTTTCACTTCAACAGAGCCGTCAAATTCGATGTTGCCGCTTTCAATGTCGATCGCATCGACTCTTAATGTTGGATCTACATAGACACCATTCTGAATCAGTATGGGGTGTCCTTTCACTGCTGCAATTAACTGATCAGGGTTATCCGGGTCGACAATCGCGCCGTCTGCACCCGGATTAAACTCCAACTTACAACCCGGCTCGGACGGGAGCGTCTCACCCATCACGTTATATCCTGGTACACCAGCTGTCGGCGGTGTTCGCCGCATCAGGATTTCACCCTGTTCAACGACAATAAAGTCCTGCACGCGGTGAAAATCGACTTGATCCTCTTCCGAGTAATCTTCAAGCAGGTTCTTGCACCCTTCAACGAGCCCTTCGAACTGGCTGTCAGCTCCATGCTCCGGTTCAACGCCACGCGCGACACAAAGACGCTCTGCCTGACCTGCTTCAAGTACCTGATCCAGTTCTGACTGGTCGATACATTTCTCTTGAATTCCCCGCTCCTGCAGTTCTTCAAGCAACCATTCACGGGTAATTGTCTTGCCGCCGTAAGCGGGCATTGCTGTGAGATAAACCGCCATCTTATCGGGTTGTACCACCCATTCCAGCTCGGCATCGCGCCGGTGGGCAATGGTGATACTGGCTTCTTTACCCTGATTGGACTGAACGACCAGCTCCTGCATGCCGGAGTCTGATGTATGAAACTCTCCATAGCCTTGTTCTTTCAACAGTGACTGGAGTGTGGGTAGGTCTAATTTCTGAGCAGTCGGAGAGGGGACCAGCGTTGCCAGTACAGACTGGGTGTCTGGATCGAAAGTGAGGGTGACTGCTGCAACCGTAGATTGGTTTACAGCAGGATCATCTGTAGGAGGATCTGCCGCAGATGTAGACATAAGGGCCTTTATAATTTTTTTAGTGGCTAAAGTCGGCTGCTTAAAAATTAAGCAGTCATCTTTTGTCTCTTCTATCATACAAAGTGTCAAGGATCAAGCAGGCGCTGGCCTGCATTATCAGGATTCAAACGCGAGATGTAAGCTGCATCCGCCGCTTTCCATCAGGTTGCGCCGGTAGCGCACTGATCGCCGAAACCGGCGGCTCCATCGCTTTGACCAAGGGCAAACTACCGAACACTCTATCTGCTTCTGTGTCCGTTTCTGTGTTGTTTCCGTCGCGAATTAGGGGCACACTCCAGAACAGCGTTAGTCAGGCAGTAGACGATCGCCAACATCCGAAGGGACTGATTATGGGTGTGGACCTACCACTTATTCCTCTCCGATCAGCCAATGACGGTGCAACATCCGCGGCGTGTTCACGTCCGGATTTATGAAATGGCGATCTGCTGCGTGTCGATGAAGGGCTATGCGATACATTCATTAACACGATAGAAGTAGGGAGACGATAGATGCTGATAACCAATATGGAGCTGATATCAGGGAAAAAAGTGCTGAAGCACTTCGGCATGGTGAATGGCAGTTCGGTACGGGCAAAACATGTGGGCCGCGACCTGATGGCCGGCTTGAAAAACATCTTTGGCGGTGAGCTGAAGGGTTACACCGAGCTGTTGCAGGAGTCCCGTGAAGAGGCGCTTGAGCGCATGAAACTACAGGCCGAGGCGATGGGTGCCAACGCCATCCTCAATGTTCGGTTCTCCACCTCATCCGTTGCACAGGGAGCTGCCGAGATCTTCGTGTACGGTTCGGCCGTGATACTGGAGTAACGGCCATGATGGATCTGATCATCTTTCTAAGCCTGCTGGTACTGGGGTATCTGGTCGGCCAGTGGACCGAAAAGCGTCACTACAGGTCGATACGGGAGCGCGAACAGCAACTGAAAGGGTTGCCGATCGTGACCTACCGCTTTCCGCCGAAAAACAAGATATTCGATCAGCGTCTTGTGACCGGTAACGTGGTGATCTCGGTCGACTATTTCAAACGCTTCATCGCGGCGCTGCGTAATTTTTTCGGTGGCCGGGTCACCTCCTATGAATCCCTGCTGGACCGTGCCCGCCGCGAAGCGCTGCTGAGGATGAAGGAGCAGGCCGAAGCGATGGGGGCCGCATATGTGTTCAATGTGAAATATGAGACCGCGTCCATCTCGAAAGGCCGAAAGAACGCCATCGGCTCCGTCGAGGTGTTGGCATACGGAACCGCCATGATCAACGGGTCGAACGACGCGTGAAATTCGAAGACAGTGAAATACCCGAGGGGATAAATGTCACCCAAGTACACCCGCTGAAGGAGCTGGCGGTTCTGCTCGGTGGCGCAGCGATTGTTATCGTCTTGCTGGTATATGCCCTTGGCCTGTCGGCGGGCTACCTGGCCCGCTATATCCCTTTCGAAACCGAACTGAAGCTGGCCTCGCCCTTCGCACAAGATGCCGGACAACCGACTGAAATCCTCGACTACCTCGAGAAGTTGAAGGAGCGGGTAGTGGATGTGATGGATCTGCCCGAGGGGATGACGATTCGCCTGCACTACTCAGACGCCGATACCGTCAACGCCTTTGCCACCCTGGGTGGCAACGTGGTGCTCTTCCGAGGGCTGTTGGAAAAACTGCCGAACGAGAACGCGCTGGTCATGCTGATGGCTCATGAGATCGCGCACGTCAAACATCGCGATCCCATCGTCAGCATCGGCCGGGGACTGGCCGTCAGTACGGTACTGGGCTTGGTTCTGGGGCAGAGCGATCTCGACGTGCTGGGCAATACCGGGCTCTACACCATACTGCACTTCAACCGGGAGATGGAGGCGGATGCCGACCGGGAGGCGCTGGAGGCGGTCTACAAGATCTACGGTCATACCAGCGGCGCCGAGGATCTCTTCCATACCATTCAGACCTATCGTGAAGAGCTGGACGAGAAAGAGGGGCCGGCGTTTCTGCAAACCCATCCGCTCGACCAGAAACGGATCGACGCGATAGATAACTACTCAGACGAGCATCATTGGGCGAAAGAGGGCAAGCCTGCTCCTATTCCGCCCAGCTTTGTCGAAGCCTTGGCGACAGACCGGTGATTCCGACAGCTTCGTGAGCCAATATCACCTGATTACCTCACCCCTCCAGATCCGGCTCATGGCAGTGGCGCAGGATATGGGCGCGGGCGGCGTCGCGCAGCGATAGCGCTCGGGCCCAGCGGTCGCCCTCCTTGTCGGCATGGAGGGGCGTGCCGATCACCACACCGATCTCGCCCCGGTAGCCGTACCAGCTGCGCCCGCGCAGGATCGAGCGGGTGCCGCTGAGTGCGATCGGCACGACCGGTACCTCAGCGTCGACGGCACTGACAAAGGCGCCCATCTTGAACGGCATCAGACCGGGGCTGTCCTGCAGGGTGCCTTCGGGAAAGAACAGCAGGCGCTGTCCTTGCTGTGCCAGATTGGTGGCTTCGCGGGCGTCGCTCAGGCTTTGCTGCGGATCCTGGCGGTTGATGTAGCGGACCGCCATCCGGTCCAGCAGTGTGCGCGCCAGCAGTTGGGTACGCAGTTCCGCCTTGGCGACGAAGTGCACCGGCTGCGGCAGCGTCGCGGTCAGCACGAAGGCGTCCAGGTAGCTGGCGTGGTTGGCGACCAGCACACAGGTGGCATCCGCCGGAATGTTCTCGAGGCCCCGGATCTGGAGCGGGGTGCGGGTCAGCCAGGCCCAGTATCGCGCGATTCGGTGCAGGGCGCGCCAGCGCCGGTTCAGGTCGGGCAACAGTAGAATGGCGACGAATGCCGCCGTGGTCAGTGTCAGTCCGGTCAGCAGCGCATAGCCGGCGAACAGGTGTCGGCCGAGGAGGCGGCGCAGGCGCAGTAGTTGCGGTGCGGTGGACTTGAGCAGCAGCCGGAGGAGCTGCCATCCGGGCGGGCGGATGCGGTAGTCGCCGCGGCTGTAGCGTTCGCGGCAGTCGGAGCGGCGAAGCTTGCCGCTTGAGGTCTTGAGCAGTATCCCCGGCGGAATCAGCACCACCTCGTCGGGCGGCTCGCCGATCAGGCGGTTGACGGCATTGGCCGCTTCGCGTTTGAGCTGTTCGCGCTCGTCGTCGTTGTCGGCACGGGTCTCGGCCATGATGATCAGCCGCTCGGTGCCGCTGGATGCGTCGCATACACCGAAGGCGGCGACGCGCCCGCGGCGCAGGCCGTCGATGGCGCCGACTGCAGACTCCAACTCGTCGGGATAGAGGTTGCGGCCGCTGCGGATGATCAGGTCCTTGCTGCGCCCGGTAATGTAGAGGCCGTCTTCGGCCAGGTAGCCCAGGTCGCCGCTGTCGAGCCAGTCGCCGTCGAACAGGCGGGCGGTCGCCGAGGTGTTGCGGTAGTAGCCGCTGCACGCCGACGGGCCCTGGAACTGCACTCGGCCCTGATGCCGGGCCGGCAGTTCGCGGCCGCCTTCGTCGCAGACACGGATCCGATGCGCCGGCAGTGGCTGACCGCAACCGACGACTTCGATGACCTCGGCGTCCGCATCCGACGCGGGCAGGGCGTGGCCGTCGCGCATCAGGGGTTCGCGCTGCACCCGATCGATCCTCGGCTCGCTGCCGAGCGCGGGAAAGGCCAGGGCCACGCTGCATTCGGCCAGGCCATAGACGGGATACATCGACTTGGCGTCGAAGCCGCAGCGAGCGAAGCGTCGGCAGAAGGCGTGCAGGGTACGGGGGTTAACCGCCTCGGCACCGTTCATGGCGAGGCGCCAGCGGCTCAGGTCTAGCTGCTCCAGTTGGCTGTCTGGGACCTTGTTGAGGCAGAGCTCGTAGGCGAAGTTCGGTGCCGCCGAGAGGGTGCCGCCGTGGCGGCTCAGCGCCTCCAGCCAGCGCGACGGGCGACCGAGAAAGGCTTCGGGCGGCAGGCTCACGAGCAGCGCCGCATGGTAGAGGCTGCCGAGCCAGGCGCCGATCAAGCCCATGTCGTGATAGAGCGGCAACCAACTGACGAAGACGTCCCGGCTGGAGGCGTCGATCACCTTGCCTGCCGTGCGGATGTTGGTCAGCAGGTTGGCGTGACTCAGGATCACCCCCTTGGGGCTGCCGGTACTGCCGGAGGTGTACTGCAGCAGGGCGATATCGTCGCGTTGCCGACTGACGGGCTTGCCGACAGTGTCTGTGCTCTCCAGCGCTTCGCTGGTGACCACGGCCGCAAGGCTCGGCACCTGCGCCTTGAGCAGTCGGCACAGGGCGGCCGCTTCGGTCGGTGCAATCAGCAGCCGGGCCTGACAGTTGTCTAGAATCGAGGCCTGGCGACCGAGATGGTCCTCGAGCTGGCTGGGGCGCATCGGCGGGTAGAGCGGTACCGGTATGGCGCCGGTCATCAGAATGCCGAAAAAGCTGACGAAGTAGTCGCGTCCCGTCGGCAGCATCAGCGCTACCGTCTGGCCCGCCGCGAGGCTGTGCTGCAGCAGACCGGCGGCGACGGCGCCGGCCCCCTGCCAGAGTTGGCCATAGCTCAGTTCGGGGCCGGTGCCCTGGTCGTTGTAGAAATGGATATGGGGTCGGTCGGGGTGCCGTTCGACATGCCAGGCCAGTACCTCGACAAGGCTGAGGGCCCGGCTTGGCAGACCTTCGGTACTCTCCAGTGGCGTCGAAGGGGCGGGGCTTGTCGGTGGCCCGGTCGGGGAGGCCCGCTCCAGCAGGCGCAGCAGGTCGCGGGGTGTCTCGGCCTCGGCGAAGGCGCGCTCCGGCAGGCCGACCTCGAAGCGCCTTTCGATACGGGACAGCAGCTCCACCCGGCTCAGGCTGTCGAGTCCCAGATCGCCATCGAGGGTGCTGTCCAGCGTTACCGAGCCGGCCCGCCGATGGAGGCGCAGTTCCGCCCCCAGCTCTTCGATCAACTGCAGCAGTACCGCCTGTCGCTCCGGCGCGTCGGGGCGCTCCGTCGGCATCACCGGCTCCCGATTTTCTCACGTTACCTCAAGGATAGGCGATCAAACGGAAATTCGGGTGATGCCCTTATTACTCAACCCAATACTCGGATTGATCGCGAACAGCAGCAATCTTGATTTTGCATATTGTAGAAAACCCCTCTACATTACTCCTGTCTCTTATCCGGCAGAGCCAACGCCATGTTCAACGTATCACGCCAACCCCTTGAAGCTGCCTGCGCTGTCAACCTTCCCGTCGGCGTGATCTCTGTTGCTCTGTCTGCGGCCATGACGTCGGTCATGGCTCCACCTGTCGCGTCACCCCCTGCGCATCGTATCGCGCCGCCACCGCCCTTCGGGCTGTGTTAATCAGAGCGTAATACTCTCTTCCCCATTCGGTTCAGATCGTGTTTTGGTGCTTCGGCGTGCACGCGTCTGGCAGCGGGAAGCCTGCATGTTATTTTGACAGGTGAAAGTTCATGTCTTTTCTTTCCATTAATTGGGCCGCGTTTGGCTCGACGTCGTTATTTGTGCTGCTGTGGAGCAGCGGCGCCATCTTTTCCGAATGGGGGCTGCATTACGCCTCGCCCTTTGCCTTTCTGTTGCTGCGTTTTTCACTGGCGGTCTCGGTGCTGTTACTGCTGGGCAGGCTACAGCGACTGTGGCGACCGCAGCCGGGCACGGTCAGGCGGGTGGCTCTGACCGGTGTGCTGCTGATCGGCAGCTATTCCACCTGCTATTTTTTGGCTTTGGATCAGGGTATCACCCCCGGTGTGTTGGCGACCGTGCTGGGGGCTCAACCGGTGCTGACGCTAGTGCTGCTGGAGCGACGTTTTCAATCGCTGCGCGTATTTGGCTTGTTGCTGGCCATCGGTGGGCTGGTGTTGGTGGTGTGGCAAAGCATCACCGAGGCGCATTTCTCTCTGGCAGGGATACTGTTTGCCCTGGGTGCGTTGATGAGCATGACCACCGGTGCCATCCTGCAGAAGGGGATCAGCCAGTCACCTCTGCAGGTGTTGCCGCTGCAATACGGCTTGAGTCTGTTGGTGTGTCTGTTGATCAGCCCACTGCAGCCGCTGACGCTGCAATGGGAGTGGGGCCTTGTGCTGCCGTGGATCTGGCTGGGGCTGGTGATTTCGGTGGTGGCGCAGCTGTTGTTGTACCGGCTGATCCGGCAGGGCGATCTGGTCAATGTCACCAGCCTGTTCTATCTGGTGCCGGTAGTCACTGCGCTGATGGATTTTGTCTTCCTCGGTAACCTGCTCCCCTGGAACGCGATGGCGGGTATGGCTGCTATCCTGTTGGGCGTAATGTTGGTTTACCGCGCTTAGCGGTAAAAACTGCCGGGCAGGAGTAGCTGCCCGGCAGTTTGCTGGAACTGATTCTCACGAAATGCACATCCCGGCGCAGATATTTCTCGAGGATCGTAGCCGTCAACGTGCGTTCACTCCGTTATCGAGGGCTGGGTATGCCTTGTTACCCCCTCGCTTCTACTTGCCCTTACCCTTCAACCCGACACTGAGATTGATCGCGAACAGCAGCAGTCCGAGCGTGGTGATGAGCGATGCGATGCCCACCAGTGGCTCGATCGCCTTGATCCCGTGCAGGTAGAGGCCCAGCGCGATCATCATCACCGGCAGCCCGATCTGGCCGAGGAGGTGTACGGCACCCTAGCTGCGTCCGGTCACCAAGCGGTGCGGCCGGCTCATTCCGTGGTGTTTCGTTATATCCTGCCGCAGGGTTCGCGTATCACGGAATTGGCAGACAGGGCCGGTATCACCAAGCAGAGCATGGCGTCGCTGGTCGAGCATCTACAGAAGCATGGTTATGTCAGCATCCATCCGGACCCCGATGATGGCCGCGCTAAAAGAGTACTGTTGACCGAGAGGGGCGAAGAGGTGCAGCACGAGGCCCGACGGTTGAGCGAGCAGGTCGAGCGCCGTTGGGCCGAGATGATCGGCGAGCAGGAGATGGCGCAGCTTCGGGCACTGCTCGAGCGCTTGAGCGGACAACTCAAATAGACAAAAAACGCCGGAGGATCATCCCCGGCGTTTTTGATGGTGGGTCGGTGCTGACGCTTATTTGTGCGCGTCGAACGCCTTGTTCTCGTGCTTGATGATCGAGTGGATCAGGCCCGCCACGATGGCGGTGACACCTGCGGCGAACAGCACCAGTGCCATCGGGCTATCCGCGAAGGTGAAATAGGCGCTGACGTTTTCCCAGGTGGTGATTGAAGTGCCCATGATTATGCTCCGTGAGGTTCGGCCAGTTTGTTCGGTACGTCGGCGGCTGCGGTTGCCGGTACGCCCGCTTCGGGGTAGGGCTTGGCAAGGATCTCGACCTCGTCGATGCCCAGCTCTTCGCACCTCTCCGGTACACGGAGCGTGTTCAGTTTCTTCAGCAGGAAGGAGAGGCCGTAGCCCGGCACGAAGCCGAGGACAACCATGATGACGGCCGAGATCAGTTGGCCGGTGAAGCTGATCGGCGGCAGGTCGCCGACGTTCGGCGTGCCGGCGGCGAAGACGCCGACCAATACGACGGCTACTGCACCGGTGAAGCCGTGCACGGCGACCGCGCCGACCGCATCGTCAATGCCGAGGTTTTCCAGGAACTTGGCGAAGTAGACGGCGGTAATGCCCATGCAGGTGGCGATGATGAACGCCAGCCCCGGATCGTACAGGTCAAGGCCGGCGGCGACGGAGATGATGCCGACCAGGCCGCCGGACATGGTCCAGAACGGATCGCGGGTCGCCACGTAGCAGCCGAGGATACCGCCGGCGAAGCCCATCAGGGTGTTGAAGGCGAACGCGGAGAGGTTGGTCGGGTTGCCGTAGATGGTGGTCCAGCCGGTGTCGCCGCCGTTGAAGATGATGCAGCCGCCGAGGAAGCCGAAGAAGCCGACGATGATCAGCATCAGCCCGATCAGCGTCATCGGCAGGCTGTGCGGCGCGATGGTCTGCGCCACGCCATTGATGAACTTGCCTTTACGCGCGCCCAGGTTGAGTAGCACACCGAGGGTGAAGAAACCGGCGATGGCGTGCACCACGCCGGAGGCGCCCACGTCGTGGTAGCCCAGCTTGGTCAGTAGCCAGCCCTCCGGGTGCCAGCCCCAGGCGCCGCCGAGAATCCATACCGCGCTGCCGAGTACGATGGTCAGGATCAGGAAGGCGCTGACGCGGATGCGCTCGATCACCGCGCCGGACAGGATGGAGCCGGTGGTGGCACCGAACAGTGCGAAGGCTGCCCAGAACACGCCGGTGCCGAGATCCTGGACGTCAGGCCCCATGCTCTGCGACCAGGGCAGGGCGGCGGAGGCGTCCGCCGGGATGATGCCGCCCGGAAAGGCGTTGTAGATCCACCAGCCGAACAGGTAGAAGGTGGGGATGATCACCACCAGGGCGAGAATGTTCTTGATCCCGGCGGCGAGCGCGTTTTTCGCACGCGAAGCGCCCATCTCGTAGGCCAGGAAGCCTGCGTGGATCAGGAACATGATGGCGGTACACCACCAGTAGAACACCTCGATGTTCATCGCCTGGTGCATCTCGAAGATCGCTTGCTGGGCCTCCAGGGCGGCCTGCAAGGACTCCAGTGTTGGCGTTTCAGACATGATTGTCTCCTCGGATTTATCGATTGATCGGTTTGGGTATCAGGAAGTTGGTATCGGTCGTTGCCCCTTCGATCACGGGGTCTTCCGAACGCTCTTTCAACTGCACGCCGGAGAGCCGGCGCTTGCGTGATTCCTTGAGCAGATAGATCGCCTTGCGCACGGCGTCGCTGTAGACCAGCCCCGCCTTGCGCACGTTGGAGATACAGTTGCGATAGGCATCGGTGAGGCCGACGCGGGGCGCCCAGGTCATGTACAGGCCCAGGCTGTCCGGGGAGCTGAGTCCCGGACGCTCGCCCACCAGCACCAGCACGGTGCGGGCGTTGAGCAGTTCGCCCACTTCGTCGCCGATGGCGACCCGCCCCTGACGCAGGATGCACAGCGGGGCGACCGACCAGCCGTCGCTGTCCTGCTTCAGTGCGCTCAGCAGCTCGGTCAGGAACGGCAGGGTGTTTTCGCTGATCGCACGCGACGACAGACCGTCGACGATGGCCAGCGCCAGATCGAACCCGCTGGAGAGGTTGGAGGCATAACCGCGCAGCAGCTGTGCCGACGCCTCGTCAAGACGGCGGCCGAGATCCGGGCGTTGCAGGTAGGTGGGGCGGTCGGGTGCGCGACTGTGCAACCGGAACGTTTCCGGCAGCGAGAAGTCGCGAACCAGCGGTTCTAGCTGTTGCTGCAGTGCGTTCACATCCAGCGGCTGGTGCACCGCATCCTGCGCCTGGGCGTGGGCGAGCTGGAAGTCGAGCAGGGCGGAGGTGGGCAGGCTGATCCCGGCGCGGCCGAGCCCGATGCGGGCATCGGTGTAGATACGCAGCGCCTGCCAGGCGTTGGCGGTGACGAACTCGGGCGGCTGCTTGCCGCTCATCGTGAACCGCCCTCCAGTGCCCGACCGAGCGAGCCGGCAAAGGCGGGCGGCAGTGCGTTGTTCGGGGTAAAGCACCCGGCATCCTGGAAGATCTGCATCCGAATGAGCCACTGCTCGAACTCGGGCGACGGACGCAAGCCGAGCGCCCGCCGGGCGTAGAGCGCGTCGTGGAAGGAGGTGGTCTGGTAGTTCAGCATGATGTCGTCGGAACCGGGGATCCCCATGATGAAGGTGCACCCGGCCACGCCCAGCAGCGTGAGCAGGGTGTCCATATCGTTCTGATCCGCCTGGGCGTGGTTGGTATAGCAGATATCGCAGCCCATCGGCAGGCCGAGCAGCTTGGCGCAGAAGTGGTCCTCCAGCCCGGCGCGGATGATCTCCTTGCCGTCGAACAGATACTCGGGGCCGATAAAGCCGACCACGGTGTTGACCAGCAGCGGCGAGAACTTGCGGGCCACTGCATAGGCACGGGCTTCGCAGGTCTGCTGATCCAGTCCGTGGTGGGCATCGGCGGAGAGCGAGCTGCCCTGTCCGGTCTCGAAATACATCACGTTGTCGCCGACGGTGCCGCGCTTGAGCGACAGCGCCGCCTCCTCCGCTTGGGCGAGTATGTCCAGATTGAAGCCGAAGCTTGAGTTGGTCGCCTCGGTGCCGCCGATCGACTGGAACACCAGGTCCACAGGCGCACCCTGTTCGATCGCCTCCAGCGTATTGGTGACATGGGTCAGCACGCAGGACTGGGTGGGGATGCCGTACTCCTGGATCACCCCATCCATCATCTTCATCAGCTTGACCGTCTGCGCCACGTTGTCGGTGGCCGGGTTGATGCCGATCACCGCGTCGCCGCTGCCGTAGAGCAGGCCGTCGAGAATGCTTGCGGCGATGCCGGTCACATCGTCGGTGGGGTGGTTCGGCTGCAGGCGGGTGGAGAGGTGGCCGGGCAGACCGAGGGTGTTGCGAAAGGCGCTGATGACATGGCACTTCTGCGCCACCAGGATAAGGTCCTGATTGCGCATCAGCTTGCATACGGCGGCCGCCATCTCCGGCGTGATTCCGGGGCGCATCTCCGCCAGGCGCTCGCTTGTGGCATCGTCGCTGAGCAGCCAGTTGCGAAAGTCGCCGACGCACAGGTGTGAGATCGGCGTGAAGGCGTCGATATCGTGATCGTCGATGATCAGGCGGGTGATCTCATCCTGCTCGTAGGGGATCGGCGCCTCGTTCAGGAACCGCTTCAGCGGTACCTCGGCCAGCAGGCGCTGGGCAACAGCCCGCTCTTCTGCAGACTCCGCGGCCACCCCTGCCAGGCGGTCGCCGGAGCGTGCCGGTGTCGCCTTGGCCATCAGGTCGGCCAGATCGCGAAAGCGATAGGTCCGCGTGCCGAGCACATAGCGGTAGCGGGGCTGTTCGGTCCGGGGTGGGCGTGGATCAACGACCATGGATTTAACTGCTTCTCCTGTGTCGACTCCTGCCGAAGGGTCCGGCGGGAATGGTTCTTGCCTGTAACAAAAGTACCAAGGCGCCGGTTTTTGCCGTTATCGAAAATCGGCAAATCGTATAAATGCCTTAAATACAATTGCTTAAGAATGATTGTTACGGTCATACATGCGATGTGAAGTGGATGGGCACCGTCATGAATCATGCAGAGACACAATCTGGAGCACCCTATCAGGGCGCCCATCGGGCCACCGCCGTGGCCTACGATGCAGACGAGCACGCCTGCAATCTGACCGACTGGCAGCAGCGCTACGATCAGATCAGTGCGGGGCAGTTTCGCGGCAGCATCACCGAGCTGGCGTCGGACGGGCTACAGGTGTTTCATGAGTTCACCAGCCAGAGCCTGCATCAGAACTGCAATGTCTGGCCGGACAGTATCTGGCTGGGCATAGCGGCAACCCCCGGCGCCGACAGCCGGATCAACGGCATAGCGGTGGGGGACAACGAGTTGATGTGCCGGCCCGGCGATTGCGAATTCGAACTGATGACGCCGGAAAATCATCATATCTACGGCATCGTCGCCCGCCGGGAGGAGTTGATCCGCACCGCGCAGATCCAGGGCGTCGAGATCGACTGGCGCGACTTCAGCGCGCATGAGCGCTTGAGCCTCCCGGAAAAGACCATGACCGACCTGCGTTTCCTGCTGCATCGGCTGCTCAGGGAGCCGACGGTGCTGCCGGGCGCTCGCCTGCAGCAGGATCTCGTCATGATGGCGCTGCTGGAGATTCTGCAGCAGGAGAGTCCGAAGCGAGAAACCGCCCCGAGCTACCAGCGCCGCAAAAGGGTGGTCGAACGGGCGGTGGCCCACATGGAGGCGCACAGGGATCAGCCGGTGACGATCACCGAGTTGTGCAACCGGGTCGGCGCGAGTCGGCGTACCCTGCAGTACAGTTTCGACAGCATCGTCGGCGTCAGCCCGGTGCAGTACCTGCGCGTCACCCGCCTGAATGGAGTACGCCGGGGCCTGCTCAAGGCCGATCGCGGCACCACTGTGGCGGACATTGCCGCCGAGTGGGGCTTCCTGCACCTGAGCCAGTTCGCCAAGGACTACCGCGAACTGTTCGGCGAGAAGCCTTCGGATACGCTGGAAAAACATCCTCCCTTGCAGGCTGAGCAGGAGCGGCGTTCCCACGTTCGCCCCCACCCAGCATCCCCCTTTACACCAGGTTGAGGCGCCTGGAGTATTCCGCTTCCAGTTTCTTGAATGTGGCCCAGAACAGAGGTGGTGTCTCCTCCCGCAAACGGGCGAGCAACACATCCAGATGCAGATGCCAGCCGCCGGATACGGCGAGAATCTGGCCGCTTCGGGTCAGACGCGAGTGGGTGAGCTGCAGCAGCACCTGGTCCCCCTGCGCGGTTAACCGAATGCACACCTCCGACGGCTCTCCCTCACCCATGGGCCAGGTGTAGCTCAACAAGTGGGGCGGCTCGCAGGCGGTCACGATGCCCTGCATGACATGCTTGCCGCCGTTGTCGGCATATTGTTGCGGCGGTGGTTCATCCTCTTCCGTGCTGAGGGTGCTGTTGTCGAACTCCATCCGCACCTGGCCGCCCGGGCGCAACTCCATGGGACCAGCCGCCAGCCAGGACTTGCGCAGTTCCGGCTCGGTCACGTAACGCCAGACGCGCTCAATCGGGCCGGGCAACATGCGCTCGATGGACAGGGTGTCCGGCGCGCTGAGTTCTCCGTATTGTTGGGACATGGTTCTGCCTCCTGTTTGGGTCATCACCTACTCGGGATCCGCTTGCTCGGCATCCTCCGCCTTCAGCAATTGCTCCAGAGTATCCAGTTGCCGGTTCCAGAAGCGCTCGTAATGGCGTATCCACTCCAGCCCTCCGTGCATGGGGCCCGCTTCCAATCGGCAGATATGGCTGCGTCCCTGTACCTGCCTGCCGATCAGACCAGCCTGCTCGAGTACGCGGATATGCTTGGACGCAGCCGCCAGCGACATATCGAACGGTGCCGCCAACTCACTGACGGTTACCGGTTTCTCCTCCAGCATTTGCAACATTGCACGGCGCGTGGGGTCTGCAAGCGCATGGAAAAGGCGATTCAATTGATCGGATTCATATTCAACCATGTGGTTTAATATTGTTCCTTCGGATGCTATTGTCAACCAATCGGTTGAGTGTTTTTCGATCTGTCTGAGAGTCCGGGCGGATCGTGACTATGCTAGAGATGGCTGGCTGATGCACTCAACGGCCACTGAACGATTCAATAACACTGCGAGGGAGGAGATAGCGCCATGAAATACAAAGGAAGCTGCCACTGCGGAAGAATAGCCTTCGAGGTCGAAGGGGAGATCGACAGCGCGATGTCATGCAACTGCTCGATCTGTTCGCGAAAGGGTTCGTTGATGTGGTTTGCCCCGAGGGAAAAGTTGAAGCTGCTCACCCCGGAGGAGGACATGGGCACCTATATGTTCAACAAGCACGTAATCAAGCACCGGTTCTGTCCCGTTTGCGGTATTCACCCCTACGGCGAGGGTGTGGATCCTCAGGGCAATGCGGTGGCGGCGATCAACATTCGCTGCATCGAGGGGATCGATCTGGCGGCGATTCCGGTACAGAAGTTTGACGGTCGGTCGTTGTGACCGGCGCTCTGCAAACCGATGTTGCATCTACGTAACAGGATAGGGCGATGCAAGGCTGCTGAACGGGCGCCCTGGTTACTCGGAGGAGAACCAGATGTCGCCATACCAGGCACGGGCGGCAAGGCCGGTGTTGTCGCTGTCGGTCATGATTGCGACAGCCTCGGCGAGCCCGGGGTCGGTACCGAACAGGCGACGATAGTCGGCACGTACATCCCGTTTTTCGCTTACCCATATTCCGGGCGCCGTGGCGCTCGAGCGCACGGCGATCATGCGTGCATTGGCGGTGAAGGCGTTGGGCCACTCGCTGCCGACGGGCTGGTTGCTCGACCAGACGTAGTTGATCGCGCGCGTGCGCCAGAACATAAGGCCGCCGGAAAACACCACGTAGATACGGGCGGAATAATCGTCGCCGGCCTTGGTCCGCTCGTCGTGGCCGGGGAGCAGGTTGTCGACCCTCCAGGACCAGTTGAGGTAGGGCGTGCGGTTCAGGTCGATCCTTGCTCGATAATAAAGTCCGGAGGCGCTGGCCTGGCTGTCGGCGCGCAATGCCCGGCGGTTTCCGTCCTGTTGCAGGGTGTAGAGGGTCTCGCTGACAAAGGATTTATGCCCCCAGCCTTCGAGGCTGCCGACCGAGAAGCGGCCGATCTCGATCCGCTCGGCAGTGGCGATGGCCGGTACCACCAGCATCAGTCCCAGCAGGGGGATGAGGCTCGCTTTTCGTCCCTGTCCTGACGTGCGACATGGTTCCGATGGTGGTTGTGTCGTCATGGTGCGGTCCGCTCGAACAGGCTGCGCTGACGCCGCTGTTCGGATGCTTGATTGGAGTAGCCTGGGGCTCATGTCGGGTGCCGATATGGTTTCAGTATGTGGTTTCAGGGTTGCCGGGGTGGGCACTCTGACAGTATAGGCCTGTGTTCATCCCCGGAGAGCGCCTCAATAAGGAGCCGGCTGTTCAGTCAAGTACCCGCCGATGCAGCAGCAGGGTGGGTGCCGTAACGCTTAGGCTCGGCTCAAATCCCTGCCAGACAAGCCGTCTTGGGCAAAATCGCCCATACAGAATACCGCCACTGGCATTGGCGGCGGCGGCCAATATTATTTTTGAAAGCAATCTATATGCTATTCTGCACCAATAGTATGATTCATGATGCAGGAGGGTTGCAGGATGGCTACAGTACGCAAGACCATCACGTTGACGGGCCAGCAGAGCGATTGGGTCAAGTCACGTATCGCCAGTGGTGATTTCACCAATGATAGTGAGTATTTCCGCGATCTGATTCGGCGCGACCAGGAACGTAACGCCGGGATAGAACATCTTCGTGCTGCTCTCGTTGAGGGTGAGCAAAGTGGAACTAGCGAGCGCACGCCGGATGATATTCGCAGCGCGGCCAGGGAAAGGCTAAGAGCGGATGGACGGATATAGACTCAGCAAACGTGCCGATGAGGATTTTGAATCCATCTACATATACGGTGTGCTGACCTTCGGTCTGGAGCAGGCTGAGGCCTACACGGCCGGTATGGAGATTCGCTTTGAGCAACTCGCGAATCAGCCCCGCTTGTATCCTGCTATTGACCATGTACGACCGGGCTATCGACTCAGCGTATATGGCAGCCACGCCATTTACTACCGTATTGCCGATAATGAGGTTCTGATTGTCCGTATCCTGCGCAATCAGGATGTCAGTGCGGCACTGTTGGAAGAGCGTGGGCAGTGAGCGTCGGGATCCGGTTCTTAGGCTCGGCTCAAATCCCTGCCAGACAAGCCGCGGCCTCCGCCGCCAGCCATCGGCTAAAGCATGCCCGTTTGTCGTCCCCGTCGAACGGTTCCGGAGACAACAGGTAATAACTCGAACCGTCCTGCGTGAAACCGTAAGGCGCCCGGAGTTGTTCGCTTTCCAGTTCGTCCTGCACCATCAGGAACGACGCCAGGGCGATGCCCAGGCCGGACAATGCCGCCTGCACGCACAGGTAGAAATGCTCGTAATCGGCGCGCTCCGATCCGTTGATGGATATACCGGATCGGGCCTGCCAGTCTGCCCAGGCCTCTGGCCGTGTACCCGAATACAGCAAGTGTGCACCCTTTAGGCCGTCGGCCGGTACAAGATCCGCCTTGCACACCGGCCCCATCCACTCATCGCAGATCGCAACGGTATAAAGGGACGGGTCCCAGTGAAAGTCGTTGCGGCGCAACGCAAGATCGACGCCTGCGCGCGCGAAGTCGATAGGCCCGCCGGCAGCGACCAGATGAACGCTGATACCCGGATGGGCCTTGTGGAACAGCGGCAGACGCGGAATCAGCCACTTCATGGCGATGGTCGGCTCACAAGAGAGTACCAGTACCTCCTCCTGTGCCGACTGTTGCAATCGATAGACAGCCCCTTCGAGCTGCTCGAAAACCGAGCGGGTAACCTCATGGAGCGAGCGCCCGGCGGTATTCAGAAAGATCGCCCGATTGCGCCGTTCGAACAGCTCCACGCCCAGGGCCTCCTCCAACAGCCGTACCTGCCGGCTGACCGCACCGTGTGTGACATGTAACTGTTCCGCAGCCTTCACAAAGCTGCCGGTCTGCGCTGCCGCGTCGAAATAACGAAATGATGCCAGGGAGGGAAGTTTCATTTGCTCGATGAAAATTCACAGATTTTCGCCACGATAAATCGCTTTTATGCATGAGGCAAGTGGAAAAGAATGGCACCGCAGGATTCATGCAGACCCGGTTTTACGAAATTAAGTTTTACGAAATTAAAGGAATAAGCGATGTTTGATATGACTTCTGAAGTGGGTTCTCCTGTAGTGCATGCCGAAAACGCATTGACATCGGGTGGCGTCGATAATCTGTGCAAAATCATCGCGAAAAAAGATTTTGCCTTGACTGCCTTTGGAGTATCCGCCCAATGAATGAGATTTTTGCGGTCATCACCATCACCATCCTGGCTGTCATCAGTCCGGGGCCGGATTTCGCGATGGTCACTCGAAACAGCTATGCCTTCGGCGCTCGAGTCGGACTGATTTCGGCGTTCGGTATCGCCTGTGGCGTGCAGGTTCATGTCATGTATACGGTGCTGGGGATCGCGGTCTTTATCGTTAAATCACCCATGCTGTTTCTGGCAATGAAAGTAATAGGGGCTGCCTATCTGATCTACCTTGGCTACAAGTCCTTGACCAACAAGGTTGCATTGACGCTGGGCGACGCGCCGAGCGCAGCACCGTCGAATATCGCCGCATTCCGAATGGGCTTTCTGACCAATGCACTCAACCCCAAGACAATGCTGTTTGTCGTCGCGACTTATACTCAAGTCATTCAGGTCGGCAGCCCGATAAGCCATAGCTTCGGCTATGGGTTGTTTATATCCATATCGCACTGGCTGTGGTTCAGTATCGTGGCGCTGTTTTTTTCCTCACCCGACATTCGTCGACGATTGCTGAGCTACCAATTGTCGGCAGATCGATTTATTGGTCTGGCGCTGATTACCCTGGGTGCCTCTTTGGCATTCACCAATGTCGGCAGTTGAGCAGGCTCAACAACATTCATGGACTAACTACCGATCACCTTCGGCAACAGACGGTCATACTCGTCCTTGACCACGGCGTAGCATTCGCAGGTGCGTGCCTCGAGTCCCGACCGGTCAAGCACCGTGATGTGGCCTCGGTGATACTGGATCAAGCCGTCCTCCTGCAACTGGTGGGCAACCGTGGTTACACCTTCGCGTCGCACGCCGAGCATGTTGGCCATCAGTTCCTGAGTCATGAACAGATCGTCCGACGGTAGCCGGTCGTGACTTAACAGCAGCCAGCGGCAGAGCTGCTGATCCAGCGAATGGTGTCGGTTGCAGACCGCGGTCTGCGACATCTGGGTCAGCAGTGCCTGGGTGTAACGCAGTAGCAGGCTTTGCAGCTCGGTGCAGGTGTGGAACGCGTCCTTCAAGATCGGCCCCGGCAGCCGGTAGGCCGTACCCGCACTCTGCACGACGGCACGATTGGGCATGGTGTCGCCCTCCATGAACAGGGCCACGCCGAGCATGCCCTCGTTGCCGACGACGGAGACTTCGGCCGAGTTGCCGTCCAGCGTGACATAGAGCAGCGAGACAATGGCGTCGATCGGGAAGTAGGCGTGGTGCAGCTCGCTACCCGATTCGTGCAACGTGGTACCGAGTGTCAGTTGCACCTCTTCCAGATGGGGGGCAAGGCGTGTGTATTCAGGCGTCGGCAAGGCCGCCAGCAGGCGATTTTGGCACGGGTTTGAAGCGGTACTCATCGTCTGTCACCGAACTCTGTCGCCAGTCACGGGCACGGCCGCGTCAACGCTGTGGCTGGCTGAGTAGATGCAGTATAGAAAAGCCGCCGGAAATCCACTCGATAAAAACGACAGGTGGGCACCGGCGCGTGGAAACCTGCCGAGGTAGGGCGAGCGGCACAAAAAAGCCGATGGAATCGTGCAATTCCACCGGCTTCTCCTCGCTTCGGAGTGGGCGTTTGAGCTGAACCTACCGGTTAACGCTGCTCCGGCTCGTAGCCCAGGTTCGGCGACAGCCAGCGTTCCGCTTCCTCCATGCTCATCCCCGTGCGCCTGGCGTAGCTCTCCACCTGGTCTTCGCTGATCTTGGCGACGCCGAAGTACTGCGAATCCGGGTGGCTGAAGTACCAGCCGCTGACGGCCGCGGTGGGCAGCATGGCGTAGCTGTCGGTGATGGTCATGCCGGCGTTTTTCTCCACGTCCAGCAGCTCCCACAGCAGGCCCTTCTCGGTGTGATCGGGGCAGGCGGGGTAGCCGGGTGCCGGGCGGATGCCGGTGTACTGCTCCTTGATCAGCGCCTCGTTGTCGAGGCTCTCGTCGGCGGCGTAGCCCCAGAACTCCTTGCGCACCCGCTCGTGCATCCGTTCGGCGAAGGCTTCGGCGAGACGGTCGGCCAGCGCCTTGATCATGATGCTGTGGTAGTCGTCGTGATCCGCTTCGTACTCGGCGACGATCTCGTCGATGCCGATACCGGCGGTGACGGCGAAGGCGCCGATCCAGTCCTGCTTGCCGCTGTCCTTGGGTGCGACGAAGTCGGTCAGGCACAGGTTGGGCTTGTCGTTGACCTTCTGCATCTGCTGTCTGAGATGGTGCAGGCGGATCAGGCGCGTGCTGCGGCTGTCGTCGGTGTACAGCTCGATATCGTCGTGGCCGACGGAGTTGGCCGGGAACAGACCGATCACGGCGCGCGCCTTGAGCTTCTTGTTGGCGATGATATCGGCCAGCATCGCCTTGGCATCTTCGTACAGCTTGCGCGCCTCTTCGCCGACGATCTCGTCATCGAGGATGCGCGGGAAGCGCCCGGCCAGCTCCCAGGACTGGAAGAAGGGGGTCCAGTCGATGTAGTGGCTCAGCTCCTCCAGGTCGTAGTCGTCGAAGGCGTGGATGCCGGGTTTGATCGGCTGGGGTGGGGTGTAGCTGTCCCAGTCGATCTTGAAGCGGTTCTCGCGGGCGGCTTCCAGCGTGACGCGGCGCTGGTCGTTCTGACGTGCGGCGTGGCGCTCGCGCACCGCCTGATAGTCGGCCTTGATCTCGGCGCAGAACGCGTCGTGGCGCTCGCTGGAGAGCAGGTTGGAGGCGACACCGACCGAACGCGAGGCGTTGGTGACGTGCACCACCTGGTTGTTCTTGTAGTTGGGCTCGATCTTCACCGCCGTGTGCGCCTTCGATGTGGTGGCGCCGCCGATCATCAGCGGGATGGTGAAGCCCTGGCGCTGCATCTCCTTGGCCACGTGCACCATCTCGTCTAGCGACGGGGTGATCAAGCCCGAAAGTCCGATGATATCGGCGTTCTCTTCGCGGGCGGTCTTGAGGATCTTCTCCGCGGGCACCATGACGCCGAGGTCGATAATCTCGAAGTTGTTGCACTGCAGGACCACGCCGACGATGTTCTTGCCGATATCGTGCACGTCGCCTTTCACGGTCGCCATCACCACCTTGCCGGCGGAGCTGCTGGCGTTGCCCGCTTTCTCCTCCTCGATGAACGGCATCAGGTAGGCCACCGCCTTCTTCATCACGCGGGCGGATTTCACCACCTGGGGCAGGAACATCTTGCCGGAGCCGAACAGATCGCCGACGATTCCCATACCGTCCATCAGCGGGCCTTCGATCACCTGCAGCGGGCGCTCGTAGTTGTGGCGGCACTCTTCGACATCCTCGTCGATGTAGTCGGCGACCCCCTTGACCAGCGCATGGGACAGGCGCTTGTTCACCTCCCAGTCGCGCCACTCCAGATCCTGCTTGACCGACGATTCGGAGGCGCCGCCGCGGTACTTCTCGGCCAGTTCCAGCATCCGCTCGGTGCCGTCTTCGCGGCGGTTGAGGACGATATCCTCCACGTGCTCGCGCAGATCCTCGGGCAGGTCGTCGTAGATCGCCAACTGACCGGCGTTGACGATCCCCATATCCATGCCCTGTTTGATGGCATGGTAGAGGAAGACGCAGTGGATCGCCTCGCGCACCTTGTCGTTGCCGCGGAAGGAGAACGACACGTTGGACACACCGCCGGAGATCTTGGCGTAGGGCAGGTGCTGCTTGATCCAGCCGGTAGCCTGGATGAAGTCGACGGCGTAGTTGTTGTGCTCTTCGATACCGGTGGCGATGGCGAAGATGTTGGGGTCGAAGATGATATCTTCCGGCGGGAAGCCGACCTTGTCGACCAACACGCGGTAGGAGCGCTCGCAGATCTCGATCTTGCGCTGGTAGGTGTCGGCCTGTCCGGTCTCGTCGAACGCCATCACCACCACGGCGGCGCCGTACAGGCGGATCTTGCGCGCCTGCTCGATGAACTTCTCTTCGCCCTCCTTGAGGCTGATCGAGTTGACCACGCCCTTGCCCTGGATCCGCTTGAGACCCTCTTCGATCACCTCCCACTTGGAGGAGTCGAGCATGATCGGCACGCGGGAGATATCGGGCTCGGAGGCGATCAGGTTGAGGAAACGGTTCATCGCCGCGATGGCGTCGAGCATCCCCTCATCCATGTTGATGTCGATGATCTGGGCGCCGTTCTCCACCTGCTGGCGGGCGACGTCCAGTGCGGTCTCGTAGTCGCCCTCCTTGATCAGGCGGCGGAACTTGGCCGAACCGGTGACGTTGGTGCGCTCGCCGACGTTGACGAACAGGGTGTCGGCGCCGATGGTCATCGGCTCCAGGCCGGAGAGGCGGCACTCGATCGGCAGTTCGGGAATCTCGCGCGGCGCCTGGTCGAGCAGGCCTTCGCGGATCACGCGGATATGCTCCGGCGTGGTACCGCAGCAGCCGCCGACGATGTTGACGAACCCGGACTGCGCCCATTCGCGGATCTCGTCGCGCATCTGCTCCGGGGTCTCGTCGTACTCGCCGAAGGCGTTGGGCAGACCGGCGTTGGGGTGCACGGAGACGAAGGTATCGGCGACGCGGGACAGCTCTTCGACGTATTGGCGCAGCTCCTGCGGGCCGAGCGCACAGTTCAGGCCGATGCTGATCGGGTTGGCGTGACGCACCGAGTTCCAGAACGCTTCGGTGGTCTGGCCCGACAGCGTACGGCCGGAAGCGTCGGTGATGGTGCCGGAGATCATCACCGGCAGGCGGATATCGTGGTCGGCGAAATACTGCTCGACGGCGAAGATCGCCGCCTTGGCGTTCAGCGTATCGAAGATGGTCTCGATCAGGATGATATCGGCGCCGCCCTCGACCAGGCCGTCCACCGACTCGGTGTAGGATTCCACCAACTGATCGAAGCTGACGTTGCGGAAACCGGGGTCGTTCACGTCCGGCGAGATACTGGCGGTGCGGTTGGTCGGGCCGAGCACCCCGGCCACGTAACGCGGGCGATCCGGCGTCTGCGCCGTGATCTCGGCACAGGCCTCCTTCGCCAGGCGGGCGGCGGCGACGTTGATCTCGCGCGACAGCGCTTCCATCTCGTAGTCCGCCATCGCGATCCGGGTGGCGTTGAAGGTGTTGGTCTCGATGATATCGGCACCGGCCTTCAGGTACTCCAGATGGATGTCGCGGATCAGATCCGGCTGGGTGAGCACCAGCAGGTCGTTGTTGCCCTTGACGTCCAGATGCCAGTCGGCGAAGCGCTCGCCGCGGTAGTCAGCCTCTTCAAGGCGGTGCGACTGGATCATGGTGCCCATGCCGCCATCGAGAATCATGATGCGGTTTTGCAGGGCTTTTCGCAGGGTTGTGCCTAGGGTGTTCAGCAAAGTGGTGTCGCTCACGTGTCGCTTTCCATCCGATTCTTTAAGAAAGAGCATCAAAAAGGGGAACATTGTACTGCAATTGGAGCAGGGTCTGCCTGAGGCTCGCTCAATTTCCCGTGAATCCGGTTCACGTGATTACGTATTGGTCGCATCGATGTATCCGAGTCCGGCAGAGACAGCGGTCATCGACGGTTTTATGGCCTCAGATCAATTTTTGCAGTTGCACAAGGGTCTAAAGTGGTCAGTGAAAGACGTGCATAACGCAGCCCGATTGCGTGCAGCCGCGTCGACGCTTTCTTCTTGAGTCTGGAGGGATTCACCATGGCTACTCAGGCATTTTTCGTACCCAATGTATCGCTTATGGGGCCGGGCTGCTTCGCCGCCTTGCCGGAGCGTGTGCGCATGCTCGGCGGCAGCAAGCCGCTGGTCGTCGCCGACAAGGGGATGACCGCACTGGGCTATACCGCACGCCTGACCGAACTGCTCGGCAGTGCCGGTATCCCGAGCGTCGTCTATGACGATACCGTGCCCAACCCGACCGACACCAACGTGGAGGAGGGGGTGACCGTCTACCGGGAGAGCGGCTGCGACATGCTGATCTCGCTCGGCGGCGGCAGCGCCCACGACTGCTGCAAGGGGATAGGGCTGGTCGCCACCGGCGGCGGTACCATCCGCGACTACGAGGGGCTGGACCAGGCCAAGGCGCCGCTGCCGCCCTATATCGCGGTCAACACCACTGCCGGTACCGCCAGCGAGATGACCAGGTTCACCATCATCACCAACACCTCCAACCACGTAAAAATGGCGATCGTCGACTGGCGCGTGACACCGGACGTGGCGATCAACGACCCGGAACTGATGGTCGATATGCCGCCGGCACTGACCGCCGCGACAGGCATGGATGCGCTGACCCACGCCGTCGAGGCCTACGTCTCCACCGCCGCGACCCCGATCACCGATGCCTGCGCCCTGCAGGCGATCCGCCTGATCGGCCAATACCTGCGCAAGGCGGTGGCGCGAGGCGACGATATGGAAGCGCGAGACAAGATGGCCTACGCCGAGTACCTGGCAGGCATGGCGTTCAACAACGCCAGTCTCGGCTACGTACACGCCATGGCGCACCAGTTGGGCGGTTTCTACAACCTGCCGCACGGCGTCTGCAACGCGCTGCTGCTGCCGCACGTCTGCCGTGCCAACCTGATCGCCGCCACCGAGCGTTTCGCCGATATCGCCGATGCACTCGGCGAGGTAACCGACGGATTGTCCGAGCGCGAAGCCGCCATGCTGGCGATCGACGCGATCCAGGTGCTGGCGCAGGATGTCGACATTCCGCAGTCGCTGGCGGATCTCGGCGTCAAGGATGAGGATATCGACACCATGGTCGGCAATGCGCAGAAGGATGTCTGCCGCCTGACCAACCCGCGTACACTGTCGGATGCGGAGGTGGCTGCGATCTATCGCGCTGCGTTATAACGGAGATCTATGCCGGGGCAGGGTGACCTGCCCCGGATATTATGCCTGGGTTGGCAGTGCCGCAAACCGTTCACGAATCGCGTCACCGGCCTCCTCGATGAATGTTTTGATGCGTGCAACACGGCGCATATCCGGGTGTGTCAGGAGCCAGAGTTGGGTTGAAAGCTCCGGGATAGGGGCGCTGAGTCTCAACAGCTCGGGGTCGGCTTCCCCGACATATAGCGGCAGTATACCGATCCCTGCGCCCGCTTGAATCGCGGCTCTCAGTCCCAGCAGACTGTCGATTCTGTATCGGCACCTTGTTCCATCTACCTCCTTTGCCATCCAGCTTTCCAGTTGTCGGTCTCCCATATGGATATCGGGGCCTATCCAGTTCGACTCTCTCAACTGAGCGGTACTCAACGGACACTGCCTGCCGTGCCAAAGCTGCCGTTGTCCGTAAATAGCCTGGGTGAGATCGGCTACCCGTCGGCCGACCATCGTTTCCGGCGGTGACAGCGTCGGCCGAATGGCGATATCCGCTTCCCGTTTGGAAAGGCTGTATAGCTGATTGGAGATCAACAGCTCGATCTCGATATCCGGGTGTTGCTCCCTGAACCTGGTGATAATCGGTGCCAGCAATCCGGCAAACAGGGTATCGGTTGTCGTCAGGCGGATCGTGCCCGACAGCTCCAGGTCGCGGCCGACAATGCGACGTTCGAGGGCATGGACCTCTGAACGGATCCGCTCGGCGGTGTTGCTTAGATCCTCCCCGGCCGCCGTCTGCTCATAGCCGGTGCGGGTTCGTGTAAACAGCGAAGCCCCAAGTCTGTGCTCCATCTCTCCCAGGCGGCGAAACACGGTGGCGTGACTTAAGCCCAATTGACGCCCGGCGCCCGACAGTGAGCCGTTTTCGGAGATCGCGAGCACCACTTGAAGATCGTCCCAGCGGATCGATTGTTCATTCATGCAAAGATGTCTTTCATATTTTGTGAATTACTGTTCTTTATAAAACAGGGTAGCGTGTTTGATGAATAAACACGAACCAGGAGCAGGCAATGAACGTGTTACTGATCCTCTGTCACCCCGAGCGGCAATCGTTTAACGGTGGTTTGATTGATGTCGCACTATCGGCGTTGCAAAGCCGGGGGCATAGCGTGGAACTCGATGATCTCTACGGCGAAGGATTCGACCCGGTGGAGCATGCCGAGTTGTATGTCGATCCCGTTAACCCTGATTACTTCGCGCCGCTAACCGAACAGCGAGCGCTTTATGACAGGAAGGGGTTGCCACCGGATATCGTTCGTGAAATCAAGCGCCTTGATTGGGCGGACCTGACTATCTTCCAGTTTCCACTTTGGTGGCATGCGCAGCCTGCGATGTTGAAGGGGTGGCTCGACCGGGTGTTTGTCTATGGCGGGATCTATAGCGGAACGCAGCGTTACGACCGAGGGTATTTTCGCGGCAAACGGGCGATGCTGTCAGTCACCACCGGCTCTCCGCAGGCAGCGTTTATGCCGTTCGGTCGTGGTGGCGATATGACCCGGCTGCTCGCACCCATGCACGCTTCGCTCAACTATGTGGGGTATTCGGTACTGGCACCGCAGGTGAGTTATGGCGTTCAGGGCGGTGGAATAAGCTACCAGGGGAGAGAGGCGTTCGAACGGCACCTTGGATGCTTGAAGGATGACTGGGCATCGCGTCTTATGAGCATCGAGGATGAAAGCGCGATCCCGTTCGCCGGATGGAACGACTGGGACGACAGTGGAGTGCTCCACCATAACCATCCGGCGCGGTGGCAGATTTAGATCTCCACCAGACTCGATCACGAACAATAGACGATGCCAATATCGATCCAATCGGTCAAGATCGGCGATTTTCTGGCAATATCGACCTCAAACCCCTAACATATCGCCCGTTTGAATCAGCCAAGCCGCGCCACAGCGGATCGCGCCATCACAACAGATCAGGGGGTAGAAAGATGTTGCAGACCTTCCTCAAGGCCAAGCTGCACCGTGTCACCGTCACTCATGCCGAGCTCCACTACGAAGGCTCCTGCGCCATCGACGGCGACCTGCTCGACGCTTCCGGCATCCGCGAATACGAGATGGTCCACATCTACAACATCAACAACGGCGAGCGCTTTACCACCTATGCCATCCGCGCCGAAAACGGCAGCGGCGTCATCTCCGTCAATGGTGCCGCCGCGCACAAGGCGAGCAAGGGCGATCTGCTGATCATCGGTGCCTACGTGCAACTGACCGAGAAAGAGGTCGACACCTTCCAGCCGACCCTGTGCTATTTCGAACACGCCCGCAGCGATAGCGGCATCGGCCTGACCGACGACGATCTGCGTGCTCGCAACAAGATGACCGGAATGAAATCCGCGATTCCGGTGCAGACGGCGGATATGTAAGCATCGTTTGGAAAATGACTATGCATAATCCGCCGCACCCTGGTGAATTTATTCGGGACGTATATCTGGATCCGTTCGATATCAGCACGCGACACTTGGCTGCCAAACTGCGTGTTTCTCCTTCGACGCTGTCTCGCCTCTTGAAAGGTGACAACGGCATCAGCCCGGAGATGGCACTACGTCTGTCGAGGGTGCTCGGGCGTACGCCAGAGAGTTGGTTGGCAATGCAGGATACATACGACCTCTGGGTCGCTCGTAGTACGGTCAATCTTGAGGGGATTGAACCTATGGACTTCGCGACAGCTTAGCGAGCGATCAACCCTCTAATCGACAAGGAAGAACAGCAATGGCTTATATACTTATTAAGTACATTCATATAGTCGCCATAATGATCCAATGGAGCAGGCAATGGTAGCTGAAATACGGCAGGCGCGGTCGACCGATGCGGTGGCGGCCTGTGAGGTATTGAGACGGTCGATCTCGGAGGTGTGTGGACCCGATTATTCAAGGATCGAGGGCTTTGTCGAAGATTGGCTGAAGAACAAGACGCCGGAGCAGGTTGCGGCCTGGATTGAAAATCCCGATACCTACTTTGTTGTGGCCTGTATCCCCGATGAGGATGGCGTGGTGGGTGTGGGCAGCATCGCGCCATCAGGTGAGATATTACTTTGCTATGTGATCCCCGAATACCTCGGTAAGGGGGTAGGTCGCACGATTCTGGGAGCGCTGGAGGATCGGGCTCGGGCTTGGGAGCTTCGGCAACTGACGACTCTGAGCACGGTCACGGCGCGAGAGTTCTATATCCGCCAAGGCTTCACGCAATGTGGAGCGCCGGTAATGGAAGATGGCCACGAGATCGAGATTCCGATGGTGTTCGTTTCCGCAGAGAGACAGTCGGCGATATCCTTGCCCTAGCAGCCTGTCGGACTTAGCACTGATCTACTGCGGAAAAGCCGATTTTGGCCATTTTTTGAACTCTTTTTCGTTAAATAGAACCACTATTCGCCTCAAAAGAGTTCAAAAAATGGCTCAAAACGGACTTTCCCTCGTTACGATCGGCCAAGCCCGACAGGCTGCTAGACTCTGAGTTCGTCGCCCCTGTATTCCAAATTGTATTCATTACAATCGATTGTAGCCGTGGCAATAAAACACGGCAGTCGCCTCGACCACTCCCCTGTGCGGTTTGTATGCTGAATCGGCATGATACAGACAGGCAGCGAAAGGGAGGCCGGGATGCGCAAGACGGAAAAGCTTTACTATCAGGACCCTTACCGGGTGTCGACGACGGCGACGATCGTCAGGATCGATGACGACGCGCTGGAGCTGGACAGAACGATCGCCTACCCCGAAGGGGGCGGGCAGGAGGCGGATGCCGGCCGGATCGAGCATCCGGCCGGCGGCGCGGTGGTTGGCTTCGTCGATGTCCGGCGCAGGTATGGTGTCGATGTCAGGATCGACGACGACAAATACATCAACGTCGACGGCGTGATCTCGCATATTGTTGCACCGTCGGATCGTGAACGGCTGGGTAGCTTCTCGGTCGGGGATCAGGTGGTGGTCAGTATCGATCCGCTGCGGCGCGAGAAACTGAGCACCTCCCATAGTGCCTGCCATCTGCTCTATCTGGCGGTGATGGAGGTGCGGCCCGGTATCGAGCGGAACCTGATCGGCTGCCATGTGCGCGAAGGGCAGGCGCGGTTCGACATGCTGACCGATGAGCGTTTCGACGAGGCCGAGATCCGCCGTATCGGCGAGATCGCCAACCGCTATGTCGAGGCGGATCACCCGATCAGCCTCTATGCGAGCGACCAGCACCCGGATGCGCGCTATTGGGCGTGTGCCGGGCAGGTGGTGCCCTGCGGCGGCACCCATATCGAGCGTACCGGCCCTATCGGCCAACTGGCGATCAAGCGCAAGAATATCGGCAAGGGCAAGGAGCGCGTGATCTGCGTGCTGCCGGAGCTTGAGTATTCCGTCGCGCACTATCGATAGCGGGCCGTTAGATCAGGAGCACCGCCAGCCCCACCGCGTAGAGCAGCAGGACGGCCAGACTTTCGAAGCCGATCCCGGCAAAGCCATGCTCCTCTCGCCGGATCAGCCCCATCATCAGGAAGGCGGACATCAGCAGCGTCAGCACGGTCCAGGCGAGGGTGGTATCGGAGATGACGTGGTAGATGGAGCCGTCGCGGTAGGCGATATCGGAGGCGGCGGTAAACAGGGTATCGAAGGCGTTGCCGCCGATGATGCCGCCCACCGCCAGCGTCAATGATCCCTGTCGGACGGCGGCCAGGCAGGTGACCAGTTCCGGCAGCGAGGTGCTGGTGGCGGTCAGCAAGACACCGATCAGGGTTTCGCCCAGACCTGTCCGCTCGGCGATCCCCGAGGCGGCGTGTTCCAGCAGCCAGCCGGACAGGCCCAGCATCAGCATCAAGCCCAGGAACTTCACCAGCAACAGCGGTAGGGAGAGGGTGGTGTTGCGCCGATCGGGGATATCGGGTCGGGTCGAGCGTGTTCGGGCCGCCCACCACAAGGGCCTTTGCCGCACCCGCCTGACCAGACTCAGGCCGTACAGGTAGAGCAACAGCAGACAGAAGGTGATCGGATGGATCTCCCACAGGGTGACGTTGGGCAGTAGTGGCGCCAGAGCGATCAGCGCCAGCAGCGCGATCAGTAACGCGGTCTGCATCATGTTCTCCGCCGAGGCGGCGGCATGTTCCAGGTTGGCGCGGCGATAGGTGATATCGGCGATCGCCAGGAATACGGTCTGCACCGCGATACCGCCAAGCGCGTTGCTGACCGCCAGTTCGGGGTGGCCGTTCCAGGCCGCCGTCACCGACAGCACCGAGCCTGACAGCGAGGTGGAGGCGCCCAGCAGAACGCCGCCGGCCAGTGCCTCGCCGATGCGGATCCGGTCCGCCAGTTGGTCCACGATGCGGGTGATGTGGGAGCCCGCGACCAGAATCGCCAGGGCACAGCCGACGAAGAGAGTCAGGTTGAACCAGAGCGATCCCGTCTCGATGCCAGACACGCCGAGAGTCCTCCAATGATGGTAGATCCGGTTCAATCAAGTGTAGTCGCGACGAAAGCTTGCGGCGGGTACAGGCGGAACCGGGATCTCCGGTTGCCGTCAAACGCTTGAAGTTGCATGCTGAAGGTTCATGCAGTGAACCGGTTGCCGGCGAGGTGAGGGCGGTGAGAAGAGTGTCTGAGTATATACGTCTGGTGACCTTTGTGGCCGGGGTGCTGGTGGGTATCCAGCTGCCCGGCTTCGTCGATCAGTACGGCAAGGCGCTGCAGGCGCACCAGCGGGAGTCGGCAGCGAGCCTGCGCGAGTTTCAGGATGACGCCGAGCGCTACTTCGGCGGCAGTCTTGAGAAGCTGGCCGAGTATTACCGCAGCAGCCCCGACGAGGTGTTCAACGCAGGCGGGCTCAGTATCGGAGCCTTGGCGCAGCGCAACGAGGCGCTGACCCGCGCCGTGAATCGCTTCTACCAGTCCCCGTACAGTCCCTATCTCCAGACCCTGCTCGAACCGGTGGACGAGATCAGGCGGGATGTGATCGACCGCTATACCTATACGGTCGTGCTCAACGGCTGGGCGATCGGCTTCGGCCTGCTGAGCGGCTTCGTCTGTGCGCTGTTGCTTGACCTGCTGTGGGGTGGAACCGCGCATCTGACACGGCGCTGTTATAACCTCACCAAAGGCTCGACTCGACCGGGCAAGTCTGCGTAGTTAGACCGAACAACCGACCTCGTCCATCCGCTCGCCGACACGGTTGCGCCCGGCGTTCTTGGCGGCGAGCAGGGCGTGGTCGGCGCGCTGGATCAGCTCCTCTTGTGTATCCCGCGCCGCGAGTTCGGCGATGCCGAGGCTCAGCGAGACGCCAATCGCTTTGTCGTTCAACTGCAGGTGATGCAGTTCTACCGCCTGGCGCAGTTTCTCCGCGAATCGACGGGCCTGGGCCTGGTCGCAGTTGGGCAGGATGAACAGGAACTCGTCGCCGCCCCAGCGGCAGATCAGATCCGAGGTGCGGGTGATCGAGGTGAAAAGCCGGGCGATGGAGCGGATCAGCAGGTCGCCGGTGGGGTGGCCGTAGGTGTCGTTGACCTGCTTGAAGCCGTCCAGATCGGCGATGACGCAACTCAATGGCTCGCCGTTACGGCGTGCCCGTGCGATCTGCTGCGGCAGCATCCGGTCGAGCATCTGGCGGTTGGCCAGCCCCGTCAGCTTGTCGGTGTGGGCCAGGGCCTCCAGGCGGCGCTGGAATCGGCTGATGGTGATCCAGGCCAGCGTCAGCACCAGCAGCGTGATCACCGCCGCGCCGATCAGGTTCATCACCAACGTGTGGTAGATCTTTTCATCCGTCGGGCTGTTGGCCTGCTCCACGATCAGATACCAGTTGAACTCGGGAACCAGACGACTGTTCACGTAGACGGTGCGGCCGTCGCGCTCGAAATTGAACGTGCTGCTGGGCGAGGTGAGGATGCGGGTGGCGTAGATCCCCAATGTCGGGCTGTCACGGAGCCGGTCGGCCCCGGTATAGGTGTCGCTGTGCAGGGTGACGGTGCCCAAGCGATTGACGAAGTATATCTCCCGGTTGAAGCGGTGCTGATAGTCGTCGATCAGTTGCTTGACCATCGAGGTGGAGAGGCCCACGCCGGCGGCACCGATGAAGTTGCCGCTGTAGTCGTACACCTTGTAGTTGATGAACACGGTGATGCGGTCGGGATCGGCGGTGTCGCGGTCGATGTTGATCTCGTACGGCTCGATGCTGCTCTTGAAGTCGAAATACCAGGCGTCCTGCGGGTCGTGCTTGTTGACCTCCTTGATCGCCCCCTTGGGGTGGTAGTAGCGGCGAGTCCTGTCGGAGACGAAGAAACTGGTCTCGGTGTCGTAGCGCTTCTGGATCTCGTTCAGGTAGCGGGTGATGGCGGATGTGTCCTGTTCGCCGTCGAGTGCCCAGTCGCGCAGAAAGGTATCGTGCGCCATCAGCGAAGAGATGAAGATCGGCCGCAGCAGGTCGCGCTGAATCTCGGAGTAGATGTTGTCGCCGGTAAGCGGCAGGGTGCTCTCTTCGATCTCCCGCGCGAGACTGTCGTGGGCGGCGAAATAGCTGATCAGGCTGGTACCGATAAAGCCGGTGGAGAGGATCAGGCTAAGGATGATCAGGATATGGTATTTCTTGGTCAAGGGATGTTCCCTGGCTGAAAGCGGGCATTATGCAGGACAGGGGCTAGGCCGTCCGGTGACTGACGGTAACGATAGAAGAAACCGACAGATAGGTGAAGAGGCTTGTCTCCGAATGTGAAGGACACCACAGAAAACGGAAAATCGTACACCAAAGGCGCGAAGCGTCAGGTTGATGCCAGGGCTCGATCCGACCTCCTGCTTGACTGATTCAATGCTAATCACCATGATTTATTATAAATCGAGTCATGCTCAAGGAGCACACCATGTCTAAAGCAGAAACGCGCGTGTTGACTGCGCATCTCCCTGTTCCTCTTGCCGAAAAGGTTGACCAGTTGGCTGCCCGCCTCGAACGCTCGCGCGGCTGGATCATGAAGCAGGCGCTCTCGGCGTGGATCGCCCAAGAGGAGGAGCGTGACCGTCTGACGCATGAGGCGTTGGCTGACGTGGACACCGGTCGTGTCATCGACCATCAGGCTGTGCAAGCGTGGGCGGATAGCTTGAGCAGCGACGAGCCGCAGCCGGTACCGCGCTGATGGAGTTGAAGTGGACCGGCAAGGCGCTTTCCGACTTGGCACGCCTGTACGAATTCCTGGCACCGGTGAACAAACCGGCCGCCGCTCGGACTGTGCAGGCACTGGCCAAAGCCCCGACGATCCTACTGACCAACCCGCGCATCGGCGAACAACTGTTTCAGTTCGAGCCGCGCGAGGTGCGGTGGATATTGGCGGGGCAGTATGAAATTCGCTACGAGATTCAGGACGAGACGATCTACGTGCTACGGTTGTGGCACACGAGGGAAGAGCGGTAATTCACTGTTCGTGATTATCCATAGAGGAACTTCCCGCCGGCCGCATTGGCGATCGTCACCAGCCCCAGTATCAGGTTGATACCGACGATCTGGCGGATCTGGTTCAGCGCCTTGCCGCCTGCGGGCCAGTCCTGCGCGGTCACTGCTGTCTTCAGGCGCTTGAAGGGCGCGAAGTAGAGGTGCAGGAACAGCAGGACCATCAGGTAGCCGGTGCCGAGCATGATATGGACATGCAGGCCGACGTACTCGAAGCCGCCCATCAGCGCGATAAGCCAGTGACCGGTGACCGGCAGGGCGATGATCGCGGCGCAGACCCAGGGGAAGAAACGTTTGAACAGCCCGCACCAGAGTGTCAGCCGCTGAGGCGGCTCGAGGATCGAGGCTGCCACCGGTCGCAGGCAGACATAGGCCAGAAACATGCCGCCGACCCAGATGACGGCGGCGAGAAGATGCAACGCTATTGCGATTGCCATAAGAGGCTCCCTGCTCGAATATACAGATTCGATAGTAGCCGATTTGCTCTTGCTCCGTGTAGGGGTGCTTCCATTTATTCTATTG
>Ga0214472_10000981_pt1 | contig 33352 bp, 28 predicted proteins | sample RVTome_6_FD_207662 | JGI IMG/M metagenome (GOLD analysis project Ga0214472, IMG submission 207662) | Soil microbial communities from uranium-contaminated site in the Upper Colorado River Basin, Wyoming, United States - RVT140D175 | ecosystem: Environmental > Terrestrial > Soil > Contaminated >...
CGTCGAGCAGGAGCGCGAGTGGGGCATCCAGAGCCTCGACCTGCTCGCCAACTACTTCACGGTGGAGGACCCGACGGCGCTGGAGCCGCTCGACCGTGAGCTCGACATGTTGGAGGACCTCGACGGCCTCGTGATCCGCGGGATCCTCGACCGCATGGAGGAGACCCACGACGGCCGTCTCGTCATCACCGACTACAAGACGGGGAAGGCGCCGCCCGAGCGCTACGCCCTGCCCGCCTTCTTCGCCCTCAAGATCTACGCCCTGCTCATCCGGCGCCGCACCGGCCGCACCCCAGACGAGATCAAGCTGATCTACCTCAACGGGCCCACCGTCTACACCATCCCGGTCAACGACGCCCAGCTCGACGCCATGGACCGCCAGCTGCGGGCGCTGTGGACGGCGATCGACCGGGCGCTCGACGAGGAGCGCTTCCCGCCCCGCACCAGCCGGCTGTGCGACTGGTGCTCGTTCCAGCCGATCTGCCCGGCCTGGGAGGGCATCGATCTCGAGGAGCGGGCGCTCGAGATGGCGGGGGCGTCGGCCTAGGCCCCCATCAGGCGGCGGCCAGCCGCTCGATCAACGCCTCGAGGACCCGCAGCGTCGCGACGAGCGCCCCGTCGGAGACCGTGTCGTCCCCGGGGGTGTGCCAGGCCGCATTGTCGGGCCGCCACACCATCACGGCCGGAACCCCGGCGCGGGCAAATGCCTCATGATCCGAGATGTCGCCTCGCGTGATCCGGACGACCGGGACCCCGGCGTCGGCGCCTGCCGCCGCCACGGCGTCGGCGAAGGTGGGGTCGGCACCCTCGAAGTCCACGGCGTAGAGGTCGGGTGCGAGCCCCACCATGTCGACCGAGGCCATGAGGTCGGGCAGGTCCCCCTCGGCAGCCATGGTCGAGGCGGCGAGCCTCGAGCCGTAATGGTGGTCGAAGCCGGGAATGACCTCCTCGGCCCCGAAGCCCACCACCGCCACCCGGACGCCGACGGGAGGCTCCTCCACCAGACGGCGCAGGATCTCGAGGGCGAGCACCACGCCCGAGGCGTTGTCGTCGGCCCCCGGCGAGCCGGCCACGGTGTCCAGGTGCGCGCCGAGCAGCAGGCGCGGACCACCGGTTCCGATCCAGGGCGACCGCACGTTGCGCGATTCGCCCTCGGGCAGCAAGACCGTCTCCACGATGGCCTCGAGCCCGAGCGACTCGATCACGGCCTCGAAGTGGTCGGCGGCGGCTCGCTCGGCGGGCGAGCCCGACACCCGAGGCCCCGCCGCCAGCAGCACCTCGACATCGGCCCGCAGCCGCGCCACGGTGGCGGCGTCCGTGCGGTCGAGCGGCGGCGCCGTGGTCGTGGACGCTGCCGTCGTCGTGGTGGAGGTCGTCGGGGTGACCACCGGGGCGGTCGTCGGCGGCGGCGCCGTGGTCGTGGTCGTGGTCGTGGTCGTGGTCAGCGGGCCTTCACCGGATCCGCCGGCGCAGGCCACCGCCACGGTGAGCAGTAGGGCGGCCGAGGCCCTCCTCAGCTGCGGCACTCGGTGGCGATCTCCAGGATGGGTGACGAGTCGGAAGGCGTGTCGGCGCCGAAGTAGAAGCACAGCTCCCCGCCCGCGTCGGAGTAGCGATACCAGTGCTCGTCCTCGTTGCTGCCCGACGACACCGACGACCCGTAGGCGGCCTTCAGGTCGGCCAGGGTGTCGCCCACGGCGATCCCCTCGACGGTGGTCACGTAGTCGTCGGGCCGCGGCTCGCCGTCGGCGTCGTCGGAGGGACCCTCGAACCTGATGCGCTCCAGCGTCTCGGCCCGGTCCGGGTCGGACGGGCTGGGTCCGAAGAACAGGAAGGCCAGACCTTCGATGAAGACCCCGCGGATCCCCACCTCCTGCGGCTCGTCGATCACGGACCAGTCGGTGTCGAACTCGTTGTAGGCGCCGCGGATGCCGTGGCCGAGGAAGTCGAACACCTTGTCGATCACGGCGTCGGCGTCGTCGCCGATCGACAGCTTCTCCCCCTTGTACGAGATGCCGTTGGTCTCGATGATCCAGTCACCCGACGCCTCGAAGCCCTCGGAGATGGCGATGTCGAGGGTGAAGGTGGTGGGATCGAGGGCGCTGGTGACCCGGATTCCGTGATCGCCTCCGTCGGGGATCTCCCACACCCCGTCGGAGGCCGGTTCGACCACCACGCCATCGGCTCCGGCGATCTGCACGGCGAGGTCCGCCCCCTGCGTGATCGACACCGTCACCGTGGTGCGCGAGAGCAGCTCGATCACGAACGTCTCGGGGTCGTCCGGCGCGGCGTTGCCCACCACGGTGAGCGGCTCGTCGTCGGCGTCGAGGCGGCGCGGCACCGAGCAGGCCCGGGCCAGCTCGGCGAAGGTCTCGTCGTCGGGGGCGCCCGTCACCTGGCGGCCCAGCGCCGTCTGCGCCGCCTCGACGACGGCGGCGGTGGCCGGGCCGAACACGCCGTCGGCCTCGAGGTCGCCGTACCCGTTGCAGTCGAGCAGGTACTGCAGCGCCTCGACCGTCTCGTTGCGGTCGCCCTCCTCGGCGATGGGGGGACCGCCCGGGGGCAGGGTCGTGATGGTCGTCGTCTCCGGAGGTGCGGTGCTCGACGGCGCAGTGGTGGGCCCGGCGGTGGTGGCGGGGGCCGAGGTGGAGGGGGCTGCGGTGGTGCTGCTCGAGTCGTCCGAGCACGCCGCGGCGACCAGGAGGAGTGCGATCAGGATCGAGGCGGCCGAGGCGGCCCAGCGATGTCGTGTTCGCATGCCGGGCAACCTACACGCCGGAACGCGAAAACATCCGGCCGCCTACGGGAAGACGCCTCGGATCAGCTTGGCGTCCGCCACCCGCTTCACCCCGCGCATGAGGGCAGCCGTGCGCAGCGGGACGCTCTCGCGCACGGCGACGCTCAGCACGTCGTCGAAGGCGCGGTTCATGATCTCGCGCAGACGGCCGACGATCTCGGACTCGCTCCAGAAGTAGTTCTGCAGGTCCTGCACCCACTCGAAGTAGGAGACGGTGACGCCGCCGGCATTGCCGATGACGTCGGGCACGACAACGATGCCGCGTTCCTGCAGGATCTCGTCGCCCTCGGCGGTGGTGGGCCCGTTGGCCCCCTCCATGATGAGCGAGGCCTTCACCCGGTCGGCATTTGCCTTGGTGATCACCCCGCCGATCGCACACGGCATGAGCACGTCGCAATCGAGCTCGAAGATCTCGTCGTTGGTGATGCGGTCGCCGCCCTCGAACCCCTCCAGCGTGCCCTCGCGGTCGACGTGCTCCGCCACCGCGGTGATGTCGATGCCGGACCCGTTGTAGAGCCCGCCGGACACGTCGCTGATCGCGGTCACGTGGCATCCCAGCTGCTCGGCGGCGATCGCGGCGTAGCGGCCCACGTTGCCGAACCCGTGGATGACGACGTCGAGACCCTCCGGCGAGCCGCCGCCCCGGTGTTGCCACGCCAGCGGCAGCAGGCTCACCAGGCCCCGTCCGGTCGCCTCGCGCCGTGCCACGCTGCCTCCGAGGGCGGGCGGCTTGCCGGTGACGACGGCCGGGACGGAATGGCCCATCTGCTGGCTGTAGGTGTCCATGATCCAGGCCATGACCTGCTCGTCGGTGCCCATGTCGGGGGCCGGGATGTCCTTGTTGGGGCCGATGAAGTTGATGATCTCGGCGGTGTAGCGGCGGGTGACGCGCTGCTTCTCGGCGCGGGACAGCCGCAGCGGATCGACCCGGACGCCGCCCTTGGCGCCGCCGAAGGGGAGCCCGATGATGGCGCACTTCCAGGTCATGAGCATGGCCAGGGCTGCGACCTCGCCCAGGTTCACGTCTGGGGCGTATCGGATGCCGCCCTTGGTCGGGCCCATCGTGAGGAGGTGCTGCACCCGATAGCCGTAGAGGGTCTCGACGTCGGAGTACTGGTCGTGCCGGAACGGGAAGGAGACCACGATGGCCCGCTGCGGGACCCGGAGGCGCTCGGCGATGTTGTCGTCGAGCCCCATGCGCTCGGCGACGAGGTTGAACTGCTTCACCGCCTCGCGGTAGAGCTGGGACTCCCACTCCCGCAGATCGGTCTCTTCGACGATGTTGTCCACGACCCTCCCGTGGTGCGACGCCGACAGGCTAACGAGTCCGTCTCCCGGCACGGTGCCTCCCGACGCGTCACAGCCGCCCCGTAGCCTGTCGCACGTGAGCGCCGAGCCCATCGTCATCGCACCCGCCGACTGGGACACCGCCGTAGGCGGCGGCGACGGCCCCCAACTGGTCGTGGGCGGGCCCGGCACCGGGAAGACCGAGTTCCTGGTGCGCCGCGCCGTGCACCTGGCCGACACGGGCATTCCCCCCGAGCGGATCCTCATGCTCTCGTTCTCGCGTCGCGCCGCCGCCGGGTTGCGCCGCCGGGTGGTGGCCGCCCTCGACCGCTCGCTCACGGTGGTCCCCGCCCTCACCTTCCACGCCCTGTCGATGCGGATCGTCGAGGCGCACGGCCCCGGCTCGGGGTGGGACGGCGTCCCCGCCCTCCTCACCGGGCCCGAGCAGGTGGAGCTGGTCTCCGGCCTCCTGCCCGCCGAGGACCCCGCGGCGTGGCCGGTGCTGTTCCGCCCGCTGCTCCACACCCGCGCCTTCGCCGAGGAGGTGACCGACTTCCTGCTGCGGAGCGCCGAGCGCCTCGCCGGCCCCGATCGGATCGCCGCCGCCGGGCGCGACGACTGGGCGGCCCTGCCCGGGTTCATGGAGCGATACCGGGCGGCGCTCGTCGAGGCGGGCCGCATCGACTACGGCACCCTCCAGGCCGAGGCCGTCCGGCTGCTCGACGATCCGGAGCTGCGGGCGGCGGTGGCGTCGGCCTTCGACCACGTGCTGGTGGACGAGTACCAGGACACGACCCTGGCACAGGCGGTCATCCTCGAGCGGCTCGCCTCGGACCACGGCAACATCACGGCCGTCGGCGACCCCTATCAGTCGGTGTACTCCTTCCGCGGGGCCGAGCTCGACAACATCGCCCGGTTCCCCGAGCGCTTCGCGGCGGCCACCGGGCGGCCGGTGCGCCACCTGGTACTCGGCACGTCGTTCCGGGTGCCGCAGGCCATCCTCGACGCCGCCGTCCGGGTGACGGCGGGCGGCGACCTGCCCGGAGCCGGGGGCCCGGTGGTCCCCGCTCCCGGGGACGGCGTCGTGGAGACCTTCTGCTTCGACCAGCAGACCCACGAGGCGGAGTGGATCGCCTCCGAGATCGAGCACACCCACCTGCGTGACGGCATCCCGTACGGGCGCATGGCCGTCCTGGTCCGCAGCAAGCGCCGCTTCCTCCCCGAGCTGGGACGCGCCCTCGCACGCCGCCGCATCCCGCACGAGCCCCCCGACCGCCGACTCGTGGACAGCCCGATGGTGCGCACCGTGCTCGACCTCGCCCGGGCGGCAGCCGGCGGGCCCGACGCCGGCGAAGCCGTGCGGCGCGTCGTGGCGGGCCCCCTCGTCGGACTGACCCTCGGGGAGGTGCGCGAGATCGAGCGGTCCGTCGCCCGCGGCGTGCCGTGGCACGAGGCGGTCGCCGACCTGGTCCTCGACGGCACGGCGCTCGCCGCGTTGATCTCCGACGACGCCTGGGCCGCCGACCGGCCGGCCGTGGAGGGGCTGTGGCACGCCTGGTCCACGGTCCCGCACTTCCGGCGCCTTGCCGACCCGGACGACCCCATTGCCGCCGACCACCGGGCCGCTCTCGCCTCGCTCGGCCAGGTGCTGAGCCGCCTGGCGGAACGCGACCGCTCGGTGACCCTCGCCCGCTACGCCGCCTGGAGCGATGAGGAGGACTTCGAGGCCACGCCGCTCCTCGAGTACAAGGGCGGCGCCACCGACCGGGTGGTCCTCACCACGCTCCACCAGGCCAAGGGCCACGAGTACGACGTCGTGTTCATCGCCGACGCCCGTGAGGGCGTGCTCCCCGACCTGCGGGTGCGCGACTCGCTGCTCGGAACGGGCGCCCTGGGCGGGCGCGGCCCCGAGGAGTACGTCCAGTTCCGGCTCCAGGAGGAGAAGCGCCTCGCCTACACGGCCATGACCCGCGCCCGGCTGCGGGTGGTGTGGACCTGCTCGTCGGTCGGCTTCAGCGACGGCGGCGGCCTCCCGTCGCGGTTCCTCGCCCTCGTCGCCGGAAAGCCCATGGGCGACGCCGCCCGCCCCCCCGACGTCGATCGACAGCCGGTGACCCCCCTCGAGGCGGAGGCATGGCTGCGGCGCATCGCCTCGGACCCCCGCGCCGATCACGCCCGCCGGCTCGCCGCCATCGACCTGCTCGTGCACGGGGAGGAGCACCGCCTTCGCCCGGCCGGGGGCTTCCACGGCATCCTCCGGCCCGGCCCCGACACCGGCCTCGTCGGCCCCGGCGCCCGCCTCTCCCCCACCCAGGCCGAGGCGTACGAGACCTGCCCGCGCCGCTACGCGTTCGAGTCGCGCCTGCGGGTCGACGCCTCCCGCAGCAACCACCTCGAGCTCGGCACGCTGGTGCACGACGTGCTCGAGATGGTCGAGACCGAGGCGATGGAGGCGGGTGAGCCCCACGCCACGGTCGAGCGCGCCCTCGAGGTGCTCGACGAGCGCTTCCTCCCCGCCGATTTCGGCGGGGGAGCCTGGGCCGAGGCGTGGCGGGAGCGGGCCGTGGACATGGTGCGGCGCCTCTACGAGCTGTGGCCGAGCGAGGGTCGGCTCGTGGCGCTGGAGTCCAGCGTCGAGACCGAGATCGGAGGCGTCACCTGGCGGGGGCGGATCGACCGCACCGAGCACCGCCCCGACGGCGACCACATCGTGGACTACAAGACGAGCGCCTATCCGATGTCGAAGGCCGACGCCGCCGTCAGCCTCCAGCTCGGGTTCTACGTGCTCGCCTCGGGCGGGCCCGACGCCGGGATCGCCGGGGCCGAGCTGTGGTACCCGGCCAAGGACAACAAGAAGACGCTCGCCACCCGCCCCTTCGACATGGCGAATCTCGGCGAGGTGAGGACCCGCCTGGAAGCGGTCACCGAAGGTGTCGAAGCCGAGCGCTGGGATCCGGTACCGGGCGACCACTGCGGCCGCTGCTCGGTTCGGCTGGTGTGCCCGGCGTGGCCCGAGGGCCGGGAGGCGTTCGCATGACCATTCCGAGCCGCGAGCAGCAGGCCATCATCGACCATCCGCTCGAGCCGCTGCGCGTGGCCGCCGGGGCGGGGACCGGCAAGACCTCGACGATGGCGTGGCGCCTCCAGGCCCTGGTGCGCGACCACGACATCGCACCCGAGCAGGCACTCGGCATCACGTTCACCAACAAGGCCGCCGAGGAGCTGGCCGCCCGCCTGCGCGAGGCCCTCCCGGCCGAGTCACGCGACGGGCGGGAGGTGGAGGTCACCACCTATCACGGCTTCGCCCACTCGCTGGTGCGCGAGCTGGGGCCCCTCGTCGGCCTGCCCCGCTCCACCGAGGTGGTGACGCCCGGATACGTGCGCCAGCTGCTGCGTGAGGCGCTCGGTGCGGCGCCGCGCCGGCACCTCAACCTCACCCACCCCCCCACCTCGGTGGCGCGCCTCGCCGCCTTCGCCAACGCCCTCGGGGACAACCTGCTCGAACCCGCCGATGTGCTCACCGCCGCCGGGGGGGAGGCCCCGTGGCCGGAGCGCATCGAGCTCGCCGAGGTCCTCGCCACCTTCCGGTCCGAGAAGCGGCGCCTCGGCGTGGTCGACTACGCCGACCTGGTGTCGCTCGCCCACCGGATCCTCTCCGAGCACCCCGAGGCGGCCTCGCGCGTGCGGTCCCGCTACCGGGTGGTGCTGCTCGACGAATACCAGGACACCAACCCGGCGCAACGCGAGCTGCTGCGGCTGCTGTTCGGCGACGGCTTCCCGGTGACCGCCGTCGGCGACTCCGATCAGACCATCTACGAGTGGCGCGGGGCGTCGCTCGAGAACTTCGAGGGGTTCCCCGAGCACTTTCCGCGCAGTGGCGGTCCATCGGCAACCCTGCCGCTCGCCATCAACTACCGATCCGCATCCGAGATCGTGGCGGTGGCGAACGAAGTACGAGATCTCTTGGTGCGGAAGGGCCCGCTCGGTGAGCTCGTCGCCGCGCCGGGGGCGGCAGGGGGGCAGGTCCAGACCGCCTGGTTCCACGCCGCACCCGACGAGGCGCGCTGGATCGCCGCACAGCTGCAGCGCCGCAACGACGACGGCACCCCGTGGAGCGAGATGGCGATCCTGTTCCGCAAGCACCGCCAGATCGGGGTGGTGCGCGACGCCCTCGAGCGGGCCGGGATCCCCGCCGAGGTGGTGTCGCTCGGCGGGCTGCTCGAGGTGCCGGCGGTCGCCGACGTGCACGCCTGGCTCCGCATCCTCGGCCGGCCCGACGACGCCCCGGGTCTCATGCGCGTGCTGCTGCGCGGCCCCTATCGCCTCGGCATGGGCGACATCGCCCCGCTGTCGGCGTGGGTGCGATCCAAGTCGCACAACGACCGGGACGACGACGCCGGCATCGGGTGGGGGCTGCTGGAGGCGATCGACCACCTCGACCAGGTGGAGGGGCTCTCCGACGAGGCGCACCGCAGGCTGCTGCTGTTCACGGCCACCTACCGCCGCCTCGTGGAGGCGGCGCAGGCGTCCGACCTCGGGGAGCTGACCCGGCTCGTCCTCGACGAGACCGGCATGTGGCCCGAAGTGGACGCCCTCCCCGACAGTGCGGCGCTGTCGGCCCGCCTCAACCTGTACCGCTTCCTCGACCTCACCGAGACCTGGAGCCCGCTGGAGGGCCGGCCCTCCCTCCCCGGGTTCCTCGATCACCTCGACCTGCTCGCCGACGAGAACGCCGCCGACGAGCTCGACGTCGCCCGGGTCAGCGAGGAGAACGCCGTGGCCCTCCTCACCGTGCACCGCGCCAAGGGCCTCGAGTGGGACGTGGTGTTCCTCCCCGGTCTCGTGGAGGGCACCTTCCCGGGCGGCATCGTGGAGGTGGCCGACCACACCAAGCGGGCGCACGTCCTCCCCCCCGAGCTGCGCCTCGACGGCGGCCCCGGCGCCGCCGATCCCGATGCGGAGGCGCGGGCGGCACACGCCGACCAGGAGATCCGGACCGCATACGTGGCGGTGACCCGCGCCCGGAGCACTCTCGTCGCCACCGGAGCCTGGTGGTACACGGAGAAGCAGCCCAAGGAGGTCGGGCCCGTATTCGAGGCCATCCACCGCCTCGCCACCGACCGGGAAGGAGGCCCGACCGAGCCGGGTGACCCCCCGGAGACGCTCGGCATCGACCCCGACACCGCACCCGACCCGGATCCGCACTTCGAGGGGTCGTGGCGCGATGCGCTGCGCACCGCCGTCGGCGATCCGGCAGCCCCGCGCCGCATGGCCGCCGAGCACGGGCTCGGGTCTGCGTACGATCACCACATGGACCAGCTCGCCCTCGTGCTCGACGGCCTCCCCGAGGCGCCGCCGCTCGCCGAGGAGGAGGAGCCGTTCCGCACCTCGGTCACGGGCCTCGTGACCTTCGCCCAGTGCCCGCTCCGCTTCCACTGGTCCGAGGTCGACCGGCTCCCGCGGCGGCCGACCGCGGCGCTGCGCCGCGGCGTGGAGCTGCACCGCCGCATCGAGCTGTTCAACCGGGGATCCCTGGCCTTCGAGGACGCCGACGAGGAGTTCTACGACGCCGTGGGCTCCGGCGAGGGCACGGGCGGCGTGGCGGCGGCGTTCGACGCCTTCCGCGACTCGCGCTTCGCCGACGAGCGTCCCGAGCTGGTGGAGGCGCCCTTCGACCTCAAGCTCGGCGAGGCCCGCATCGCCGGGCGCATCGACGCCGCTTATCGCCCGGAGCCCGGGACCCTCGAGGTCGTGGACTTCAAGTCGGGCCGCAAGCGGGACGATCGCTCGCGCCGCGTCCAACTCGAGGCATACGGCCTCGCCGTCAACGAGCCCGGTGTGTTCGATCCCCCACCCGAGCGCACCCTCGTGACCTTCGCCTACTTCGGCGACGGGCCCGAGGAGATGACCGAGGAGGTCGACGACACCTGGCTCGACGAGGCGCGCACCCACCTCACCGACCTGGTGGAACGGGCGAGCGGCGGTGAGCGCATCGCAACACCGTCGGAGGCGTGCCGCTGGTGCGACTTCGCCCACGTCTGCGAGGCGGGCCAGGCCTGGCTGGAGGCGAACGGGTGATCTGGGCTTTCTTCGGCGGGTACCTGATCGGCTCGCTGCCCACCGCCGACGCCGTAGGGCGGCTCTCCGGGGTACGGCTGCGCGACGAGGGGTCCGGCAACCCCGGGGCCGCCAACGCGCTGCGTCTCGGCGGGATCCGGCTCGGGATCACTGTGCTCGCCCTCGACTTCGCCAAGGGCGCCGGCGCCGTGCTCCTCGGGCGGGCCCTGGCCGGTGACGCCGGAGGGCTCACCGCCACGTTCGCCGTGATGATCGGCCAGGTGCTCAATCCCTGGTACGGGTTCGCCGGTGGCAAGGGCCTCGGCGTGGCCGGCGGCGCGGCATCCGCCATGTGGCCGCCGGGCCTGCTCGTCGTCGCACCGATCATCGCAGGAGGCGCCCGCCTCTTTCGCGCCGCCTGGGGGGCACTCATCGGCATCGCGGCGCTGCTCGGCCTCTCGGTGCTGTGGGCGGCCCGGGGATGGAGCACATGGTGGGGCGTGGTACCCGACGACACCCTCGTCTGGTTCGCACTCACGGTGCTCGTCGTGTCGGGTCCCAAGCTCCTGTCCAAGGTCGCCGGGAACTAGCGATACCGGCGACAGCCCAGCCTCGGGGACGTCGGCCACCGGTCCCCGATGAGCTACTGGCCCCCGCCACCAGATGGAAGAGCGACCATGACCATGGGGCCGGTGGCGTTCTCTGCCATGTAGCTGATGCGGTGGCCGAAGAAGGGACGACTGGTCAGCGGTCGATTGGAAGTGCCCAGCACCAACAGGTCCATTCCCTCGTCTCTCGCGAAGTCGAGGATCTCCTGTTCGGCGTTGGCCGCGACTTTGACGTGGGTCTCGACCTGGATGCCCAGCCGCTCGCCGAAGGCGCGGGCCTCCCTCAGCATCTCCTCAGCGGTGGCGCGGGCTGCTTCGATGCTGCCGCCCGGGATGAAAACGCCCTCACCATCGGGACGGTCGATGACGTGAAGGGCAACTGCCCTTCCGCCAGTGGCCTGGGCGATGGAGTACCCGATCTCCTCGGCGGCGCGGCTGGACCGAGATGCGGAGATCGGAACGAGTACGCTCCTCGGCGGTGCCAGAGGCAGCGAACCATCGTCCGCCGACTGCACGATTGCAGTCCGGATCTGGGTCTCGCGCAGGACGCGTTCGACCACGTTCGAGACCACGAAGAAGCTCTCGCCACCCTGCGAGGCACCCATCAACAGCAAGTCGTACCCGAGTCTGCTCTCCTCGAGGATGATCTGGGCCGGGTCGTGCCCCGACCTCTTGAGCACACGCACATCCGTCTCGCCCAAGGCGTCCAACACCGGCTGATGATCGGCGGCCGCCCCGAACCCCTTTCGCCTCGAGCGACGAGCACCTCCCCCATCAGGGACGTCGATCACGAGCACGGTCACCTCGGCCTCGGTGAACGCCGCCGAGACGAGACGAGCGGCGTACACACTGTTGAGGCCGCCCCTGGTGGGCAGCAGGATTCGACTCGTGCCGAGGATCTCCGCCGTGTCGAGGAGTGCCTCTCGCGCCAAGCGGTCGGCCTCCTCGGCCGGCGGCTCCCATCGGCCCACCGCCCATCGCAGCATCGCAGGGGCGATCAAGGAGGTGACCATCGCCGCCAGGATCAGGATCGTGAAGGCAGTTTCATCGAGAACGCCGATGTTGAAGCCGACGATGGCGACCACCACTCCCATGACTCCCAATGGGCTCAGACCCGTGCCCAGCGCCACGCCTTCGCGAACGCCGACCCCTGTGACCCGACCCCCCAACACGGTGCCGGCGATCTTGGCGGCGACCGCGGCGACGATGACGGCGACGGTCCACAGAGCCGTACGGCTGTCGGCGAGGGCGGTGAGGTCGACCCTCAGCCCGCTCACGGCGAAGAAGATCGGAGCGAAGAATGCCGCTGTGATCATCTCGAGTCGGTCCCTGACCTGGGGAAGTTGGTGGCGGAGCCCGGACATCGTCAGGCCGACCAGGTATGCCCCGAGGATCGCCTCCACGCCCAGGGCCTGGGTGAGGGCGCCGCCGATCAGCGCCACGACCGCCGCGATCGAGAACGCGGCAACCACATCGGAGCCGCGCGCCAGGACCCGCCGGAACAGGCGGTCGAGCAGCCGGCGGCCAATGGTGAAGACCAACACCACGAAGACGGCCAGGCCTCCGAACGAGACTGCGATGCGATCCAGCTGCACCCCTGCGACGGCTGCGCCGGAGAGCACCGCCAGGATCAGCCACCCCACGGCATCCTTGGCCATGGCGGCTGCCAGGGTGATCTGACCGAAGTTGCGGCGGAGGAGCCCGAGGTCCGAGAGGATCTTCCCCACCACGGGGAGAGCCGACACCGACAGCGCCAGGGCGAAGAAGGCGGCGAACATCCAGGGCTGCGGGTCGGCGAAGCCGGAGAAGTCGTCGGCGAGGAGCAAACCCAGTCCTCCCGTCACCGCAATGGGGATGATCAGCGACCCCGCTGCCACCGCCAGCGCCGTCCGCCGGAAACGGGCGATGATGGACAGATCGGTCTCGTAGCCCATCACCACCAGCAGGAACACCACTCCCAACCAGGCCAGACCGAAGGTGGCCGAGTTGACGACCGGCTCGGCCTCGAAGACCCACTCGTGGGCCTCCGCGGCGACCACACCGAACAGCGATGGGCCCAGCACCACACCGGCCAAGAGCTCGCCCACCACCGGTGGCTGGTGGAGCCTCCTCATCAGGCCGCCGAGAAGACGCGCCGTGCCCACCAGCAGGATGATCTGAACCAGGAAGACGAGGATCTGGTGCTCGGTGAGTGGTGCGAGATCGACGGGAGCGCCGACCGCCAGTGTCGTCATCGGGTAGGTGGGGCTCGCATCGAGAGAACTCTAAACGGGGTGGTGGGACTCCCGGCTTGGAGCACCCTTCGCCGTCATGGTGGGGTGCTACGACACCCTGCCGCCACCCACGTCTAGCACGACGGTGACCGGCCCGTCGTTCACCAGCGAGACCTGCATCGACGCCCCGAACGACCCGTGCGCCACCTCGAGGCCATGCTGCTCGAGACCCGCCGCCACGGCGGCGACGAGGGGCTCGGCGGCCTCGGGATGGGCCGCCCGTCCGAACGAGGGGCGCCGGCCCTTGCGGACGTCGGCCAGCAGCGTGAACTGGCTCACCACGAGCACCGCCCCACCCACCTCCCCGACCGACCGGTTCACGCGGCCCTCTTCGTCCCCGAAGATGCGGAGCCCGGCGATCTTGGCCGCCGCCGCTGCCGCGTCGTCGGCGGTGTCGCCGTCGGCCACCCCGACCAGAAGGAGCAGGCCCCGGCCGATCTCGCCCACCACGGCGCCTTCGACGGCCACCGAGGCCCGGGACACCCGCTGCACCACCACTCGCATCGTGCCGAGCCTACGTCCGGGAGATTCTTGGCCTGACTCTCACCGTTCTCTTACCCACGCCTCCGACGGTGCTGATGGCAGACACGACACAGGAGGTATGCCATGCGACGGAGAATCGCTCTGGTCACGGCACTCGCCCTGGCGGCGCTGATGATCACCCCAATCGCCTCGGGCCTTCAGTCCGATGCCGACGGACCGCCCGACGTGGTGATCGACGGCACCGGCGCCCTGAAGGCGAGCGGCAAGGGCAAGGTCGTCGTCCGGGGTGACGGGTTCGTGCGCCTCGCCATGACCGGCAGGCTCGTGATCCACGATCACGCAGGCGATGCGACCATCACCTTCCGCAAGTTCGACAGCCCTCCCCCGGAGACCGACACGACCCGGGTCATCATCGACGACTTCAGCGGCGTCGTGACGATCGAGGGCAGCGATTTCACGGTCACGGCACGCGGCACGATCCGACGGCTCAAGGCCGACGGCTCGGGAGTGGCGTTCCTGAAGGGCCGCGGTTGGTGGCGGGCGAAGGGCGTCGGCCACGGCCACTGGTCGCCCGGCGGGATGAGGATCCAGTACACCCTCTGAGCCCCGCGGCTACCCATCCCCCGGCAGGCGGGCCCGTTCGCGGGCCCGCCTCGCTGTGCCAGGCCTCCAGCACGGCGTCGGCCACCGCCTCGGCAGGGATGCGATAGCGGCCGGTCACGACCGCACGCTTGATCTCCGCCACTCGCCGGCGCCGCCGAGACGAGGAACGTGAGGAACAGGCGCTGCTCGATGGTGTCGGTGTCGAGGAAACTCGACCCGATCCACGCCGGCCCCATGAACAGGCCGAAGAGCCGAGGAGATGCGGCGCGGCTCGAGGTTGATCTCCAACTGGCGGGCGGTAAGGCTGTCGGGGGCATAGGCCGGGACGCCGAGGTCGCGGTACTCGCTCATTCGGTCGGGGTCGACAGGAACGTCGGTCACCCTCAGCAGGCCGTACGACTTGGCGATACGGGCGATCTCGAGGGTTGATGTCGTCGTCGCGGGCGGCGGCGACCACGGCGTCGTCGTCCACGCCGGCTCGCTCCAGCACCACCCGGCTGGATCCGTCGCCCTGCACCGTCTCGATGGGCCGCACCGTGGCGGCACGCTCGAGGAGCAAGCCGTCGGTGTCGACGACGGTGATCTCGCACAGCTCGCCGATGCGGCGCAGGAGATCACGCGCGACGCCGCCGGCGCCGACCACGATCGCCTTCATCCCGTCTCCTTGCCGCCGTGAGAACCGTCCTGGGTGCGGATCATTATGGCCCCCGCGTCACACCGAGAACCGGACCACGATGACATCGCCCTCGGCGACCACGTAGTCCTTGCCCTCGAGCCGCATCACCCCGGTCGCTTTCGTACGGTCCCAGCCGCCCGCCGCCAGCACGTCCTCGATGGTCACCACCTCGGCGCGGATGAACCCGCGCTCCAGGTCGCTGTGGATGCGTCCCGCAGCCTCCTTTACCGAGGCACCGCGGCGCACCGTCCACGCCCGGGACTCCTTGGGACCGACGGTGTAGAACGAGATCAGGTCGAGGGCGTCGTAGGTACCGCGCACCATGCGGGCCAGCGCCCCGCTTCCCAGGCCGAGGCCGTCGTACAGCTCGGCGCGGTCGGCCGGGTCGAGGCGTGCCGCCTCCTCCTCCAGCCGCGCCGACACGACCACCACCGCGTCGCCGTCGGGGACGACGTCGGCGACAGCGGCGTGCAGCGCATCCGGATCGGCGCCGTCCTCGTCGGTGTTCACGACCCACACAGCCGGCTTGAGCGTGAGCGGCGCCATGTCGCGGAACCCCTCGCGCTCCGCCTCGGTCCAGGACCGCGATCGCAATGGCAGGCCCTCGGACAGATGGGCGGCCGCCGCCGCGATGGCCGCTGCCGCAGGGCGCTTCGCCTGGTCGGAGCTCGCCTCCTTGTCGGCCCGCTCCCGGCGCCGCTCGAACACCTCGGCGTCGGCGAGGGTCAGCTCCAGCAGCAGCCGCTCGGCCTGGTCGACGGGGTCGGTCCCGGCGTCGTCGGCCGGCACCGCATCCGACGTGAAGGCGCGCAGCACGACTGCGATGGCGTCCATCTCGCGCAGGCGCCCCAGATACTTCCCGGCGGCGCCGCCCCCACCCGCCCCGAGGGGCGGCAGGTCGAGCAGATCGAGGGTGGCGTGTGTGATCTTGGCCGAGCCCTCCATCTCACCGGCGCGGTCGAGCCGCTCGTCGGGGACGCGCGCCACCCCCACCACCGGCTCGGCGGTGGTCAGGGGGTGGGGTGCGGTCGGCGAGTCCAGCCCGGTGAGAGCGTTGAACAGGGTGGACTTTCCGACGTTGGGGAATCCGACGATCCCGACTCGGGCCACGAGGCGCGCAGGCTAGCGGTGACACCCGCCGCACCTGCAGTCCGCTATGCGGCTGCGCCGGCGGCACGGAGCGAGGCGATCTGCCCGGGTGTGTAGCCGAGGGCGGCCAGCACGGCGTCGGTGTCGGCGCCGGGGGCGCGGCCGGCGCGCGGTGCGGCGGCCGGAGTGGCGTCGAAGCGGGGAGCGGGGGCCGGCTGGGTGACCCCGCCCACCTCCACGAAGGTGTGCCGCCCGGCGAGGTGGGGGTCGGACGGCGCCTCACCCGGGCCCAGCACCGGGGCGACGCAGGCGTCGGTCCCGGCGAACCGCTCGGCCCACTCGGCACGGGAGCGGGAGGCGAACGCCCCGGCCAGCCGCTTCCCGATCTCCCCCCAGCCCGACCGGTCGTACTGGGCGGGCAGCGAGGCGGGGTCGATGCCGAGGCCGTCGAGCAGGGCGGCGTAGAACTTCGGCTCGAGGGCGCCCACCGCCATCCAGCCCCCGTCGGCGGTGGCGTAGGTGGTGTAGAAGGGCGCCGCGCCGTCGAGCAGGTTGGACCCCCGCTCGTCGACCCACAGGCCGTCGCCGCGCATGCCGTGGAGCATGGCCGAGAGCAGCGCCGATCCGTCCACCATGGCGGCGTCCACCACCTGGCCCCTCCCCGTGGCCTGGCGGGCCACGAGCGCCGACACGATCCCGAGGGCGGCCAGCAGCCCTCCGCCCCCGAAGTCGCCGATCAGGTTGAGCGGGGGCACAGGGGGGCCGCCCGCCTCCCCGACCGTCGCCAGCACCCCGCTGAGGGCGATGTAGTCGATGTCGTGGCCCGCCTCGGTGCGGCGCGGCCCGTCCTGCCCCCATCCGGTCACGCGGGCGATCACGAGGCGCGGGTTACGCTCCCGCAGCGCGTCGGGACCGAGCCCGAGCCGCTCGAGGACGCCGGGGCGAAAGCCCTCGACGACCACGTCGCTCGCCTCCGCCAGGCGCAGTGCGGCCGCGACGCCATCGGGGTGCTTGAGATCGAGGGCGATCGACGCCGTGCGGCCGCGCAGCAGCGGGTCGGAGGGCGGGCCGGCGCCGGGGGCGGCGTCGGTGGTGCGCTCCACCCTGGTGACGTCGGCGCCGAGGTCGGCGAGCACCATGGCGCAGAACGGGCCCGGCCCGATGGAGGCGACCTCCATCACCCGCACGCCGGCGAGGGGGCCGCTCACGGGCCGGACGCCCCTTGCAGCACCCGGGTGTCCCCGGTCAGCTCGTCACGGCCCAACACGATGAGATCCTCGATCCGCTGGGTGAGGGCGGGGACGTGGCTCACCACCACCACGAGCCGGTCGCCGCCTTCGGAGACCAGCCGCTCGATGCCGTCCATCGCCAGGTCGAGATGCTCGGGGTCGAGGCTCCCGAACCCCTCGTCGAGGAAGAAGGCGTCGAGGCGGCCCCCCTCCCGCGCCACGATCTCGGCCAGCGCCAGGGCGAGGGCGAGCGACGCCAGGAAGGTCTCCCCGCCGCTCAGCGAGGACGGCGCCCGCAGCGCCTCGGCGGCGGACAGGTCCACCACCGAGAACTCGCCGTCGTCGCTGAAGCGGTAACGACCGGCGGACAGGGTCTCGAAGTGCACGCCCGCCAGGTCCGACAGCACCCGCCGCCGCTCCTGCAGCACGAACTCGAGGAACTTCGACGGGGCGAGGTCGGCGTGGAGGCGGGTCATGAGGCCGTGACGGGCCATGACCTCCTGCTCCTCGGCGGCGAGGGACTCCAGCTCGGCGAGGCGCTTCTCCAGCATGTCGATCCTGGTTCCGGCGGCCGTCACCTCGCTGCGGGCCGACGACAGCACCTCGACCAGGTCGTCGGCGGCGGCAAGGCCCTTCTCCTCCATGACGCGGGCCCGGGCATCGGCCTGTGCGGCCTGCTCCTTCTCGGCGGCGGCGCGTTCCTCGTCGGCCGCGGTGCGGGCGGCGAGCCAGGCTTCGCGCAGCGCCTTGAGCGCCGACTCGAGTGCGCCGGCGTCCTCCCCGAGGTCGATGTCGGCCCCGAGCGATCCTGCGAGCCCCGCCACCTCGGTGCGCAGCCGGTCGAGGCCGGTGCGGGAGGCCTCGAGCGAGGTGCGGGCGGCGTCGAGGGCCTTGGTGCGCCGCTCCAACTCGGTGGTGGCATCGCCGAGGGCGGTGGCGGCCTCCTGCACGGCGGTGCGCGCCGTCGCCAGCGCCTGCTCGGGATCACCCTCGCCGAGCAGCGCCTGCACGGCGGCGTGCGCCTGCCCGGCAGCGGCACCGGCGTCGGCCGCCGCCTTCGCCGCCGCCTCCTTCGCCTCGACCGCCTCGTCGCGGCGCTGCTGCGCCCCCGCCACCTCGGCCGTGCGGGCGGCGAGCGCGGCGTCGGCGTCGCTCCGCGCGGTGCGGGCCGCCGCCAGGCGCTCGACGGCGGTGCGGACCGCCTCGTCGGCGGCGGACACGTCCGAGGCCTCCAGCCCGTCGGGCAGCGTGGCGACCACCTGCTCGCAGACCGGGCACGGCTCGCCCGCGGCCAGGGTGGCCCGCACGGCGGCGACCCGATCGGTCTCGTGGGCGGCGTGGAGGGCGTCGCGCGCCGCCTGCTCGGCGGCGGCCGCAGCCTCTTCCGCCTGGAGCGCGGCGGCCCGGTCCTGCTCGGCTGCGGCCCGCGCCTTCCCTGCCGCCTCCAGGGCGCCGGAGGCGGACGAGACCGCCTCCTCGCGCTCCTGCAGCGCCGCTAGCTCGCGCCCGGCGCGGTCGCGGGCGGCGCGCCACGCCCCCACGGCGTCACCGGCCGCCTCCAGGCCCTGCTCCCCGCCGTACCGTTCGAGCACGGCGGTGCGCGCCGCCTCGGCCTCGTCGCGGGACTTCCTCGCCGCGGCGACGGCTGCCTCGGCGTCGGCCACGGAGGCAGCGCCGTCGCGTGAGGCCGTCAGCAGCCCCTCGGTGTCCTCGCGCCCCGGGATGCGCTCCACCATGCCGTCGAGGCGGTCGAGGCGCTCGCGCGCCGCATCGCGCCGCTTCGCCGCCGCGGTGGCCAGATCGTCGATCTCCTTGAGCGGCTCGCGCAGCGCATCGAGCTCCTCGCGCCGCCGCTCTGCCGTCTCCAGCGCCGTCCGAGCGGCGTCGAGGTCCTTGCGGTCCTGCTCGGCGGTCTTGCGGCGTCCCTCCAGCCCGGCGAGGCGGCCCGCGGCCTCGTCGAGGCGGGTCTTGACGGCGTCGCGCATGGCGTCGAGCCGGTCGAAGCCGAACACGCCCTTCAGCACCATGTTGCGCTCGGTGCCGGTCGCCTCGAGGAAGGCGGCGAACTGGTTCTGGGCGAGGAGCACCGAGCGACGGAACGCCTCGAAGTCGAGCCCGAGCAGGCGCTCCACCTCCTGGTCGACATCGGTGGCGCGGTCGAACACCAGCTCGTCCTCGCCGTCCACCACGCGGTAGAGGGTGTGAGACGACTGGCCGGCTCGCCGCAATGCCCGCACCGCCTTCCACACCTCGCCGTCCACCTCGAACGTGAGTGCCACATGGGCGGTGTCGGCGCGCTGGTTGATCAGGCTCGTGGTCTTGCTCCCGATGATGTCGTCTCGGAGGGTCTTGTTGTAGAGGGCGAAGGCGATCGCATCGAGGATCGAGGACTTGCCGCTGCCGATCGGGCCCACCACGCCCACCAGCCCGCGCCCGGCCCACCCGAAGGTGGTCTCGTCCTGGTAGGAGCGGAACCCCTTGAGGGTCAGCTCACGAGGCCGCATCGGCGACCTCCTCCATGACCTCGCGGAAGAGGGACATCAGGTCGTCGGACGGGGCCGAGCCGTGCTCCATCTCGTGGTACTCGGCGTATATCTCGTCGAGGGGCCGCCCCGCCGACTCCGGCGCCTCACGGTCGGGCCGCTCGTAGGCGGCGCGCACCTTCACCACGAGTGGGAACCGCTCGCGCACCCGCTCCAACAGCCCGGGGTCGGGCCCGTCGGTCTCGACCGTCACGTCGAGGTAGACGTCGTCGAGGTCCTCGCGGGCGATGATGTCGTCCCAGTCGCCCGCCACGCTCATGAGACGCCGCCCCGCCGCGAGTGGCACGGAGCGGATCGTGGCGGTGGCGTCGGGCGAGGTGTCGACGACCACCACCCGCTTCTCCTCCTCGGCCTCGCCGAAATCGAGTTGCAGCAGCGACCCGGCGTACTGGGCGGGCACCGGCGCCCCCGGGACCGGCTGCGGGGCGTGGATGTGGCCCATCGCCACGTAGTCCACCGCCGTCGGCACCGCCTGGTTGGTGGCGGCATACGCCTGGCCGATGTGGAGCTCGCGCTCGCCGCGCGGCACACCGGTGCGCACCTTGACGCCGCCCACCATGAAGTGGGCGACGAGGAAGGCGGCGTCGTCGGGCCCGCTCACCTCGGCGAGGTGGGCGGAGTAGCGCTCGGTGATGAGCCGGATGCGGTCGGCGTACTTGCCGTACCAGGCGTCGGCCCGCTCCATGAAGTCCACGGTCTGCGCCTGCCGCAGGAACGGGAAGCAGGCGACGTGGGCGGTGCCGGCGCCGGTCTCCACGGTGAGCACGCCCCCGTCGCCCGGAGGCTTGATGCGCCCCACCATGTGGATCCCGAAGTGGGCCACGAACGGGGCGAGCGCCTCGAAGAGGTCGGGCGAGTCGTGGTTGCCCGCCACGACCACCACGGGCCGCTCCCCGCCCGCCGTGAGGCCGACCAGCCCGTCGAGAGCGATGCGCAGCGCCTCCACCGGCGGCAGCGCCCGGTCGAACAGGTCGCCGGAGTGGAGCACCAGGTCGGCCTCTTCGCGATCGGCGATCGCCGCCACCTCGGCGACGACGGCCCGATGCTCCTCCGTGCGGTCGTGCCGCTCCAGCCGCTTGCCGACGTGCCAGTCCGAGGTGTGCAACACGCGCACGGCTACACCCGTTCTGGCTGGTGACTGGAGACCGGGGACTCGAGACTCATAGCCGGTCGAACACCGTGTCGTCCCCCTCCACGACCTCCTCCTTGCGGGTGGCCCACGGCGGGAAGGGGAAGTCCACGACGAGCGGGACCGGGATGGCGGGCTGGGACACCACCATCGTGCCCGGCTTGAGGAGGCGGGCCCTGGCGCGGGTGGAGGGGAGCATCCAGCCGTACTCGCTGCGCTCGGCCTCGGCGGCGTCGAGGCGGCCGGTGACGCGCAGGGCGGCGTTCTCGAGCACCTCGGGGGCGACGCGCGACGCCGTCTGCTGCGCACCGACCAGCAGCACGCCGAGCGACCGGCCGCGCTGGGCGATGTCGATGAGCATGTCCTTGATGGGGCTCTGCCCCTCGCGCGGGGCGTACTTGTTGAGCTCGTCGAGCACCACCACGGACAGCGGGAAGCGCTGCCCGGACCGCTCCTTCTCGGCGAACGCCTCGGCGAGCAGCGCACCGACCACGAAGCGCTGGGCGAGGTCGTGGAGCGACTGGATGCCGACCACGGTCACCTGGGCGCGGGAGCGGTCGATGCGGCGGCTCTCGCCCACCTGGATGAGGTGGCCGAGGCGCACGACGGCGGCGTGGAGACGGCGCATGAACGCCGAGACCGTGCCCGCCTGCACCCGGCCGGTCCACTTGGGGTCGGGCTCGTCGTCGATCGGGTCGAGGAACTCCTCGAGGGCGTCGACGAGGCTGGAGAGGTCCTTGATGACGCGCTCCCCCTTGTGGGGCTGCACGAGGGCGCCCTTGTCGTGTCCCTCGATGGGATCGCGCAGCACCACGGCGCCCGGCATGCCCGTCACGTCGACGGCGAAGCGGCGCAGCTGCGACTCGACCCGCTCGGCCACGAACGAGATCTGGTTGCGGGCGTCGTTGGCATCGGTGAAGAGGAACCGCAGCAGCCCCTCGTCGATGAACTCGCGCGGGGTCCAGGCGAACACCTCCACGTCCTGGCGGCCGGCGGTGTCGGGGACGAGCACGTCGCCGGAGCGGGGCCGGGGCGGCGCCCACAGCGACACCGACGGGAACGGGCCGGGCTCCACCCCGAGCGCCTCCCAGCGGGCGGCGGCGTCCTCGTCGAAGAAGCGGTTGGGCTTGTCGAGCCACAGCAGGTCCTCGCCCTTCACGTTGAAGACCAGCACCCGCAGGTTCTTGCCGGCGTCGCCGACGATGTCGCGCCGCCCGGTGAGCATCCGCAGGAAGAAGAGGGCGAACGAGGTCTTGGTGGCCACGCCGGAGATGCCGCTGATCGACATGTGGCCGCCCTTGCGGCCGTCGAAGAAGTCGAGGTCGACGTAGAGCGGCGCACCGTCGCGGCCCAGGCCGACCGGGAGGGGCCGCCCCATCTCGTCCACATAGATCGCCTTGTCGCGCGCCTCGCCCCGCGCCCGCTCGACGACGCCGCCCGGGTCGGGCGCCACCCACAACTCGGGATCCACCCGGGTGACCGCCACCTCGGCGGACCGCACCTTGGCCCCCGGCATGCTGCCCTCGGCGGCGATGCGGATGGTGTCGGACTCGAACGACGCCCCCTCGTAGATGCCCTCGGACTCGGTGACGATGCCGTAGGTGTGCACCTCGCCCGCCTTGGGGACGTCGGTGCGCACGACGACGAGGTCGTCGAGCTGTAGGTACTCGCCCTCGTCGACGATCACCCGGAACTGGCGGGTTGTGGCGTGGCGGTTGCCGACGACGCGGCCGACGGGCTCGCTCATGCTGCCTCCATGACGGCGGCGCGCAACGCCCGGTAGACCAGTCCTGCGTCACCGAGGCGGTGGCGCAGGTCGCGCTCGAGTGCGGCGATGGGGACCAGGTTCTGCGGCGCGCGGGGGTCGATGTGCGCTTCCGATCCGACGCCGGGCAGCAGCGCCGCCGAGCGGTCGGCGATCGTCACCACGGCGTCGAGCCCGAGCTGGGCCGACGCCTCGCAGCGGGCGATGGCGGCCCAGGAGTGGCCGGTCCCGCGGTCGGCGAGGCGCACGTACCAGGAGTAGCGACGGAACCCGACCTGCCCGAAGGCGAAGACCGGGGTGCGGTGCCCGGCCGGGAGCACGCTGATGAGGGCGCCGTGCTCGCCCTCGAGGTAGGAGCGGCGGTGGCTCTTCACGTACCCCATCTTGGGGGTGTCGGTGTACTCGTAGAGCGGGCCGTCGGCCACCACGAAGTACCCGGAGGCGGCGAGCTCCTCGGTGACCCGGGCCTCGGCGCGGCGCATCTCGTCGTGGAAGATGCGGATGAGGGAGGACGGGTCGTCGTCGGCCACCGACACCGGCCGGTAGGCGGGCGCCGACGCCGGAAGCGAAGGGAGGTGGCCGCCGGCCAGCAGGGCCACGCGGTCGATGATGGGCTCGGTCGGCTCGGACCGTCGCTCGTGGCGCCGCCACAGCACGGCGCCGACGCCGTAGGACCCGCACATCCCGGGGACCGGCCCGTCGGGGTGGTCGAGCACGAGGCGGGCGTCGATGCGGCGCACCCCGTCGACGAATGCGACGACGGGGATGCCATCGTCCTCACCGGGAACCGGCTCCCACGGCCGGTCCTCGACGTCGGTGTCGACGTCGGCGGGCGACAGCTCGTCGTCGGGATCGACGGCGGCTCCGTACTCGGGGGCCCACCCCTCCACGAACAACTGCGGCACGGCGCGCAGGGTAGCGAGGGGGTGTGACGGGTTCAGGGGCCGCCGTCAGCGCACCGGGACGATCTTCAGCACGAAGCCGTCCTGGGTGAGGACGTAGAGCTCGCCGGCGGCGTCCTGGCCGAAGCCGAGCACGCCGCCGATCTCGCCGAACTGGGCGGTCCAGTCCTGCTGGTCGGAGGCGACGCCGTCGTAGCGGAACGACCGCACCCAGCGCCCGCACCAGTCGCCGTAGAAGTAGTGCCCGGCCAGCTCGGGGATCGCCGTCCCGCGGTAGACGAACCCGCCGATCACCGAGCAGCCCTCGCCGTGGTCGTAGGCGACCACCGGCGTCACCATTCCGGCGCTGTCGCACGAGTCGACCTTGAAGCACTCCAGCCCCTCGAGCACGGGCCATCCGAAGTTGAGGCCGGCGTCGTCGAAGGGCACGACCGACACCTCCTCCCATTCGTCCTGGCCGACATCGGCGACGTAGACGAGCCGGGCGCCGGGGTCGATGGAGAAGCGCCACGGGTTGCGCAGGCCGTAGGCCCACACCCGGGGGTCTCCCCCGCCGTCCACGAACGGGTTGTCGGGCGGGACGGCGTAGGGCGAGGCGGCGTCGACGTCGAGGCGGAGCAGCGTCGCCAGGATCGTGTTCGGGTCCTGCCCGTTGCCGAACTGATCGTTGGCGCCGCCCCCGTCGCCGAGCGACACCCACAGGTAGCCGTCGGGCCCGAACTGGAGCATCCCGGCGTTGTGGTTGGCGGCGGGCTGGGGCTGGGTGAGCAGCACCTTGGCCGACGAGGCGTCGGCGAGGTTCGGGTCGTCCGAGACCGAGTACTCCACGAGGCGGGAGCCACCGGCGTCCTGTTCGGCCGTGTAGTAGACGAAGAAGCGGCCGTTGTCGGCGTAGCGGGGATGGAAGGCGAGGCCGAGCAGGCCCTGCTCCAGGCCGTCCGACTCGACCTCGTCGGTGATATCGAGGAACGGGGTGTCGAGCAGGCCGGTCTCGTCGATCACCCGAATCGTGCCCGGCTGCTCCACCACGAAGAGGCGGGGGTCGCCGGGCGGGGACACCCCGAGGACCGGGTTGGAGAGCGTTCGCGCCACGGTCTCGAGGTCGAGGCCCTGCAGCGGTGCCGCCGGCTCGGTGGTGGGAGTGGTCGAGGTCGACGCCGGCTCGGTGGTGCCCGGGCCGACCGTGACGTCGATGGTGGTGGGTGCGGCCGTCGTCACGGCGCTGTCGTCGTCACCGCAGGCGGCGGCGAGCAGGGTGAGGACGAGGGCGATGCGGATCAGGCGGACCACGAACCGTGAGGGTAACGCCCCGGGGCGGAGTCCCCCGCGACCGGCGGCGTCAGTCGTCCTGGTCGGCGGCGCCGTCACGCCACCACACCACCTTGCGGCCCTCGAACAACTCGATGAGGGCCTCGTTGGTGGCGTCGGGGTTCTCGAGCGGCGGCAGGTGGCCGGCATGGGGGACGATCGTGGTCCGCGCCCCGGGGATCGCCTCGGCCATCGACCGGATCGTCTCGGGCGGGGTGAGGACGTCCTCCTCCCCGCCGATCACGAGGGACGGCACGGAGATGGTGCGGAGCACCGGGGTCCGGTCGGGGCGCTCCTTCATCCCGGTGAGGGCGGCGATGATCGTCTCGTAGCGGGTGCTCTCCACCATCGACCGCACCCGGGCCTGGGAGTTGCGGGTGGGGGTCCGCCCCAGCAGCGACTCCACGAAGTGGCGGGCGACGTTCTGGCTGCCACCGTCGAGCAGCCGGTCGGCCAGATCGTCGCGGGCGGCGCGCGCCTCGGCGGTGTCGGCGGTGGCCTTGGTGTCCATGAGAGTGACGCTTCGCACCAGCCCGGGCCGCAACTCCCAGAGGGCCAGTGCCACGTACCCGCCCATCGACAGGCCGACGATGTCGGCCTGCTCGGCGCCGAGGGCGTCGATGAGCCCGGCGACGTCGTCGGCCATCATCTCCATGCTGAGCGAAGGGTCGATGATCGGGTCCGACTTGCCGAAGCCGCGCAGGTCGACGGCGACGCAGCGGCGCACGTGGGCGAGCCCGGCGAGCTGGTCGAGCCACAGGCTGTGGTCGAGCGGGAACCCGTGGATGAAGAGGGCAAGACGGCCGTCGCCGTTCTCGCGGTAGTAGAGCATGTTCCCGTTCACCCTGGCGAACGGCACCGGGCCTCCCGTGTGTGGCGTGTTGGTGGCATCGGAACCGTACCGGCCGACCTTTACCCCGGACGTGATCACGATCCTCGTCGTGACATCATGAGGCGATGAGACGGTTCGCCCTGGGAGCGCTGCTCGCCCTCGTTGCCGCCGCCTGCGCCGACGACGGCGCAGACCCCACCACGACCGCGCCGAACCCGCCGCCGGTGACCACGACGCCGACCACCACGAGCCCGGTCACCACCTCACCGGTGACCACCAGCACGATCGACATCCCCGGCGCCGTGCAGGGCACGGTGGAGGCGGTCCTGGACGGCGACTCGCTGATCATCACGATCGCCGGCACAGAGCAGGAGGTGCGCCTGCTGGGCGTCAACGCCCCCGAGCGGGACGAGTGCAGGGGCGACGAGGCCCGCGACGCGCTGTCCGCATTCGTGGAGGGCGAGCCGGTGCTCGTCGTACCGGGAGAGCGGGATCAGTTCGACCGGCTGCTCGGGACCGTCTACCTGGGCGGCGCCGACGTCGCCCTCGACCTCCTGGCGGGCGGCGATGCCATCGCCCTCACCGTCGACCACCCGGACCGGCTCGCCTACATCCAGGCCGAGCAGGAAGCCTTCATCGAGGCCCGCGGCATCTGGGACCGCACCGCCTGCGGCGCCGGCACCGAGACCACCCGGGTGTACGTCGAGTTCCTGGAGGCCGACCCGCCCGGGGAGGACCTCGACGGCGAGCGGATCACCCTCGGCAACGACGGCGACGCCATGGACCTGTCCGGCTGGGTGGTGCGCGACGAGTCGTCCGCCAACCGGTACCGCATCCCCGACGGCACCGTGCTCGAGCCGGGCGAGATCCTGACGATCTGGACCGGCTGCGGCACCGACACGCTCTCGATGCTCTTCTGGTGCGCCGACCAGCCGGTGTGGAACAACGGTGGCGACACCGCCTTCCTGTTGGACCCGAACGGGAACATCGTCAACTACTACCGGTACCTCGGGGACTGACGACGGGCCGGGCGGTGAGGGCGCCCTGTGCGGCAAGATCTCGGGCCGCTTGCTCGATGCCTTCTCGCAACCCCGCGGGCAGCTGATCGCGCTCCTTCTGGCTCATGGTGTCGAACACTCTCAGCAGCTCGACTTGATGATGGCGGAGGAGTCGACCGTTCGCACGGAGCACGCGCCGCTGATCCTCGAGACACAGGTCCGTGGGGTCGATGACGTCGAGGACCACAGCAAGGGCAGGGCCTGCCAGGTGCTCGAGTGCCCAACGCTGATCGTCCGACAGTGCATCGAACATGTGTTCGATCATACCCCACGACCCCGACACATGGAAGGGGCTTCTCGAGGAATCCGGAGCCTGCTCACCGACCCACGACCGGTACGCTCGGCACCCATGTTCGACACCCTCGGCCGGCCGCTCGGCGACCTCCGCATCTCGGTCACCGACCGCTGCAACTTCCGCTGCACCTACTGCATGCCGAGAGAGGTGTTCGGACGCGACTACGAGTTCCTCGCCCGCGACCTCCTGCTCTCCTTCGAGGAGATCGCACGCGTCACCGCGCTGCTCGTCCCGCTCGGCGTCCACAAGGTGCGCCTCACCGGCGGCGAGCCGCTGCTCCGCACCGAGATCGAGCGCCTGGTGGAGATGCTGGCGGCGATCCCGGGCGTCGAGGACCTGACCCTCACCACCAACGGGTCGCTGCTGGCCCGCAAGGCGGAAGCGCTCGCCGGGGCCGGTCTCGACCGGGTGACCGTGAGCCTCGACTCGCTCGACGACGAGACCTTCATGGCGATGAACGACGTCGGTTTCCCGGTGTCGAAGGTGCTGGAGGGGATCGACGCCGCCGCCGGCGCGGGCCTCACCCCGGTCAAGGTGAACGTGGTCGTGAAGCGGGGCGTCAACGACGCCGAGGTGGTGGACATGGCCCGCCACTTCGCCGGCACCGGCCACATTCTGCGGTTCATCGAGTACATGGACGTCGGCACCACCAACGGCTGGCGCATGGACGACGTCGTGCCGGCATCGGAGATCGTGGAGCGCATCTCCGCCGAGATGCCGCTCGAGGCGATCCCCTCCAACTACCCGGGCGAGGTGGCCAACCGCTACCGGTACGTGGACGGGTCGGGCGAGGTCGGTGTGATCGGCTCGGTCACCCGGCCCTTCTGTGGCGACTGCACCAGGCTGCGCCTGTCGGCGGAGGGATCGCTCTACACCTGCCTGTTCGCCACCGCCGGCCACGACCTGCGGGCCCTGCTGCGCGACGGATCCGCCGACGAGGACATCGTGGAGCGGGTGCGCTCGATCTGGGAGGCCCGCACCGACCGCTACTCGGAGATCCGCAGCGAGGACACCGAGGGCTGGGAGCGTGTCGAGATGTCCTACATAGGAGGCTGAGAGGATGCCCGGACTGGAGACCGCCCGCCGCATCGTCGACGGCGCCCTGCAGAAGGCCCGCCAGGACGACCTGCAGCCGCTCGCCGTCGCCGTGCTGGATGCAGGCGGTCACCTGCTCGCCTTCGCCCGCGAGGACGGCGCCGGGATCATCAGGCCCGATATCGCGATCGGAAAGGCGTGGGGCGCCCTCGGCATGGGCACCGGCACCAGGGGCCTGAAGGAGAAGGGCCCGGAGTTCCTCGCGGCGCTGGCGTCGATGGCCGGCGGCGGGAAGGTGGTCCCCTCCCCGGGCGGCGTGATCGTCCGCGACGCCGACGGTGCGGCGTTGGGGGCGGTCGGGATCAGCGGCGACACCGGCGATCGCGACGAGGCGTGCGCCATCCACGCCATCGAGGCGGCGGGACTGGTCGCCGATCCGGGCTAGCCCGCCAGCAGCCGCTCCACGGTCTTCGCCGCGCGGCGCTCCCGCGTCTCGGGCTTCCTCGCCTCCGCCACCCATTCGGCGTGCTCGCGGCGATGCGATGGCGGCAGGGCGTCGAACGCCGCCGTCGCCTCGGGTGACGCCGCCAGCGCCGCCTCCAGCTCGGCGGGGACCGTGAGCCCCGACCTCATCGGGTCCACCGCTCGGCGACCGTCTTCATCTCCATGAAGAGGCGCAGATAGTCGGGGCCGCCCGCCTTGGCGTTGGAGCCCGACATGTTGAACCCGCCGAACGGCTGCACGCCGACCAGGGCGCCGGTGATCTTGCGGTTGACGTACAGGTTGCCGACGTGGAACTCGTCCCTCGCCCGCTCGATGCGGTCGCGCCGCCGCGAGTAGAGGCCGCCGGTCAGGCCGAACTCGGTGCCGTTGGCCACCTCGAGCGCCTCTTCGAAGTCGTCCACCTCTATCACCGACAGCACCGGCCCGAAGATCTCGTGCTGGGCGAGACGGGCGTCGGGGGACACGCCGCCGAAGACGGTGGGCTCGATGTAGTGGCCGCCGTCGCGGTCGATCGCCGAGCCGCTGGTGAGCAGGTCGGCCTCCTCGCGCCCCTTGGCGATCTCGTCGAGGATCGAGGTGTGCTGGGCCGCCGAGATCACCGGACCCATCGGGTGGTTCTCGGCCGGCGAGCCCACCTCGAGGCCCTTCGCTCCTTCCACGACGCCCTCGAGGACACGGTCGTGGATGTCCTTCACCAGGATGAGACGAGACGCCGCCGAGCACTTCTGTCCCTGGAAGCCGTAGGCGCTGCGCACGGCGTCGGCGATGGCGCCGTCGAGATCGGCGGTCTCGTCGACGATCATGGCGTCCTTGCCGCCCATCTCCATGTAGGCCCGCTTCAGCCACTTCTGGCCCTCGTTCACCTTCGCCGAGCGCTCGGCGATGCGGAGGCCGACCTCCTTGCTGCCGGTGAAGTTGACGAAACGCGTCATGGGGTGGTCGACCAGGAAGTCCCCGATCTCGCCGCCCGGCCCGGGCAGGTAGTTGATCACACCGGCCGGGAACCCGGCCTCCTCCACCAGCTCCATCCAGGTGGACCCCACCACCGGCGTGTTGGAGGCGGGCTTGACGACGATGGTGTTGCCGGCGAGCACCGGCCCCATCGCCATCCCCACCAAGATCGCCAGGGGGAAGTTCCAGGGTGGGATCGAGACGCCTGCGCCCATGGGGATGAGATGCGAGGTGTTGTCCTCCCCCGGGTACCCGATGGTGGGGACGGGCTCGGCGAGGCGGACCGCCTGGCGGCTGTAGTAGTCCACGAAGTCGATGGCCTCGGCGACGTCGGCCTCGGCCTCCGCCCAGTTCTTGCCCGCCTCGTACACCTGCCAGGCCGCCAGCTCGTACTTGCGGCGACGCATGATCGCGGCGAGCTTCACGCCTGTGCGGGCCCGGGCCTCGGCGGGGGTCCGCGACCACCTTCCGAACGCCTCCCATGCGGCGTCGAGGGCGGCCTGCGCCTCCTTGGTCGACGCCGACGCCACCGTCCCGACCACGCGGCCCGGCATCGACGGGTCGGTGCTCTCGATGGTGGAGCCGGTTTCCACGGCCTCGCCACCGATCACGAGCGGGTACGACTGTCCGAGGCGGCCCTCGACCCCCTTGAGCGCCAATTCGAAGGCGGCCTTCTTCGCCGGATCGTTGAAGTCGGAGTACGGCTCCGGGAAGTACGGCTCGAACACTGTGTGGCTCCTCGTCGCGACGGTCTTCCCAAAGTATCGCGGAACCACCGGCATCCCGAAGATGGAATCATGGGCGCCACCCGGCGCCGGAGGCCCCCATGCATCCCCAGATCGAGATCCGCTACTTCGACGGCTGCCCGCATTGGGAGCAGACACGCCACCTCGTGGAGGAGGTGCTCGCCGCCGAGGGCATCGAGGCCGACGTGCGCCTCACTGCGATCGCCGACCCCGAGATCGCCGAGCGGCTCGCATTCCGCGGCTCGCCGACCGTGCTGGTCGACGGAGTCGACCCCTGGGGGAACCCGGCGGCCCCGGTCGGCCTCTCGTGCCGGGTCTATCGCACCGGCGATTCGTTCTCGGGCACCCCGCCCCGGGACGAGCTCCGTGCTGCGATCCTCGGCACGTGAGACCACACCCGGCATGACCCACCCGCTCGAGACCCTGCTCGCCGACGCCGCCGACGGTGTGTTCCCTCCGGCGGATGGCTCGACCCTCGTCACCGGCCCTCCCCCGGGACGGGCCTGGGCGGTGGCGGCGTTCACGGCATTCCACGTCGTGGCGTCCGGGATCCCCGAGGACGAGGTGCGCGACCGCCTCGACCCCGACGACCTGGCGAGCGCCGCGCTGCCGCCGTTCCTCGACTGGATGGCGGAGCGGAGCGGGCGGACCGCAGGCGTGTTCGACATGACGCTGGCGGCTCTCGGGACCGGGGCCGGCGCCGACCTGGAGCGGATCGACGACCCCGGCCACCCGCGGGTGGCGCGGGCCCTGCGATTCCGCGACGAGGTCGAGGTCTACCGCGACGGGCCGGGCACGCTGATCCTGGGCCGCGGGCTGGCCCTGCGCCGTGAGGCATCGGCGGAGGTGGATCGCGATGCCCGCGGCGCCGGCATCGGGCGGCGCCTGGTGCGGGCCGCCATCGACCTCACCCCGCAGGGTGAGCCGATCTTCGCCCAGGTGGCGCCCGGCAACGCCGCCAGCGTCCGCGCCTTCCTCGCCGCCGGGTTCCGGCCCATCGGTGGCGAGATCCTCTTCATGCCGTAGGCAGGTCCACGCGCTGCCATTCCCGGGGCCGGTCGTGCACGCCGTGCAGCACGACCCGGGCCGCCACGATGAAAGCCAGCAGCGCCCCGAGCGCCACCTCGCGCGGCAGACCGGCCACCGTGACGATCAGGCCCCACACCAGCGGGCCCAGGATCGTAGCGAACCGGCCCACGGTGGCGTACAGCCCGTAGAACTCGCCGATGTGGCGGGGTGGGGAGATGCGCTGCATGTACACCCGGTCGGCGGCCCAGGTGGCGCCGAGGGCGAGGCCGCCGAGCGCCCCGACCGGCCAGGCCAGGGCGCGGGTGTCGGTGACGCCGGCCACGATCCCGATCGCCATCGCCACCATCCACAGGTGCAGCACCCCGTTGAGCAGGGTGCGGGGGCCGACCCGGTCGACGAGGCGCCCCCCGACCAGGCCGCCGGCGATGGCCAGGGTGATGGCGATCGCCAGGAGGCGCTGCAGGTCGCCGGAGTCGAGCCCCAACTCCTCCTCGGCGTAGATGGTCAGGAAGCCGCCGATGAGGGTGTTGACGGCGTCGGTGTAGAGGAAGCGACCGACGAGGAAGCGGGTGACGCCCTCGTAGGAGCGGGTCTTGCGCCACGCCGCCACCAGGCGGCGGGCGCTGGAGCGCAGCGTCGGGGGCGGGCCGGGCTCGGGGGCGCGGGGCCGTTCCCGCACCAGGAAGAAGGTGGGCAGGGCGAAGATCAGGAAGGCGACGGCGATGACCCGGAACACGTCCTCGTGCCCGATCACCACGTCGTTGCCGAGGTCCTCGAGCAGCACGGCGCCGATGGCGACGGCGATGAACGACCCCAGGTACCCGACGCCGATCCCCACCCCCGACACCCAGCCCACGGTCTCGGGGGTGGAGACGTCGGGCAGGAGGGCGTCGTAGACGATCGACCCGAGGTTGAAGCCGACCAGGGCGACGGCGAACAGGGCGAGGGACCCGACCACGCCGCCCGAGGCGAGGAAGAAGGTGGGGACGACGGCCAGCATCGTGGTCCACACCAGGGCGGGGATGCGTCGGCCGCGGTGGTCGCCCCGCGCCCCGATCCAGGGGCCGAGGACGATCACCACGATCATCGCGGCGTTGATGGTGAGGGCGAGGGCCAGGTCGGGGCTCGTGCCGTCGTTGGAGACCCAGGCGGGCAGGTCGGCCGCCCGGTCGTTGAGCCACTCGGCGAAGAAGAGCGACCCCACCCCGAGGGCGAAGATGGTGTTGGCCAGGTCGTAGGTCGCCCAGGCGGCGACGCTCAGCGGCCGCGGTCGCCAGGAGAGGGCCGGGTCGGACACCCGGGGACTCTATCCCTCAGAGATCGACGAACCTGCGCAGCACCGTCGCCACACGATGCGCCGTCTCGGGCCCGATGCGGCCGAGGCGGCGGACGAGCCGTCGCCGGCTCACCGACCGGATCAGCTCGCATTGGGCCGAGCTCGGCTCGGCGACGCCGGTCTGCTCATCGGCCTCGATCTCGACGTGCAGGGACAGGCCGCGGGGCACGGTGGTGAGGGGCACGACGGCCACGAACGGGAACGACGGGCCGAACGGCTCGGGCGGGCCGACCACCAGCGCAGGGCGCTCGAAGGCCGGCTCCCCCGGGGTGGGTTCGCCGAAGTCGACGATCCAGATCTCGTCAATCGATGCCATCGGCCACAGCGGTCTCCCCGGCCTCCGTGAGGTACGCGCCCCACACCACGGGGTCCTGTCCGAGCCGGTCGATCTCCTCGGCCACCCGCTCGCCGAAGCGACGGCGCTCGAGGGCCTCGGTGGCGGCCCGGACGGTGTCGATGAGCGATGCGCCCGCCTGCTCGCTCAGCGAGACGAGCCGGGAGTGCGTGTCGACGTCGACCCGGATGGTGGTGGTCGCCATGCGGTCACCCTACGCAGGTGTAGACGAAATGTCTACACCTGCCGAGTCGGCGCCGAGCTGAGGTCTAGGCGGCTTCGGGCAGCGCCTTGCCGCAGAGGGGGCAGTCCGGCACGGCGCAGCGGTCCACCTCGACCCCGCCGAGGCGGGATAGGAGGAGGGCCACGGCGTCGGCCACCCGGTCGTCCCGGCGGCGAATGCTGGAGCCAGCGTTCTTCAGCATCGTGATCATTCCCTTGTTCATGCTCCACACCGTACGAGACGGGTGTGACACGTTCTCA
>Ga0214472_10000983_pt1 | contig 33332 bp, 24 predicted proteins | sample RVTome_6_FD_207662 | JGI IMG/M metagenome (GOLD analysis project Ga0214472, IMG submission 207662) | Soil microbial communities from uranium-contaminated site in the Upper Colorado River Basin, Wyoming, United States - RVT140D175 | ecosystem: Environmental > Terrestrial > Soil > Contaminated >...
TGCGAAGTCGAAGATCCCCCGCCCCTCCAAGAAGAATTCGCGCTTCTCGGGAAAGAAGAGGCTGAAGCGCGTGAGGTTGACCTGCTGCTCGTCCACCTCGACCTGGGCGAAGTCGGTGTTGTAGGTGAAGTCCGCGGTGAGGTTCTCCGTGATGCCGATCTTCACGTCGAGCCCGGCGTCGGCGTCGGCGTCGTTGCTGATCGAGGGTGTGGCGCTCACGTCGGTCTGGAGTCCCGCGATCGCGTACGGCTTGACCTCGACCACACGGCTCGCGGGCGGCGCCTCGATGCCGACGAGCGAGCCGGCGCGCGAGACGCGGAAGGCTCCGCCCGCGCCCCCACCCGACGCAGCCAGCGGGATGAGCGTCAGGTAGTTCCACTCGTTGTGGCGGCGGATCGCGCGGCGGAGCTGGAGCCCCCACACCTGCTCGGTGCCCGGCCGGTAGCGAAGCGACTTGAACGGGATCTGCATCTCCACGGTCCAGCCACCCTCGAAGCGCCCCGTCCGCACGTCCCACACCGGGTTCCAGTCGGTGTTCGGGTTCCCCTCGTTGGTGATCGCGAACTCCGCGAGCGCGCCGAGCGGGTTCGTGTAGAACATCACGCCGTTCCGGCGGTCGTAGTACGTGTCGAACATCACGCCGAAGGTGTCGTTCTGGCGGAGCTGGTTGGTGTCGCGCCGCATCTCGTTGGCGACCCACTCGCTCTCGGGCGCCGAGTCCCAAACGCGCGCCGAGACGTAGACGTCGGAGTCGTCGAAGGAGATCCACACCTCCGTGCGCTCGCTCGGCTCCGCGCCCTCGACAGGCAGGCTCTGGATGAAGTCGGAGACCGACGGGACCTCGCCATAGAACGGCTCGTCGAGCACACCGTCGAGGCGAATCGGCTGCATGAGCCGGGTCGCGCGCACGGTCGCGTTCCCGTCGCCGTCGCGGCTGATGACGGCGGGCGCCACGGGCGCCGGCGGCCCCTCCACGCGGAGGCGTGGGCCCTCGTCGGTTTGCGCGGCGAGCACGGTGGCGTGGAGCGCGAGCAGCGCGAGCGCCGAGGGGACGAGGGCGAAGGTGCGTGGCGTGTCGGGCATGCGGGCTAGTTTCGCAGGGATCGAGTGTCGGTAAGAGGACACCGATCCACGAAAGGATGCTACGGAAAGCCCGCCGCGCCGAGCCACCTCGTCTGACGGAGGGTGGCCGTTGCCCGACCAACCCCCGTGGTCGGAGCGCTGCATGTCGGGCCCCCCATTGGGCCCGAGCGGGGCAGCGCGCGCTCTGGCCGCTTTAGCTGAGCCGCCCGGGCCACGCCGCCTGCTCCTCGTGCTCGAGGCCCTACTGCCAGACCAGGCCGGCCACAGGAGCGGCTAACCTCTCTGGAGCTCCGAAGGCGCGGCGGAGATCCCCTCCTTGCCAGGGACGGCGGAAAACTCCTGGGCCCAGCGCCTCCGATAGGCCCAGTCCCGCCGTCGGCCGGGTCGACGTACTGGTGCCGGACCCGCACGCCGCGCTCCTTCCAGATGACGTTGACCGAGATCTTCTCCGACGACTCACCCGTCGAGTGGCGCCCCACAGCAAGGATGTTCTCAGCGCCCGGCACTCGGACCTCCGCACCAGCGGCAGTATGAGGCGCTCGCGTCGAGGTCGGGCTCCCGTCGGCCGCAGCGCGGGCAGGGCGGCCCCAGTTTGGCCCCGCCTCGCGCCACGACCATCTCGGCTGTGACGATGCCCATGGGCACGGCGATGATGCCGTATCCGAGCACCATCAGCAGGCTGGCCAGCGTCTTGCCTACCGCCGTCGCGGGGACGAGGTCGCCGTACCCGACCGTGGTGAGCGTCACGATGGCCCAGTACACGCTCTTCGGGATGCTGGTGAAGCCCGCCTCCGCTCCTTCGATGACGAAGATCAGCGAGCCGACCACCGTGACGATCGATGTCACGGCGAGCAAGAAGACCGTGATGCGGTACTGAGACGCCTTGAAGGCTCTCGAGAGCTCGTTGGCTTCGCCCACGTACTGGGCGAGCTCGAAGATGCGAAAGATCCGCATGACCCTGAGCATGCGGACGACGATGAGGAACTGCCCGCCAGGGACGAGCAGGCTCACGTACATCGGGAGCACCGCCAAGAGGTCGATAATGCCGAAGAAGCTCAGCGCGTAGGCCTTCGGCGACCTGACAGACCACAGTCGGAGCGCGTACTCGAGTGTGAAGAGGACAGTGAAGGACCACTCGAGGAAGGCGAACTGCGGGCGGTACCGCGCGGACAGATCGCCGACGGAGTCGAGCATCACGACGGCGACGCTGGAAAGGATGGCGCCGATGAGCACGACATCGAACGCCCTGCTCGGACGGGTGTCGTGATCGAAGATGATGTGGTGCGTGCGTGCCCGGATCGATCCGGGCGCTCCAGCGGGTGCGAGCGGGGTCATGACTTGCGCCGTTCGGGGGGGAGCGAGCTGTCGTCGCGAAGCTAAACCGTCGAGAGCGGTGTGCCAGGCGCGCGTGACGCGTTCACACACGAGACGGTACCTTGAGACGTTCTCACGAATAACTTGCCTGGGGCTTCGCAGGTGAGGTCGGGTGCTGCTGAGGGGGCCGGCCGGCCGCCCACGACGCCGAATCAGCGCTGACGTCCCACAACGAGGACGTGAGCCGGTCCCGGTTTCTTGGACAAGTGGGCGGCCTAATCATGCCGCCATGCGGGTGAGCTCCTGACGGGCCTGGGTCGGGGTCATGTTAGGCTCGAACCCAGGAGCGCCCCCTGACGCCCAGTTCGGAGCCGTGAGCTTCTTTCATCGGTTCGGCTCCAGCCTCAACCTCCACCCGGGAGTAACGCGATCGACGCGACCCGGGCTGGCTGCGGGCGAGGGCGCCGAGGGCGGCGACGGCGTCGAACGCCGCGCAGGCCGACGGCGGCCGTCTGAGGCCTTCGCGCTCCGGGGCCGTCCTCCAGCCCGGCCAGCACCGGCGCTCTTGCCGTCCGTACGAAGGCGGGAGCCGACCCAACGAGGTACGCCGCGGTGATCAGGCGGCGGCAGCCCCCCACACGGTCCAATCGATCTGCGGAATGGAGCCGTACGCTTCCGCCAGACCGGCACCCAGGAAGAGCGACAGCCACGCGCCGGCCGCCAGCGCGGCGAGTATCCTACGGGCCGCGAAGGACGCGTAGAACAGCGTAAGAGGACACCGATCCACGATAGGATGCTACGGGGAGCCCGCCGCGCCGAGCCACCTCGTCCGACGGAGGGTGGCCGTTGCCCGACCAACCCCCTGGTCGGAGCGCTGCATGTCGGGCCCCCCATTGGGCCCGAGCGGGACAGCGCGCGCTCTGGCCGCTTTATGGGCAATCGTCGTAGTGCAAGCAGAGTGCTGCACCCCGCCATGGCACCGGGCTGGTGATCCTCTCGAGCCTCCGCCATGGCGATCCCAACACGATCGGAGGGTCGCCAGCGCCGTCCTCGGGACCCTCCTGCGCGCGATCCGCGCAGCGCTCCGACGCTCGAGCCCAGGAGCGCCCCTGGACCGACGAGCATGTCAATGACCCTCGTACGTAGGAGTACGTACTGCGTGGCGCATGCATATGAGTTTAGCGTTGCGTCATAGGGAATCATGATGTCCGGGGACTTGTCAGGGAGGGACTCGTGACGTCGAGGAGAGGACGGAGTCGCGCGGAAGGCGACACGGCCGGTCCCCGCGCGTACTGGACGCGGGCCGCGGCAGTCCCTTGGGTCTTGCTGCTGGAGGGGCTGCTGATCTCGGCCTGTAACGAGGTGATCCCGCCGGAGCCGTCCGGAGCCCGCATTCCGTCGGCTATCAGGCTGGTGAGTTGCGGCGAGCACACCCTCGAAAGGTGCCTTGACTTCGATGCCGAATATTCGACGCAACTCACCGTGGAGATTCTGGACCAGGACGATCGCGGGATCCGCATAGGACATGGAGCGGATGTCAGCGTGACGTGGATCTCGAGTGACACCGGCGTGGTCACGGTCGATTCCTTGGGTTGGGTAACGGCCGTGGGACGAGGCACAGCGAGGGTCACCGGGTCCTTCGACGACCTGGATCTGGATATTTCCGCCGTGGTGGGTTGGGCTGCGCCCACTTCAGTCGACGTCTTCGGAGACGACTATCTTGCGGTCGCGCATCCTCATGGGCAGGCGTACGCCGCGGTATACGGTGCAGGCGGACCCGAGACGGTGTCTTGGCGCTCCACCGACACGACGGTCGTGACGGTGGAGCATGACGAGCTATCGTCGTACGAGTCGAATGTGATTCGTATAGAGGGACCTGGCGTGGCCCACATCGTCGCGAGTATCGGTGAGCTGGCGGACAGCTTTCCCCTGTTGGTGGAACCGTGGGCCGACCTGGGGCGGATCGTATACGTCGATGAGCCTCACCCATCCCAGCCGCCGCAACTCTACGTGATGGAGGTCGCCACGTGGAACAGGCACGCAATCGCCAACTCGCAAGTGTACCCGGCGGATCCGGCGTGGTCGCCGGATGGCGAGCGCATAGTTCTCCTTGGGAAAACGCCTGCAGCTCCAGGGTGTGAGGACACCGATCCGTCGACCTTCGGGTGCTGGTACGCTGATATCTACGTCATTCGGCGCAACGGGTCGGGCAAGATCAACCTCACCAAGAACTCTGATCTGTCGGACCTGGTCAGCTCACCGGCATGGTCCCCGGACGGCTCACGTATCGCGTTCTTGAGTTGGCCGGCCGAAATCCACCTGATCGACCCCGATGGCGAGAACCGGACGGCCCTCATCGGCGTTGGCGACGAAAGTGGTTCAAGTTTTCGGGACCTGGCCTGGTTGCCCGATGGAGAATGGCTCTCCGTCACCTACTCCCCGCCGTACTCCACCGGACTCTGCAGCGACATCCTGCTCTTCAGGATCGACGGTTCGGCCGAGGTCAACCTGACGGACCACGAGGCGTGCGACAGCAGGGCCGCGTGGTCACCGGATGGATCACGCGTCGCCTTCATCAGCGACCGTTCCGGGACGCCGCAGCTCCATCTCATGGACCCTGATGGCGGGAACGTGACCGAGGTCACGACTGCCCCGGCGGGTTGGGTGTCGGGTCCTATCTCGTGGTCACCCGATGGTACCAAGATTCTCGTGGGTAGCTGGTCCGTGGCCTTGGTACGGACCGATTGGCCAGAGGATGCGGCGTACGGGGCATTCTGTGCGTGGCTGGCTCATTGCCCACCCCTCATGTATCTCTTCGGCGGCCGGGATCCAGCTTGGTGGAGCGTTTGGGGCGGGTTCGGATCGGGTTCCCGTCGCGACGTCACCGGCTCGCTCTGAGAGGCAAGCCGGCGAGGTCATCGTACGGCGCGTCCCGTGCGATCGATCCGGTGAGCGGTGAGCTCGAGTGGGAACGTTCGCGGCACGGTGTCCGCCCTCACGCGCGAAGGATCGTAGCGATCGGACGCAGGGTCTCGATGTTGGCGCAGACGATGCTCGTGGCGGTGAGGATGGGGACCGCGAGGAAGGCGCCCGGGATGCCCCAGATCCAACCCCAGAACGCTACGGCGACGAAGACCGCGACGGGATTGATCGAGAAGCGCGCGCCGATGATCTGCGGGGTGATCACGTACGCCTCCAGCCCGCTCAGTACGAGATAGGCGACCGGCGCGAGGAGCGCGCGGCCGAGATCGTCGATCGAGGCGACGGCCACGAGCCCGATCATGAGCGAGCCGACGATCCCGCCGACGTAGGGCACGAAGTTCAGCGCGGCGGCGGCGACGCCCCAGAGCACGGGGTTCGGCACGCCGATCAGGAAGAGCGCGAAGCCCACGGCGGTCCCCAACACGGCGTTGATGATGGAGGTCGTCACCATGTACACGGACAGATCCCGCTCGATGCTTTGAATGATGCGCACGAGGCGTTTCTGCTGATCCAGTGTGGGCAGCATGGCGATCGTGCGGCGCAGGAACGTCTGGCCGGAGGCCAGGAACAGGAACAGGAGGAATGCGGCTGCCACGGAGCCGATGACGAGCGTCTGGGCCCCCCCGATGATGCGGTCGCTGAGCAGCTCGGGCGCGAGCCGCACGACCTCGGGCTGGGCGGCTTCGCCGGAGGCGCCTGTGGACACGCTGGCCACCTCATCGACGGCTTGGCGCATCTCGCCGACGCGCTGGGTGATGCCGCGGAGGCGGACCTCGGCTTGCACCGCGTCCTCGGGCAGACGGGACAGCATTCTGGAGGCGGGCGGCACGAGGAGGTACGCGCTCACGCCGACCGTCAAGATGAACGTCAGGAAGACGACGACGGTGCCGAGCATCTCCGGAATGCCGAAGGTGTGCAGCAAGCGGATGAGGGGCTTGAGCAGGAACCCGAGCAGGACCGCCGCGACGATGGGCACGAGCAGCGTGCGGGCAAAATAGAGCGTGTATAGCACGCCCAGGACGAGCAGCCCGACGAGTGCGACCGCGGTGACGCCCCCGGTGTTGACGAGGTCGGCCCGAGGAAGCTGCGCGGTGTCCGCGGGCTCCGCATCTCCGACGAGCCGCTGGATGATACGCGCGCCGCGTCGTTCCCTACGCGGCTCGGGGGCGGCGGGTGGCTCTATCATACGCTGATGACTCAAGAGTCGAGCCGAGACGCGGGGGCCGCAAGGGGGCGAGCAGAACGTGAGGGGGACTCGAAGTCGAGCGCGGTTGGGCCGTCGGGTCCACGCCTCGCGCGACACCTGGCGCACGGACTCGACGATGCGCTTCGCCCCTCACGCGATGCGCCTCGAGGCACGCCGAGACGATCGTGCAGGCCTCCTCGAACGCGCGGAGAGCCCGGACATCGCGGGCGGACCCGAGTGAAACAGATCGGCCCCGAGACTCCGGGTCCCGGGATTGTGGGATCGGCCGACCACGCCGCCGAGAGCCCACTGGTGTTCATAGGGTACTCCCTGACGAGTTCGTGAGAAAGCTGTGACTGCTCTCTCACGAGAGGCCGCAAGGAGGATGCCGTGTTCCATAAGCCGTGCGAACCGCCCCACGCCTCGCGCCGAGGTCCGCGAGGTGGAAGGGCGTCGCCGCGGCGCGGCGTTACTCGCGAGCCAGGTGGCGCGCGAGCCGAACACTTCGCCTCCCTTCTCTCAGCCCCCACGCCGCCACCGCACGGAAAGATGACGGTCTGGATATTGCATGACTCGTCAACGATCGCGCGTTCCAACCAGGGGGAGTGCATCCAATGCCACGCAGCAAATGGGCCATCATCCTCGCCGTCGTCATTCCACTGACCGCGTGCGACTATCCGGACACTGCCGGTGTGGTCGAGCCCGTGGGGGTCGAGCCCGCGTTCGCTGCCCAAGGCGCGTCGAATCCGGCCCTCATCGCTGAAGGTCGAGCGATCTTCCGCTTCGAGACGTTCGGCGACGAGACATTTTGGACGGACACGCTGCGGATGCACGAGGTGATCCGTACGTCGGTGAGCCCGAACACGGCACTCGAGGTGGGGCTCAAGGTCGATGTGGATGCCCTACCCCCGGCCGTGATTGATGGCATTCTCGACGGGACCGTGCGCCTCGACGATCCGGCGACGACCGTCGCGCTCCTCGGGCTCGGTGCCGTCCTTGGGGTGGTCGGTCAGGTGGACGCCGACGGCACCCTGACGCACGTCGGGATCACCTGTGCGCTGTGTCATTCGACGGTCGACGACTCCTTCGCCGCGGGGATCGGGTCCCGCCTCGATGGCTGGCCGAACCGCAGCTTGAACGTCGGGGCGATCATCGCGCTCTCACCCGCGCTCAAGCGGGCCCAGCGGAGGGTCTATGACTCGTGGGGACCGGGGATGTACGACCCGCGATACAACCTCGACGGCCAGAACATCCCCGTCGTCCTCCCGCCGGCATTCGGGCTTCGGCACGTGAAGATGGAGACGTACACGGGTGACGACGTCGTGTCATACTGGAACGCGTACGTCGCGATCACGCAGATGCACGGCCACGGCCACTTCGTCGACGCACGGATCGGTGTGGACGTGAACAACCCGCCCGACCTCGTGTCATCCAAGCTCGAGCCGCTGCGCGCCTATCAGCTCAGCCTCGAGCCCCCGGCACCGGTCGAGGGTGAGTTCGACGCGGGGGCCGCGCTCCGCGGTCAGGAGGTGTTCAATGGCTTGGCCGGGTGCGCGAGCTGCCACCTGGGAGGCGCCCTGACCGATGTCGGTGCCAACAGGCTGCATGCGGCGGCCGACGTCGGGCAAGATCCAGCCTACGCGCTTCGCAGCGTGACGAAGCTGTACCGCACGACCCCGCTCCGGGGCCTTTGGCACCCTCCGCAGCTCGTCGGACCCTACTTCCATGATGGGAGTGCGCCAACGCTGGAGGCCGTCGTAGATCACTACGTGCAGCTCTTCGGGCTGAACCTGACCGGTCAGCACAAAGCCGATCTGGTGGAGTACCTCAAGACGCTGTAGCCAGCCGGATAGGCCGTGGCCACACGCTGGATCATGAAGAGGATAAGCGCACGTGCAGAAGGGCCGACCGCCTCGCGACAGCGAGTTCACGGACTGGGGCGTGGCGCTCCTCGATCGGGGCCGGGCTCGTCACCGCCCCAATCGGCGGGAGGACCTAGGATCCTTCCCTCCGCATCTTACACGTATATTCGGGACCGGACCCTACCGGCCTCGGCGCGAGTAGCCCCAACCACCGCCGAGCAGGAGGAAGATGACGAGGATGATGAGGATCGTCGTGGTGCTCATGAAGCCCCTCCTTGAATTGGCGCCCTTTGATGAACATGGCGGGTTCCCTCCGCCGGCGCCACGTCAAAAAGGGCTAGCCACGTCTGACTCATTGGAGCGATGGCTCGAGCCGTTCCGGACGGGGAGGGAACTTGGTCGCATCAGCCTGGCGTGGGTCCCGCGGTAGGGTCGGCCGGGAGCGTCGCTCGTTACACGACGAGCGCGGGAGCGTCGCTGCCACTACTGATCTCGATCTGGAGCCCCGGGTCCCTTCGCTCCCTCACGAAGTAGATGGCAATGACGACCAAGATGACGATTGCGATGATGGCGACGATCGACACCATGCTCCTCTGAGATTCGGCCATGAACGTTCCCTTCGAATGAGGGCGGCCAACGAGTCGCACCCGAAAGAGGAGGTTCCCTTCAGGCTCGCGACCATTCTATGCCAGGCCAACTCTCAACGCTACGCCAATCCTCTACGACTCCGCCATCGCCCAGTTGGGGGACGCCCGAAGAGTACTTCGCCGCCGTCTGGGGTTCCTCCCGAGGAGCCGGCTCGCCAGCTCTCGACCGCGGCCTTCTCCTCCGCCCTCCCTGTCGCGGCGGCTCGAGCTGCGGTATTGGTGAACGGTGACGACCCCGAGATCCACGAACGAAGCCCTCGCCGGCGTGCTCGAGCCCGGCGAGTCGGTGCTCTGGTCCGGCCGCCCGGACGTGGACGCGATCCTCCGCCTGCGCCGGAGGCGCGGCCTGGTCCGTAAGGGGGTGGGTTTCGCCGTCTTGTCAGGTGCCGTCGCATGGGCGGCCCGGGGGGGACTGCTCGACTTCGTCTCCTGGGATCCGGCGCTCGAACCGCGCTTCCTCGTCCCCGCGGCCGTGGTCGTCGTGGGGATGCCGCTCGTGTCGGCCCTCGGCGGGTGGCGCTTCCGGCGCTACGTCGCTTCCCTCGACTACGCGATCACCGACCGGCGGCTCCTCGTGCTCGAGCACGGCGAGATCGTCGACGATTATCCGCCCGAGCGGGTGGGCCAAGTGACGATGCGCCCCCGCGGGCGAGAACACGGGGATGTGGTGTTCGGTCTCCACCTCCGGGTGGGCACCCGGGAGCGTCACACGCCTGATCCCGTGCTGCGCGAGAGGGAGGTGGTCGCCTTCAAGGCGCTTCGCGACGCGGAGGAGGTGAGGGATCGCGTCGAATCGTGGCTGGAGGATCGCCGGCGGGAGGCGCGGCGGAGCGGCGGGCCCGCGGCGTCGGCGTCGGACCACCCTTCGTCTTCCCTCGCGCCGCCCGCCGATTGCTCGGGCCCGGGCGCCGCGCCCCGCCGGCTCCGCCAGGGCCGCCTCGGCCTCGAGATCGCGCTTCCGCCCGCCTGGTCGATCCGGGTCCGGCGGAAGGAGCGTCCACGGGGCCATTCCTTTTTCGATGCGGAGCACTGGCGGGACCCCGAAGCGCTCGAGGACTGGACGCTGGTCCGTGCCGAAGGGCCCCTTCTCGCTTCGGTCGAGGCCGAGGTGTTCGAGACCGTGCCCACGGTCGACTTCGAGCGGACGGTCGGAGGGGGCATGGCCGCGGCGGTCGCCGGTGCGGTCTGCGACGCCGACGCCCACGTCGAGATCGGCGGCGTGCCGGGCTTCGCCGTGACCCGGCGCAGAGAGGTGACGAGGGATCCCGTGACGGGTCAGGCCATGTTGGCGGCGGCCGCGATGCGCGAACGCCACACCGTGCTCCACGACGGCCGTCGCCAGGTGTACGTCGTGTCGACCTGGCCCGAGGACTCTCCCGGATTGGCACGGACGGTGGACGAGGCGGTGCGGTCGGTGCGCCTCGAGAGCTGACGAGCGCACGATCCGGCACCATCCGGCCATGCGCTGCCTCTACCGACCGCGGCGCCCGACTAAGGTGAGCGCACTTTGTGACCGGAATCGGCATCGAAGGGTGTGCAGCCTAGCCCGCCGCGTGGCGCGGGCCAGGAGATCCGGCCGCCGATGTGGCGCAGGGCCTGGTAAACATTTTACGTCGCGGGAGGGCACGCTCCTTGCCAGTCATCCCACTCGCTGGACGAGCCTTCGTACGTCCGAAGGCTCAGGCAGCACGAAAGAAATGGCTAACGAGACCAAGCGTCGCGGGCCTATTGTCCAGGAGCGAGGAGCGCCGCCGACGCAGTGAATCCGCCCCCCCCCGGGAGACATGCGATGGAACCGTGGATCGCACGCGGGCGCATCCTGATCGTCGATGACGAAGAGGCGAACGTGCAGGTGCTTCGCCGAATCCTCGAGGCCGACGGGTACTCGGAGATCCGCAGCACAAACGATCCCATGGCGGTGCCGGAGCTCACGCAGGAGTTCGATCCGGACGTCATCCTCCTCGACGTGATCATGCCCTGTATGGACGGCCATGAGGTTTTGAGGAGACTCCAGGAGCCGGACCTCCACGCGCCCTACCGTCCGGTGCTCGTGCTCACGTCCGACCACTCGCGGCAAGCGCAGCGCGAGGCTTTCGCGGCCGGCGCCAAGGACTTCGTGACCAAGCCGCTGAGCCCCTCGGAAGTGCGCCTGCGGGTGCGTAACCTGCTCGAGACGCGGATGCTCCATCGCGAGCTGAGGGAGCAGAAGGACGCGCTGGAGGACCGCGTGCGCGAGCGTACGGCGGAGCTCGAGGCGGCTCGCCTCCAGATCCTGTACCGGCTCGCGCGAGCGGCCGAGTACCGCGACGACGATACCGGCCAACACACGCGCCGGGTCGGCCGTTCGGCGGGTCGAATCGCCAGAGCACTCGGGCTGACCCGTCACGAGATCAGCCGCATCCAGATGGCCGCCCCTCTCCACGACGTGGGCAAGATCGGCATCCCGGACTCGATCCTACTCAGCGCCGACCCGCTCTCGCCGGCGGACTTCGAGGTCATGAAGGGCCACTGCGTGATCGGGGCGGACCTTCTCTCCAGCGAGGACGTGCCGGTCCTGGACCTGGCGGCGGAGATCGCCCTCAGTCATCACGAGTGCTGGGACGGCACCGGCTACCCGAATGCCGTCTCCGGCTCGGACGTGCCCATCGCCGGCCGAATCGTCGCCGTGGCCGACACCTTCGACGCTCTGACGCATTCGCGGCCCTACAAGGAGGCGTGGCCCGCCGCGGAAGCGCTCGAGGAGGTTCGAAGCCTCTCCGGCGTCGCCTTCGATCCCGACGTGGTCACCGCCTTCGAGACCCTGGTCAGCTCCCCGGATGTCGTGAGCGTCGGCGCGGTAGCCTGAGCGGAATGGAGACGCGTCTCGGACGGGTCGGGCTGTCGCTCGCGCTGCTGCTCTCGACCGCTTGCGCGGGTGGGATGGCCCTCGGAGGCTCGTCCGAGGATGCACAGCGCGCGCGGCGCGCAACCGCAGCGCTCGAGCGCGATGACTTCACCGCCGCACACGACGACCTCTCCTGGCTCCTGTCCCGATGCGACGCCGGCGAGCACCGCCTACGCGCGCTCCTGGTCCTCGCCGCGGCCGCCCTCGACCCGGCGAATCCGATGTTCTCGCCTCGAGAGGCGGCGCGCGCCTCGGCGGCGTACATCGTCTCTCCGGACGTCGATGAAGATCAGCTTCCCCTCGCCCGCAGCCTGCACAGGCTCGCCGCCGACCTGGGGGGGTTCGAGGGCGCCCCGGACGACGACGGAGAGGGGGAGTCCGCGAAGCCCGTCCCGTATGCGTGCGCCGAGGGCGGCACGGGAGGTCAGCGGTCGCTTCCCGCCTCGCCGTCGACCGGTCCTACGACGCGGTACCGGGCACTCGAATTTGCGGCGGCAATCCGCTCCGACTCTCTGACCGCGCTCAGGGCTCAGGCGGATTCCCTGCGATCGGAGCTCGATCGCATCACCAAACTGCTCAGGGAAGACATCGCACCGACGAGCCCGGACAACGACGGCCGGCGATGAGCCTGAGAGCGAAGCTGATCCTGGGCTTCACGGCCATCACGGTGGTGCTCCTAGTTCCGAGCTTCATGGCCACCTCTCGGCTGAGCACGCTGAGAGACCTCGCCGTGCCGGGCCGCTCGGGCCACGCGGCTGCCGTGGCGGGCCTCGGTCGCATGCAGGCCCTCCTGGCCCAGCTCAATCGGGTGGAGAGAAGCTTCATTGCCACCTCGGACTCGGCCCTCGGCGCGGCCGCCCTCGCCACGGCCGATTCACTCCGGCAGGTCTACGGGCGTTTCCGCGCCTCACCGCATGGTAACCTCGGCTCCCCGCTGGGACCGATCATCGAGGACGTCGGCGCGCTGACGGGCCAGGCCCGACAGCACATGCTGGAGGGGCGCGTCGTCGAGGCCACCGCATCCTTCCAGGAGATGATGTCGCGCTTCGCGGCGGCCGAGAACGAGCTCGCGCTGGTCGCAGAGGAGATCGACGACCTGGCGCGCCGCGAGTTCGTGCGTGCCGACGCGATGACGGAGTCGGCGCGCGCGGAGACCTTCGTCGGCATCGCCATTGCTCTGTTGTTGACCATCCTCGTGGCCACCGCGGTAACTCACACGCTCGCGAACCCCCTTCGCCGGCTGAGCCGCGGGATGGCGCGCGTGGCCGACGCCGGCTTCGAGGTCCCGGTGGATCTCCCGTACGACCGCCGGGACGAGATCGGTGAGCTGTCGACGTCGTTCCGTACGATGGCGCAGCGCCTCGCCGACCTCGACCGGACGAAGTCGGAGTTCTTCGGGATCGTGAGCCACGAGCTCAAGACGCCCTTGAACGTCATCAAGGCCTACGTGGAGCTACTCGAGGACGAGGTGGACGACGTGGCCTCGGACTTCCACAAGACCCTCCTCGCCGACATCACCGATCAGGTACAGGCGATGGGACGGCTCGTGAGCCGACTCATGGACATCAGCCGCCTGGCTGCGGGAACGTATCAGCTCGCGCCGGAGCCGGTGCGCGTCGAGGACCTCGTGATCGAAGTACTAGGAACGTGGGAGCGCCGCGCCGATGAGCAGAACGTGACCTTCGAGGTGAACCTCTCATCCGCCGCCCCCGCCATGGCCATCATGGACGTCGACGTCATCCGCGACGAGGTCCTGGGGAACCTGATCACGAACGCGCTGCGCTTCACCCCGTCGGGAGGACGCGTGGCGGTGGACGTAGCGGGGATCGAGGGGGGGATCGTCTTCACGGTCACGGACACCGGCCCGGGCATCCCCGAAGAGCACCGGGCTCTCATCTTCCGGAAGCACTACGTCGTCGACCGGAGGACGGCAGTCGGCTCGGGGCTCGGCCTCGCGATCGCCAAGGAGATGGTAGAGCTGCACGGTGGCGTCATCACCCTGCACGGCTCGAGCCAGGACCACGGCGCACACTTCTCTGTCAGGCTACCTCTCGTGCCGATCACGCCGGAGCTCGAAGTCCCGGCTCCCACCATGATCGACCCGGACGCCATCGATGCCGTGGCCGCCGCGGCGCGCGAGGAGGTGCGAGCCGCGCTCAAACCGCGACCGCGCGAATCTCTTCTCCAGGACCCGCTGTCAGAATCCGCGGCGTGACCTCATGCCAGGAGATCGCGAAGGGATCGCTTTTGCGTTTGAATCACCGCCCCCCAGGCCGCGACTGAGGGTCAGAACAGGGAGCTCCCTCGCATCTCCTCCGGGGGATCGAGACCCAACAGAGCGTAGGCGGTCGGAGCGAGGTCCATGATGTGAGCGGCTCCGAGCTCCGTCCCCTTCGGGAGCCCGCCTCCGGCCGCGATCAGGAACCCGTCCGGCAGATGGTTTCCGCTCCGGGCCTGGGGGTGTCGGCCGGGCGTGGGCCAGGGAATCTCCCCGTATCTCGGCGAGACCACGGCGCGATGCTGGGCCGCTGGTGAAGCCGCCCAGCGAACGATCAGATCCGGCAAATGCGCGCTCCGCGCTCCTTCCGGGTACAGATCTTCCCGCCGGCCGATCGCCGACACGACAGGCTCGCCCGTGTCGGCGTCAACGAAGGTGCGCAGGCCCTCGATGACCTGTTCGCAGACAGCCTCGTAGGCCTCACCGGCCTCTACGATGCCTCGAGCCTCACGGCCTTTCAGGTTCACGCGGATGTAGCCGTCCAGATCTCCGAAGACGGCGAACGCCTTGGCGCGGTCCCAATCCATGCCGCCCGTCCGCCAGAAGTCCGTGAGTCGGTCCTGCAGGGCCTGTGGAAGCCGGTGCTTGATCTGCGTGCGAAGACGGAGAGGAACGAGCGACCGCAACCCTCGAGCGAGACCTGGGGGGCTTCCGAGATCGTCGTCGAGGACCCGTGAGAGCATCGGTCGGAGCAGATCGGTGCGAGAGGTGTTCGGCCCCATGCCGTGGAGTGAGAACACCATCGTCACGACGTCGCCTCCGGCCAGATCGACGAGGCGCCCTACAGCGGTGTCGCACTCCACGTAGACCTGCTTCAGCGCGTCGTCCAGCTCCCGCTCGACCTCGGGCGAGGCCGCCCCGACACGGTTCACCGCGGACCAGAGCTGATGGCCCCCGCGGTGCGTGGCCCAAAACGTCAGCAGGAAGAGGTCCCATGGGTGGTGCTCCATGAGATGAGCCGCCGCCTCCGTTGCCATCCGCGTGGTTCGGATGCAGTCGTCTCGAATGGCCAGCACCTCCTCGGGCGACAGGAAGTAGCTCTTCTCGCTTGCGACAGGAGGGTCGCCGAAGCGCGCGCGGAGCTCACCGATCAGCTCCGGCGGATGTGACCCCGCGTCTTCCATGATCTCGTGAGTACCCCATCCGCTGATTTCGATGCCGGGGAACGCGGGAGGAGGGTAGACGATAGGCATGTCCACCGCGATCGGCCTGCGATCCTGGTGTCCAATGCGGCGCCAGAACGGGACCACGGGGAGCCGATCCGCGCTCGGGCGCTCCGTATCCATTCGGCTCGGGCGCCACATCAGGTAATGATAAAAGCCGTGCTCCTCCGGAGGGCTACTGGTATAGAACGTCGGCCACGGTGACCCCACCAACCACTGCGCCGTCGATCGTAGCGGGCCGAATGTCCCGTTGTCGCGGAGCCTCGCCAGGTTCGGAAGCGCTCCCTCGTCCATCCATCGCTTGATGAGCGTGATCTCCGCAGCGTCCAGGCCTAGAAGGAGCAGGCGTCTCCGAGAAGATGGCACGATGCGCAGTCCGGGTAGGGTGACCGAGGCGGTGGGGCACGCGCGGGGGCGCTGCGCTCCCGCTGTGGCGCGCGCGGCTGCATCGCGCCAGAGTGGGGTTGCGGTGTACAATCGCCCCGGCGTCGAACTCTGAAAAACTGCGGCAGCTTCAGGTACCCGCAAATTCGTTCGGATCTCTGCATCATCGGAGCCGGACCGGCCGGAATCACCCTCGCCAGTGAGCTCCGCGGTGCGGGGCTCGACGTCTCGATGCTGGTCGGCGCCGGCCTTACGAGGCGACCGAGGCACGAGACGCTCCCCACTTATACGGGACCGAGCCGGGAGTCCCTGAACGCGCTCGTGGGCGGTGAGGAGGCTCATCCCGCTCCTGGGGAGCGCTGCGCCGCGTTTGCCGTCAGGCGCGACTCGGCCGCGGCCCGGTTGGGCATCCCTTCGCTCGAATAGAGGTCGCCCAGCCCGAAAGTTTCGAGGAAGCCCATCGCGCGCTCGGCCTGCTGTGCCGAAACGCCCTCGCGCCAAGCGTCCGGGGAGGCGCTGCCTCCCAGGATCTCGCTGTGATCGGCGGAGAGCCGCGACGGGCGGTGGACCGCCTTCCGCATGTTGTGGTCGTACGGACGGCCGAGGTACGAGCACATCTGCGCGAAGCTCCGACTGGGGTCGGTGCAAAGCTCCTCGTAGAACATCAAGTGCACGTCGCCTTCTGTCAGCTGCGAAAACATGACCTTGTGCTGGATGCACCACCGGAGCACCCGCTGGTCGAAGAAATCCTCGGTGCTGCGCAGCAGGTCGAGATACGGGGCGAGGTGGTCCTCCACGAGCTCCGCCTGATCCGAGAAGACGTCCATGGGATAGGAGCCGTAGCCGAGCCGCACCATGGATCGCGCCGCGGCGCACGGGTGGCGCACCAGAAGGATGATCGGCATGCGTGGGCAGCGGCGGCGGATGAAGCCCAGGCAGAGGTTCGCCCGAATCGCCTTGATGAGCCGCTTACGGCATACGAATGTGCGATTGTGCTGATCAGTCCACCACGAGCGATAGCGCCCCGAAACGATGCGGTCGATATGGGCGACGACCTCGGGGTCGCGGTCGTCTGGCCGTATGTATGGCTCGCGGGGAAAACCGCGGAGCGCTCGGACCCGGTGGGAAGCGAATGGCTCGAACACCACCCGATGGTCGCGGTTGGCGTTGACGAGCTCCATCACCCATGTGGTGCCGCTGCGCCCGGCACCGGCGACGAGGACGCAGTCCTCCGATCCACCCGCCAGGTCCACGTAGAGCACCTTTGCGAGCAGATCCAGCAGGATTGGGCGGCCGTCGGCGTGTCGTCTCATGCAGCGTCTCCTAGGCGGGTCGCCACGCCGTAGCGGCCGCCCTGACGCCGCTCCTGAGACCGATCGCCCAAGCGAGCGCGCCCAGCAGGAGGAAGGGCATGATCAGCGGCACGCCGAGCAACGGAATCCGCCCGTACCGGACGCCGCGTCGACAGACGTAGGTCAGGTGCTTGAGCGCCACGGCGGGCAGGAGGAAGGCGCGCCCCGCCCACTGACGCTGCCTCTCGGTCAGATGAAGGGCGAGGAAACCACGGGTATACCCGAAGCTGTGCTGGTGGCTCAGCATGGTGCCGAGCCGCCGCCGACCGAGGTGCGCCACACGCATCTCCGGTACGAACGCCAGCTGGCCCGGCCAGCGCTCATGGAGGGCTTCGGTGAGCAGCACGTCCTCGCCCGACCGTACATTCCGCTCGCCGAATCCACCGACCGCGAAAAAGACGTCCCGCCGAATGACCATGTTGCAGGACGGAACGTGTCGGATGGGGCCGCCCGGCCGCCTCGCGCCGAAATCCGCGAACTGGAGCAGATTGTCGATCGATGCGATGGTGTACCATGGGAGACGGTCCAGCACGGGCCCACCGGCCATCGGGGCCGTCCGTACACTCTCTGCGGCCGCCGCGATCCAACCCGGCTCCGCCACGGCGTCGGCATCGATGAAGGCGAAGCAGGTCCCCTGGGCGTGACGGGCGCCGAGATCGCGTGCCTGCCCCGCGAAAAGAATGGTGGTCCCGCGGACGCACCGGACACCGAACAGATCCGCTGTCGCCGCCACCTGATCGTCGAGGCCACTGTCGACCACGATGACCTCGAATGCGGCATTGTTGGCGCCGGCGATTGTGTTCGCCGACTGTGCCTGGAGGCTGCTCAGCAGGTCCGCCAGGTCGTCGGCGCCTCCAAGACACGGCACGATGACCGAGATCATTCTGACCTCCGCTGCTGCTTCTGCGGCCGCTCCTCCTGGGGAAGGAGACCCGGGTAGCGCTTCCTGCTCGCGAGCTGGTTGAACGCTGCCGGGCTGGCGCCGGCAAGCTTGGTCAGCGCCCGTACGCCCAGCCCACCCCAGGGCCCCAGCCTGAAGTGGGGGGTCGACCCGCGGCGGTAGCCGAGGGCATCCATCCCGGAGGCGGTCATACGCTCGAGCTCGACCACGGACACCGGGTCGAGCACCCCTTGCCATCGGTCAAGGGGGCCGGATTCGATCCCGCGGGTTTTCGACCGCTCTGAGGAGCTCCGGGCGAACGATGTGTTTCGGTTGTCGACGTCGAGCATGGCCGGGTCGAACGGCTCTTCCAAGAAAGCGCATAGCTTACGCGCAGCATCCTCTGGGTGCGCCACCACGTCTTCGTATCGCAGCTGGAGCACCTGCTTGGACCCGAACTGGCGCTCGCAGCGACGAGCGACCTCCACACTGCTCGCCCACCGCACCGCGAACCGGAACCAGGTGAAGCGTCGCCCCGCAGCCCCGACGGAGCGGTGCTTGACCCACTCCGAGCAGCCCGCGGCGCGTGGATCGCGATGCATCACGACGGCTTGGGCGGTCGGCCACGCGCGCAGAAGCTCCGGAAGATAATAGATGTGGCTCGGCGTCTTCTCGCCGGAACGGGACTTGCCGGACACGACCCGCCAATGATCGAGCCACTCCGCGAAGATCGCCGGCGCGTCGCAGAGGGCTCCGTCGCCGAGCTCCGACGCATCCCGGGCGAAACGGCTGCACATGGCGTCGAGGCGGGCGGAGAGATCGACCCGGCTCCACGCAGGATTCACGCGAGGCAGCGTCTGGCGCATCCACGCAGAAAGGCCGTTTCGGCCCAGGCGGCGCACAACGCGTGAGCGGCCCCAGAGCAGGGGCATGAGGTGCGTCTCGGGCATCACGTCCAGGCCCCGATGTCGGGTACACATCCGCCGTACCAGCGTTGTCCCCGACCTCTGGCAACCGACGATCAGCAGGGGCCGGCCGTGCAAGGAGACCGGTTCTGTCATGACTTCGTCCTCGACGTGAGCGTCGGGGGTGGGAGTGGAGGGTAGCCTGCCGTCATACCGGAGCGGGTCCTGTTCCCGATGGCTCCGCCCCGACGACGGCCTCCTTTCTCTCGAGCGTGGCCCGGATCAGGAGCACCAGCCAGACGCTCAGCACGCTCTGGGTCACGAGCGTCGTCCAGGCAGCGCCCGTGGCCCCCAACATGGGCACGACGACGGCGTTCATCCCGAGGTTCGTAGCCAGCGCGAGGGATTGCCCGATCGCGGCCGCCTTCTCCCGGCCGAGCGCGGCGGCCACGAATGACGCCACCAGCCCCAGCCACAACATCGGCACGCTCAGATAGAGCACCCGCAGGACCGAGCCGCTGCCGGCGTAGTCCGGACCCCATACGATGGGCATCACCCAGGGCGCGATCGCGGCCACGCCGGCACCGACCGCGAGGCCGCCGACCGCGCTGCGCCACAGCAGGGCGTTGGACGCGCGGCGGAGCTCTCTCCAGGCGGCCTCGGCCGCCAGGGCCGCGCAGACGGGGAAGAACACGGCCGCCACGGGCCGCACGAGCAACCGCGAAACCTCCAGCAGCTTGAATGCCGTCTCGTACGACGCCGCCTCCGTGGGCGAGTGCAGCACGTAGACCATCATCGTATCGACCCGGAAGTTCGCGGCGCGCAGGGCAGTCACGGCGAGGAAGGGCCACGACGCCAGCGCATACGCCCACGCCGGCCGGTCGAGCCAGCGAATGGGGACCGGTCCCCAGTGCCGGTGAACCACCCCCGCGGCGGCCCCGACCATGACCGCGTTCGAGGCGACGAGGACGAGTAGAATGGCCTCGAAGGACAGACCGAGCGCGGCGGCCGCGGGAACCAGAGTGATCTGGATCACCGGTGCCATCAGCTCCGTAGCGGTCCGCCATCCCACACGACGTGCTCCCAGGAGCACCGCCGAGTAGGTGAACCAGAGGTTGCCGAGCATCGTGTAAGCCGATGCCAGGACCATGACCGTCGTCAAGTCTGGAGACACGACCAGCGTCACGGCATTAATGGCCATGTATGCCGCGAGCAGGAGCGGCAGCCGGACGGACAGCACGCGGCCCAGGTGATGGGCAATCTCCGACGGTTCCTGGGCCACGCTCCGGTTCAGCATGGTCGTCGTGCCGAGCGCCGAGAGCGTCGCGCCGAGCGACGCAATCGACACGGCGAAGAAATATCCGCCCAGGCGCTCCGGCGGCACGTAGCGCGTGAGCACCATCATGACGGCCAGGCCCGCTACCTTGGTGACGATCTCACCAAGCGTCGCGAGACCGACGTCCGTCCGTTGCTTGGTGAGCCTCATTCTATGTCGGGCACCTCAGACGAGCCTCTCGGCGCGGAGCCAGTCCACGGTCCGTCGGATGCTATCGGGCGGCTCGAAGCGCGGCGTGTAGCCGAGCGTCCGTCGCGCCTTGCCGATATCGAGCACGACCGTGGCCGAGTAGAGCTCGGCAGTGAAGTGGTGGGGCAGGGAGAGCCGGGTCCACCTGTGGACGACGTTCCCGAGCGCGACGTAGCCACGGAAGGGGGCCGCGGTCACGATACGGGGCGAGAAGGGGACGCGGAGCTCCTCGGCGATCATCCGCAGGACCTCGACCGTAGGAATCGGAGAGGCCGCGCCGAGCAGGAACCGCTCTCCGCCGATGCCGTTGGCGGACGCGCAGAGTCGGAGCCCGTCGACGATGTCGTCGACGTCGGCGGAGTGCATGGAGCCACCGCGCGGAAGGACGGGTATGGAGCCGTCCCGGACCTGCCGGGCCCACCTGGCCCATGCTCGCGCGCCGGGGCCCATGACGCGTTGCGGGATCCGGGCGATCACGACGTCCAGGCCGTGTTTCTCCCGGCGCTCGAGGATCACTTGCTCGGCGAGCAGTCTGGACGAGCGGTACGCCGAGTTCGGTCTCGCGGGGGTCTCCTCGGTCTGCGGATGCGGGCCGCCGTATCCGGTGAGCGTGGCGGTGCTGGCGCAGACGATCCGCGGGCCGCCCGCGGCGAGCGCAGCACCCACGACCGCCTCCGCGAGACTGCGATTCCGCTCTTGGTAGCTCCGGTGGTCGAGCTTGTGCACCCCTCTCGCCGCTGCGAGGTGGAAAATCACGTCGCACCCCTCCGCGGCGGCCGACACGATTTCGACGTCGGTCGCGTCGCCTCGGGTGATCGCCACCCCGGCCCTCTCGAGCTCAACGACATCATGGTGGGGCCGCACCACAGCGCGCACCTGCCTTCCCTCCGAGCGAAGGGCGAGGGCGAGCCGGCTACCGATGAACCCAGCGGCGCCCGTGATCAGGGCCCTCATGCGTGCTGGCCCCGGCGCATCTCCTCCTTCAGGTGGTCGGCCAGCCGAATCGCGAGGGCGACGATGGTCAGGGTGGGGTTGGCGACTCCTCCCGTGGGGAAGACGGAGCTGCCGGCGATGTAGAGGTTCGCCAACCCGTGGACGCGGCAGTCCGGGTCGACGACGCCCTCGCGCGGGCTCTCGTGCATCCGCGTCGTCCCCATGTGGTGCATTCCGCCGCTCATCGACACGGGCCATCCTGTATCGTCCTCGGTCGGATCCTCCACCAGGCGACCCAAGGCGAGTCGGGCGAACTCCTGCCGCATGACCTGATGCAGGCGGTGCAGGCCCCGCCGGTCGTCCGCGTTCAGACGCCAGTCGATCCGGACCCTCGGCATCCCGAGCGGGTCTCGCTCTTCGCCCAGTGTGACGCGGCTGTCGGGGTTCGGGGTCGTTTCGAGCGCCGTCCGCAGGGCCAGCCTCGGTCTCGGACGAACGCGCTCGGCCAGCCCGCGCGCGAGTGACCGACCGACGTCGCCGAGGTTGCCCGCGACGTTGCGGAGGTGCGAACCGAGGTCGCGGTCCAGGACGTCCTCGCCCTTCAGCACGTCGGCGAGCTGCGTGAAGGACTTCACGCCGGCCGTGAAGTACGTCGGCTCGACCTTGTGGCTCGGACGGCGCACGAAGTAGACGGCGCAGTTGTTGAGGCGCTCCTCACGCAGCGTGCGCTCCGGAAGCGCGAGTGCGGCATGGGCCCGCTGCTCGGATCCGACGCGGTCGTAGTCCTCGATGACGTGCAGCGTCCCGTCGAGATCGGGCCGCGCCGGCTCATAGTAGCCCGTGAAGCAGAAAGGGTGATCCGTGTAGAAACGGCCCACCAGGTCGTGCGCGTTGCCCAGCCCTGCCGCCGCGACGCGATTCGAAGCCAACAGGATCCGGGGGTTCTCGATCCCACCACAGGCGAGCACGTAGCGGCGGGCGACGAATCGCACGCGTCTGCCGGATAACGTCGCCACCCGCAGTCCGGTGACGTGGCGCGCGTCGGGGTCCAGGTCGACCTCGACCACGTTGGCATGCAGGTAGACGTCGACATTGCGGGCCGCCGCGAGCCGCCCCTGGTAGGCATCGCCGAAGTCCCGGGGGAAGGCGAATTGATATATCCTGACCTCGAGCCGGCTGTCGTCGACCGGCAGCGCGCGCTGTCCGTTCTGCAGCCACGCCTCCGGCGCATACTCATAGGGGCCGAGATGGCAGACCTGCTGGGCCCGGCGGTAGTACGGGTCCAGGTCGTCCCGAGTGAAGGGCCAGCCGCTGTGGGGCACCCAGTCGCGCCGCTCGAAGTCCAGGGCCTCGAGCGGTCGGCACTGACCCGTCCAGCGCGTCGACGAGCCGCCGTACATGCGCACTCGCGACCGGTAGGCTGAGTAGGTCGGCCTTCCGACGTTCCGGCCGCGGTAGAGCTGCTGGGCCCGGCGCCGGAACTCGAGCTCCCCGCTCGTGAGGACGGCAACGCGTAGCGGCTGGTCCAGAAGCTCTCGCGCGACGGCGATCCCCGCCGGGCCCGCACCCACGACGCAGAGATCGGTCTCGACCTCCGCGCCGTCCTCCAACAGCCGACTGTCGTGAAACATGGCTCAGGTGCGGAGCTGCGCGATGACTTCGCCCAGCATCCCCTCGGGCTGTGGTACGCCGACCAAGTCGTGGATCGTCGCGTTGAAGTCGTAGGCGTCGACGTTCCCGAGGTGCGCGCCCGACTCGAATCGCTCGCCCACCGCGATCAGCCAGCCCTGAGGCCCATGGTGGCCGCTGCGACCGTCCAGCGGCCGCCCAGGGCACGGCCACGCAACCGTACCGAAGCGCTCCGACACGACGGCCCTGTGATGGAGCGCCGGCGACTCGGGCCAGCGGATGATCAGGTCGGGGATCCCGACGTCGTAGCGTGCGTCCGGATAGAGCGTGTCGCCTCGCGCAATCTGGGCGACCACCGGCTCGCCGGTGTCGGCGTCCCTGAAGCTCGAGAGTCCCTCGCTGATGCGGTCACAGAGCACCTCGTACTCCCGTCCCGGCTCGACGATGCCTTGCGCCTCTCGCCCGCGAAGGTTGATCTGGACGAGCGCCTGCAGGTCGCCCATGAGCGCGAACGCGCGCGTGCTCGACCAGTCCCTGGCGTCGACGCCGCGCCAGAACCTCGACAGGCCGTCCTGCCAGTCGGCGGGCAGGCGCTGCTTGACCGCACTGCGCCACTCGACCGGCACCGCGGACCGGAGACCGCGCAGCAGCGCGGGCCTCCGCTTGGGAGCAGGGCCCTTGCCGCTCCCGCCCGCCAGCACTCGCTCGAGCATCTCGGGCACGAGGTCGAAGCGGCTCTGGTTCGTATCCATGCCGTGGAGGGCGAAGCAAAGCACGGTCGCTTCCGGGCCGGCCGCCTTCACGATGCGCCCCACGGCCTCGTCGCAGGCGACGTACACGTCGCGAAGCGCGCGGTCGTACTCGGCGCCCTCGTCCGGCGTCAGGCTGAGCACGCTGGAGCGATCCCAGAGCTTGTGACCGGCCCGGTGAGCGGCGCCGAGCGCGACCATGAAGAAGTCCCAGGGCTCACCGGACATGAGCTTCTCGCAGAGCAGCGCCTGACGTGCGGCCGAGTCGATGAGCTCGTCGCGCAGCTCCAGCAGCTTATCCACCTTCTGCACGCCGGCTTCCTCGATGGTGATGGGCTCGGTCCCGACCTCGCGGTTGACCCAGTCCAGCATGTCCCGCGGATAGGACGTGGGCAGAGCGATCTTGTCGTGCGTGCTCCAGGAGGTGATCTCGATGCCGTTCAAGGAGTCCGCGGGGTACGTGAGTGGCACGTCGATGGCGATGACGCGCTTCCCGTGCTCGCCGAACCTGCGGTAGAAGGGAGTCATCGGGAGCCACTCCGGAGTCGGGCGCTCGTGGTGCATCTTGTCCGAGCGCCATTGGAGGTGGAAGAGGAACCCGTGATCCGGCGGGTAGCTCCCCGTGTAGAAGCTCGGCCAGGGCGTCCCAGCGAGCCATTCGACCGTCGAGATCAACCGACCCCGGGCCCCTCGTTCGTACAAGCTCTTGAGGTTGGGCAGCGTTCCGTCTCGAGCCCACCGCTCGATCCACGACCACTCGGCCGCGTCGATGGCGACGGCCAGCACGGGCGCACGGTCCGGGTCGGCGAGTCCCCTTGGCGTTGCTGTGCTCATCCGGTCCTCCCGGGCGATTCCGTACCGGCGACGAGCTCGGGGAGGGGCTTCCCCGTCATGTAGGGGGGCTTCGTGCGCCCAAGGAGGGCATAGGCGGTGGGAGCGAGGTCCAGGATGTGGCTGCGGGGGTCGAGGCTCGAGCCGGGCCGGATGCCCGCCCCGGCGGCGACGACGAAGCCCTCGCCCGTGTGGTTGCCGCTGCGGCCGTTCGGATTTTTGCCCGGGGTGGGCCACGGAATCCTCCCGAAGCGCTGCGATACGACCTCGCCAGTGTGGGCGCAGGGGCTCGGCGCCCACCGCACGATGAGGTCGGGAAGAGCCTCGACCCGGCTCCCGTTTGGATAGATCTCGTCGGTTCTCCTCACCTCGGCCACCACCGGCTCTCCCGTCACACTGTCCACGAATCCCATCAGACCCTCGGCGATCTCGTCGCAGAGGTCTTCGAAATCGCATCCGGGCTCCACGATCCCCTGCGCTTCCCGCCCGCGTAAATTGATCCTGATGTAGCCATGCACGTCCCCCGTGAGGCTCACCGCGCGGGTCCGGGTCCAATCCACGCGACCGCTCCGCCAGAATGTGCTCAGTCGGTCCTGGATCGACAGCGGCAGGTGGGTCTTGACGGCGTGACGCCACTCGAGCGGGATCGCGCGGCGCAGGCGCTTCGCCAGCCGCAGCTTCTCGTGGGCGGGCTCCGCTTTGGCCTCGCCCGCCAGGATACGCGCCAGCATCACCGGCAGGATGTCCGTGCGGGACGTGTTGTGCGCCATGCCGATGAGGCCGAACACGAGCACGTGCGTGTCCGCCCCGGCGGCCTCCACGAGCTCCCCGATCGCGCGGTCGGTCGCGACGTACACGTCTCGCAGCGCCTCCCGGAGAACCGCGTCGACATCGTGCCCGGCCTCGCCCTGGACGCTCGACCCGCTCCACAGGAGGTGTCCGGCGCGGTGCGGGGCACCGAAGACAGCCAGGAAGAGGTCCCACGGCTCCCGCTCGGCCAGCTCGAGCGCCAGGCGGGACGACCTGCCGAGGATCTCCACGAGCCCATCCCGCATCCGGAGCAGCTCGGCCAGCGGACGAGGAGCGTACTTCTCGAACGCGAGCCCCCGGTCGGTGCCCCGGAGCGATCCGCCGAAGATCCTGTGGACATCGTCCTTCAGGCGGGCCGGGCTCGCGTAGGGGCTGAAGGTGAGCTCGTTGGTGGCCCAACCCGAGAGCTCCACGGCGTCCTGGCTCCTCGGAGCGTGCGTGTACGGCACGTCCAGCGCCACCACGCGAAGGCCGTCGGCTGCCATTTGACGCCAGAATGGCTCCCGGATCATCCAGGCGGGATCCGGTCGCCGAAGCGCCATCTCGTCGGCTCGCCACTGGAGGAAGTGGTAGCACCCGTGCTCGCCCGGAGGCACCCCCAGATAGAAGCTGGCCCAGTGCGAGCTGACGAGCCAATCGGATGTGGAGCGCAACCGGCCGTAGGCTCCGCGCTTGCGCAGGCGCGCCAGGCTCGGCAGCCATCCATCCGCCATGCCCTCCTCGAGGAGCCCCGGCGCCGCCGCGTCGAAGCCGAGGAACATGACCTTCGAGGCGGTCGGGGACCGCATGGTCAACCGATGACGTGCCGGGCCAGCCGCCAGTAGGCGTCGAGCACAGCCGAGAGGATGGAAACGGCCACCCCGGCCGCCCCGTGCCGAATCACGCCCGGCGCCAGCGGGAGGGGGCCGCCGACGAGAAGATCTCGATCATTTCGCACTCTGGACCGTTGGGCGACGCGGCGGCGGCGGGCCGTGGCGGGCAGACTCCGGATCTGCCACGACCAGGCCCTGAGCCACTGGAGGCCCCAGCCTCGCGAGAGGGCGAAGGCAACCACGGCCAGCTCGTACAGCATGAGGGCCGGCAGGAGGAGAAGCAGCGTGCGAAGTCGGTAGTGGATGAGCATGGTCAGCCAACGGTGCCGCATGGACAGGTAAGCTCTCCGGAGGGGGTATGCACCGGTGCCGCGGAAGGAGAGCCCCGCAGTCCCTGCCCCCCGGTCGTGGTAGGCGAGCGCGGCCGGCTCGCATACGAAATCATGACCAAGAGCCGCCAGGCGGAGCATGAACTCCAGGTCCTCGAAGTAGAAGAAGTATGTCTCGTCGAATCCACCTGCCTCGAGAACCCGTCGCCGATCGAGCAGATAACATGCACCGATGCAGCCACGGACGCGGGTGCGCTCGGCGGAGACGTCGTCGATGCGTCGGTAGCCGTGGAGCAACGTCATCGTTCCCACGAAGTGGGGAGCCGCACCGTCGGCTTGTACGACCTCTCGCTCGGGAATCAGCCGGATCCGGGGACATACGACGGTCGCTCCGGTCGCCGCCCGCGCCGACATGAGGAGGCTCAGGGCATCGGCCTCGAGATAAATGTCGCTGTCGGCCAGGAGGACGAGGTCCGACGCGATCGCCGAGAGACCTACGTTTCGGGCTGCGGGTAGACCACGGTTCTCGCCGAGCCCGATGACCTCGACTTCTGGAAAGCAATCCCGGATGCGCTCAGGACTTCCGTCCTGGGAGCCGTTGTCGACGACAATGATGCGCTCGAAGCGCCACGTCTGCCGTGCCAGTGCCGCCAGGCAACGGAGCGTCCGTTCACCGCCGTTGTGGTTGATGACGACGGCGCTCACCGAGGGTGCGTCGTCACGTTCCGTCGTGTCGGTCATGGCAGACGGTGGTAGACCCCTTCGACCTCCGTCGCGGTCGCGTCCCACGAGAGGCTCTTGCGGACGAGCTCCTTGCCCGCCGCTCCCATGCGGGCCGCGAGCTCGTCATCCCGCAGGAGCCGGTCGATCGCCTGGGCGAAGCCTTCCGTGTCGTGATCCTCGACCACCACGCCGTGCTCTCCATCCACCAGGTGCCTCGCGGAGCCGGCGAACGACACGACCGGCCGTCCCGCCGCCATGTAGTTCAGCAGCTTCTGAGGCAGCCCATCGCACCCGACGCGAGGATTCAGAGCGACATCGGCGCGGCCGAGGAGGTCGGGGATTTCGTCGAAGCTCACTCTGTGGAAGTCGATGTACGGTCGGATCCCCAGATCGACGGCCCGCTGCTCGTATTTGATGAAGGAGTCCTCGGAGGCGATCAGAAGACGTACGTCGTGACGCCGAGTCCTGACGCTCCGGAAGGCTTCGAGCATCAGATCGATTCCTTGATAGGGAGCGAGGTTCCCCGTGAAGATCACCGTGCGCGCGCTGCCGTTCGTCCGCCGCGATCGCGGAACGACACCGTCGAACGCGCCACTCTCCACGCCGTTCGGGATGACGCTGATCCGGTCCGTGCGGGCCGCGCCCGTGGCGAGCAGCCGGGCCCGGATCTCATCCGTCACCGCGATGATGTGGTCGGCTCGGCGCGGGGCCCAGCGGTCGAGCGCGCCGCCGAGGACCTGCTTCACCCGTGCAGGAAGTCGGGGCCCGTAGTACGGGAGCTCCGACTGCAGGAGGGTGTGGACGTCGAAGACGATGGGCGGACCACCGCGGGGCCGCGCGGCGGCGGCCGCCAGCAGGCCCTCGTAGTGGTGCGCGTGGATGACGTCGAAGCTCCGCTGCCGAAGGAGCCGGTTCAGCTTCAGGGTGAGCAGCGGATCCAGAACCGTGAGCTTCGAGAAGCTCGGGCCGGCGGAGGTCTTGCGATAGCCGCGTATGTTCCGGATCCGGTGGACCTGGAAGGGAGCGTCCGGAGCCGGGTCGCCCAGATGATAGGTCACGACGTGAACATCGTGGCCCCGCCGGGTGAGGGCAGCCGCCATCTGGTAGATGCGGATGGGCGTGCCGCGGGCCACCGGGAAGGGGCACGCCGCCACCATGGCGATGCTCAGCGATCGAGGTCGGATGCGAGTGTCGTCGGCCTTGTCGGCCGCCCTCCTTCGGGACGGACGGAGCGTTAACCCCTCGAGAGCACCGTACCCTCGGAAGCACGCGGCCATCAAGGTTTCTCTTCGGTCTTGCCGAACCAGTGCGGGTCACCCGACGGAGCGTCGACCGTGGTCAGGGCTTCCCCAAGGCCGGCTCGTGCCGGTTTCCGGGGCACCAGGGTCAATCGGCATCACTCAGTGCGGCCGTCGCGCCTGGCCCGGCCCCTGGGACGCCTCGGGAGGAGGTGCAAAGCGCGCCTCAGGCTGCGCTCGGGACACGGTCGTCAGTCACGGGGCTGAGCCAGCTGGGCCTCCTTTTGCGTGAATGAAAGGAGGGAAGCGGGTCGAGAGGGTAGTCTGGGCAGCAGGAGGGGTCATGCGGCATGTGGACACCTCAGCGGACAACCGCTGCGCGGGGTGGACTCGAGGGCTCGTTCTGGCCGCGATCGCCCTGGCCGGCTGCTCGAGCGAGGAGATCGTGGCCCCGATGCCACCGCTTCATCCGCTTCCCCCCGAGCCCATCACCCGTCCCCAAATCGCCTTCGTGAGCAACCGGGACGGGCGCGAGTACGTCCACGTGGCCGAGGCCGACGGATCGGCGGTCGGCAGGCTGGCCCTCGGCTCGGCTCCAGCCTGGTCCTGGGACGGCGAGAGGATCGCCTACGTTGGGGAGTCGGGCGCGGGCATCCACGTCATGGACCCCGACGGCTCGAATCAGCTCCGGCTGACCCAGGGCGGCGGGAGTCCCGCCTGGTCGCCCGACGGCCGGATCACCTTCGAGATGTTCGACACGGGGTCGTGGGGCATCCTCGTAATGAACGCCGACGGCACGGGCATCACCAAGCTGATCGATGCCGAGGCCGACTTCCCCGCGGACGGCTCGGCGGACGACTGCTATTACGGCTGCGAGCCCTCCGTCGGAGCGGCCACCTGGTCTCCCGACGGCCAGACGATCGCCTTCACCCGAAGCTTCTCCGCCAGCGATCAGCTCTACCTCATGGACGCGGACGGGGCCCACCCCCGCCTCCTCACGGAGTCCATCCGGTTCATGGGGCCCGCCTTCTCCCCCGACGGCACGACCCTCGCCTTCGAGTGGGGGGATATATTCCGCCCGGACGTGTGCGACGGCTGGCCCTGGATCGCCACGGCCGGCGTGAATGCCACGGACTCGAGCGAGTTCGAGGTCGTGTGCGGTCCGGCGCTGGGTGTCCCGAGCTCTCCCGGCTGGTCGCACCAAGGGACCCAGCTCGTGTTCCACCAGGCCTCGAGGGTGGGGGACTCCTCGGACTCATCGTACCCGACCCAGCAGCGGATCTACCTCGTCCAGCTCGCGGACCGCCGATGGCAGCAGCTGGTTCCCGACGCCGTCGATCCGAGGCAGCAGGTCTACGACGACTACGCGCCGACGTGGGCGCCTGTGGCGAAGTGATTCATGCGCCCACGTACGGCAGCACTGAGCTTCGTGGCCACCCTCATGGTGGCGTGCGGGGACGATCCGATCCCTGCGCCCACGACAGGCTCCGTCGAAGTCGAGGTCGCGACGACCGGGGGTGATCTCGATCTCGACGGGTACGTCCTCTACTTGGACGGCACCGCCGCGGCAGACATCGGCACGGACGGAACCGCAACTCTCGAGGACATCGTTCAGGGCCAGCACACGGCCGAGCTGCTCGAGCTGGCGCCCAACTGCGCCGTGGTCGGGGAGAATCCGCGGCCCGTGACGGTGATGCCGGACGCGGCCGCCTCGATCTCCTTCGACGTCGCGTGCATCGCAACGGGCGTGCAGGTCGTCGTGGTCACGACGGGGGTGGATTTCCCGACCAGCCACGACGTCACGGTCGACAACCTGACAGTCGGCATCGCGGACAGCGCGGCCGTTCCCGTGAACGGATCGGTTCGCGTCGGGCGCCTGGCGGCCGGCACGCACACGGTCGAGCTGACCGTGGGCAGCGGCAACTGCGCGATCGCCAGCCCGAATTCTGTCACCGCGGTCATCGACGTCGGCGAGAATCCGGAGGTGAGCTTCGCCGTCGAGTGCGCGGCCACGAACGGCAGCATCCTCGTGAGTGCGAGCACCTCCGGCATCGATCGGCCGCGTCGTGACTACCGGGTCGTGATCGATGGCGGCGAGCGTACCTCATTCCGTTGGGACGGATCCGCAACCGTCGACGGATTCCTCGCGGGCGATCACGCGGTCGAGATCACGGACGTACCGTCCAACTGCGCGACAGCCGGGGGCAACCCCCTGACCGTCAGCGTGGCCACCGGAGGCCTGACCCGCGACACGGCCGAGGTGGCGTTCGAGATCGCCTGTAGCAGGGTGTGGGACTTGGTGTTCAGCCGGAGCTCGCCCGCCAGCGTCGCAGCCATTTATCTGGCCCGCGCGGATGGCGCCGACACGGTTCTCGTCGCCCCGGGTGAGGAGGCCGAGTGGTCGCCGGACGGGACGGAGATCGTGTTCAAGACGCCCACGCTGTGCTACTACCCCTACTCCTACTACTTCTACGACTACGATTTGGTGTGCATTGGCGGCCTGCGCGTCGCAACTCCGGAAAGCGACGCGCTCGAGACCCTGACGTCCGACGACTCGGACACCGGTGCGGCGTGGCGCCCCGACGGGAGCAAGATCGCGTTCACCCGAGGAAGCCGACTCCATCTCGTGAACCCGGACGGCACCGATGCGGCCCCCATTCCGGCGACGGGCGAGATGCCCGCATCGGACCCGAGCTGGTCGCCCGACGGTGCAAGGCTGGCCTTCACGTGTGGGGTCGAGCCGAACACCGATGTCTGCGTGGTCAACGCGGATGGAAGTGGTCTCGTTCAGGTGACCGACGACCCCGGGCGGGACGCACGACCGGCGTGGAGCCCCGACGGCTCACGGCTGGCGTTCACGACCACCCGGTTCGGCGGTTCCAGCGAGATTGCGCTGGTCGCGCCCGACGGCAGCGGGCTGACGCGGGTCTCCCCTGGAACGGGAGCCACTCACCCCGCGTGGATGGACGCCTCCACCATCGTGTTCGCTGCGTCCCGGTGTGACATCTACCGCGGCTGCGACTACCTCGGGCTCTTCCGTATGCGGGATGACGGCGTGGACCTCATACAGCTCACGAGCGAGCGCGACGATGCTCCGGCGTGGCGGCCCTAGAGCCGGGATTTCGTCGACGCTGGCGCTCGCCTCTTTGCTCGGGGCGGGATGCGGACCGAGTGACGGCCTCTCTCCGCGCGCCGCCCCGACGATCTTCACCGCCGCGGTAGCAGCCAACGCACATAACGTCCTCAGCCTGGTGATCAGCGCCGAAGTCGGGAACGCGGACAGCGTCCTGGTTCAGTACGGGCGAGTAGGCGAGCCGCTCGACAGCTCTACGGCCGCAGTACGGCCTGACGCCGGCAGTGTGTCGGTTCCGGTGCTCGGCCTCCTCCCCGACACGTCCTATGAGCTGAGGCTCGTTGCCCATGGTAGCAGGGGAGCCGCGGAGCGGGACCTCGGGGCGTTCGTTACGGGGTCCCTCCCCGCCGACCTTCCCGCCTACTCGGCGAGCGGGTCCGACCCCTCGCCCGGCTACGTCGTGTTCGCCGCCGGAAGGTACGGCCTGGCGATCGACAACGGCGGCCGGGTGGTATGGTACCACGCGTTCCCGTCGGGGCCCGGGCTGAACTTCCAGCCTCAACCCAATGGGCGCTACGCGGCTCGTCCCCTACCTCCCGACCCCGCCACTCTGGCCCGATGGGTCGAGATCGATCCCCTGGGAAACGAGACGCGGACCTTCGGCTGCGCACGCGGCCTGCAGCCACGCTTCCACGACATGATCGCCAATCCCGACGGGAACTACTGGCTCATGTGCGACGAGACCCGGGCCATGGATCTCTCGGCCTTCGGCGGCTCGGAGCAGGCCGAAGTGACCGGTACGGTCGTGCAGCACCTGAGTGCCGGGGGGGGCCTCCTCTTCGAGTGGAGCGCGTTCGATCACTTCCAGATCACGGACCTCGAGCCAGCGGCCAGAACGGGGACCGAGGTGAACTGGACGCATGGCAACGCGCTCGACCTCGACGCTGACGGCAGCCTCCTCGTGTCGTTCCGTAGCCTCAACGAGGTCACGAAGATCGACGTGACGACGGGATCGGTGCTGTGGCGGATGGGGGGGCTCCGCAATGGGTTCACCTTCCCCAACTCACCCGCGCCGGCCTTCGCTCGGCAGCACGGTGTCCGGGTGACCGGGGCGGGACAGCTGACGCTCCTGGACAACTCGGGCGACGCGGCGGCCACCCGGGCCGAGCGATACACGTACGATGCCGGCGCCGGCACCGCGCGGTTGGTGGCGTCCTACGGCCCTGCCGACGCGGTGACGGCTCGACTCGGTGGCACGACGCAGGCGCTCCCCGGAGGACGCACCTTGGTCGCCTTTGGCGACGGCCGTCGCGTGCAGGAGTACGACGCCGCCGGCGACGTGGTTTGGGAGATCGGCGGTGATCCCGGCTACGTCTTCCGAGCGGAGCGCATCGGGTCCCTGTACCATCCGGGAGTGGACTCGACTTGGTGAGGAAAAGGGCTCCGCCTACAGGCCGAGGCGCCTCGCGACCTCGCCGAAGCGTCGGTCACGCCTCACCTCGTCGAACATCGGATACCAGATCGCGAACCAGAGCGAAAGGTCGTCGATCGATCTGTCGATCCAGAGGAAGGCCTCATCCAGCTCACCGAGCCCAGCGTAGATCGCCGCGAGATCGAAGGCGTCTCCTCGGCGCTCCTCCCAAGCGTCACTCAGACGCCCCAGGATCACCCGCGCCGAATCGGTCTGACCCGCGCGCGCGAGCATGTGTCCGACGATGCCGGGATGTTGGTCGTCCACACCGTGCTCCAGCGCGGCGACC